>LDZR01000040.1_pt1 | contig 11621 bp, 8 predicted proteins | sample 615371 | NCBI WGS metagenome assembly LDZR01 (sample SAMN03408294, study PRJNA278302) | terrestrial metagenome | isolation source: oil reservoir sample K2 | place: USA: Alaska, North Slope, Kuparuk formation | collected 2013
TCCCCTGGAGATATTTCATAGGAACTTGGGAGCGTTCCCTTCAGATTTTAAAAGATGGGATATCCTACCTCACCTCCGCCCTCTCCTCCTCCCAGAGAACCCTCGCGGATTTCACAGAAAACTCCGTTAAAGTCCTCCAGGGCGACGCGACCTCGCTCAACCTCGGCGAGAAGTTCGACGTCATCGTAACGGATCCACCCTACGCCGACGATGTCCCCTACACTGAACTGAGCGACTTTTACTACGTGTGGCTGAAGAGGGCTTTGAGCGACGTTGAGAACGGCAAGCTAGTCCCGAGGTTCCACAAGAAAGCGTTCTTCAAGGAGATAAAGATCGGGGGCAAGAGTATCTTTAGAGAAATTCCTACTCAGTGGCAAGAATTCGCAAAGAAGGAAGTCTCAACGAACCCGGGGAGATTCATGGATCAAGAAAACAAGAAGGAAGTGGCGGAGAAGCACTTTGAAGATCTCTTTAGCCAAGCCTTTGTCTCAATGAAAAAGCACCTGAAAGAGGATGGGCTGATCGTTACGTATTATGCCCACACCGACCCGGCTTCGTGGGCGAACCTTTTAGAGGCTGGGTGGAAGAGGGCTGGGCTCCAGATAACGAGGGCGATTCCATTAACGACAGAGTCAGAGACTAATATAGTCAGCAGGGGCAAGCTATCTCTAGATACCTCAATCGTCGCAGTATGGAAAAATGTTGAACGGAAGGAGAGGGAAATCTCAATCAGGGATCTTCTCCAAAAGATGAGGGTGAAAGGAGAGGAGACCGCGAGAGTGCTAATCGATCACGGTTATCAAGAGCTTGATTTGTTGTATGGAACAATGGCCGGTATCCTTGAAGAAGTCACGAAGTACGAGGAAGTCTATGGGTCCACTGGCAGCATATCTACAAAAGAGCTCCTAGAAAAGTACGTGTACCCATCGACAATTTTGAGCATAATAAACGCTATTGCAACGGGTGAATCTGGAAGGAGTGTTTCATCGAATTATGGTGTATTCTACACTGCGTACAAGATACTCTTTGGTAGCAGGAGTTTGAGCCCCAATGACATCGTGCTACTGAGGCTTGCAACGGGTGTTGATATAGACAAGATTACAGCATCACAGAAGAAGAAAGGGCTTGCGGTATTAAAAGAGACCGGTAGTTCCGACAAGAAAGAATTTACACTCTACACGGTTGATTTGATAGCCAAAAAGAATGAACTGCCCAAACCATATGATATTCAAGCCCTTCTCTCCGAGCGGGGAATCAATATGAAAGACCCCAAGATCAGGACGTCAGTAGATGCATTGCACTTGCTCGAGTACTACGCATACATCCTGCCAAAAGAGGAGTTCAGCCGGATCCTTGAAGAATTGAAGTCCAAAGCCCCAGCCGAAGTTGAGGAAGCCATTAACATGGCATTCTTGATACACAGGTATTACAGGAGAGTGCTCGGGGGCGACGTTAGGGAATATGAAAGAGAATTGAAGGACAAAGGACTGTTGGAGCTTTATTTAATTAATAGGCTCGTGGGTATTTTATCGGGGGGTGTTGTTGTATGACCAAGTTGGGGCAGTTTCTTGAAGTTAGAGAGGACGTTATGGATGAGAGTCTTGACGGCCAAGTTGCTCCCGAAATCGGCGACGTTGTGACTGGGCAGTCTCCATACATTTACTCAGACCCAGTAGAGTTCTTTAGAAGGACGTACTTCACAGACTCGATGCTCGACATTTTCGAGAGGCTGCTTGATACTTTCGAGGGCAAGTCCAAACAGAATGTGTATCTTGTTTATTCTCTCTTTGGTGGTGGTAAAACCCACACATTGCTGGCACTCTACCACGCGTTTAGAAATCCTGAGGCACTACTAGACGATGAAGTTCTGGCAGGTTATCCCGAGGAGAAGGTGCAGAGAATAAAGGCAATCGCTGAGAGGCTCGAGAATGCCAGCGTCGAGATTGTCGTAATCTATGGAAAAGAGAACATTGGACAGCCAAGCAATCCTCTCGATTTTGGGGCATACAAGGTTCAGACGGTGTGGGGATACCTTGGCCACGTTCTTGGCAAGTATTATTTAGTTAGGGCCGACGATGATAACTTGACAGTCCCTGCTGTGAGCACGATTAGAAAGCTCTTTGAGGACAAAAAAGTCCTCCTATTAGTGGATGAGATCGCCCACCACTTCAGCCATTTAAAGAACAGCGACAACGAGAGAGATAGGAGATATGCCAAGAATGGAGCAATGTTTTTTGATGTCTTGGCGACTGCGATTTATGGGAGCAACACAGCCCTTGTGGTGACTCTACCGGTCAGTGAAAGCCTGAAAGTTGAAAAAGAGTATGATAACGAAGTTGTAATTTCACTCTGGCAAGGATTATCAAGGTCCGCGGGGCACGCAACGTTCTCTCCCCTTCGTACCGAAGGCCCAGCTGGCGGAGAAATTGCCGAAGTTCTGAAAAAGAAGATATTCAAAACTATAAAAGGAAAGGATGAAGTAATCTCGATTTACAGGGATGTTTATACGTCCAACGAGGAAGTTTTTGGAATGGCTTCAGATGTTATTAATGATATTCAGAATACGTATCCATTCCATCCGGAGTACATCTCGGTTTTGAGAACCATCATTGAGAGGGTTGGCTTGCAAAAGACGAGGGATATGGTCAGAATAACTAGAATTGTGGTTAGGAATTTAGTGAGGCAATACGAAGAGACAGGCTTTGCACCTTCCTTGATAATGCCCTACCACATTCCTCTCAAGGACAACCGCATTAGGGGTTCATTTTTCGCAAGAAAGTCTGATGTTGAAATAGACTTTAGCAGTTATGGAGTTGTTGTTGACCAAGACCTCGCGGATTCTAACTTTGGAAAAGAGTTGAAGGGGGAGCTTGGGAAGATAATAGTCACATACATATTCTTGAAGACATTCCCCTATGACCAACCAACTCCGCTTCCAGTGTTCCCAACAAGACAGACAATCGCAAAGGCGGTATATGAGCACAACCTGTTCGAAAAAGAAGGATGGCTTCCAACTGATATTGCAGATGTGGTTGGCCTGTTAACAAAAGCCGGAAAGTTTATTTACCTAAACACTAGCGATGATGGTCGTTTCTGGTTTTGGCGCATAGCTAACGTGCGGGAAATGATTAACTCAAAGAAAAAAGAAATACTTGAATCGCGTAAAGGAGAAGTTCTCGCAAGACTTGAGGATTACATAGAGAAAATGGTGTTCAAGGGCAGTGTAACAGGTAGAAAGAGAAGTGATCATAAAATACCTTTCTTTAGTGAGAAAAACATTATAGTTACCAGGGAAGTGCAGGAGGAGTTGGTGGACTCGGAGGATTACAAGCTCCTAATACTGTTAAAAGAGGAAAACTTTGTGAGCAAGGATGTTCTGAGGAATATCCTGTACAAGTCAGGCACGGGAACAAAAACGTACAAGAACACGACCGTGGTTGCATATATGAAAAATGGCTCTCTTGAGAAGCTCATGGACTATACTGCAGAAATTATCGCTTGTGATGAGGTCAAAGAGGAAATTAAAGTCAAATATGGAAATTATGGAAGGGATCCTCTTGAAAGAAAGCAGATCATAGAAGTACAAACAAGCATAGCAAGGAGGACTCAAGAAACCGCCCTAGGGAATTTAGAAGAATCTTCAGTAGAGGCTTTTGGCGTTGTTGCATATCCGGAGGACGATGATGTTTCAACAACCAACGCATCCCCAGCATCGAAGTCAATCGTGCAAAACGTGTACGACGCACTTGTTCAGGCTAGAAAGATTGAGACGGATATTAATTTCGATGGGCTTTCAAGATATCTAAAAGACAAAGCCAACATAAACCTCGAAAGAAGGAGAATTCTTTTTGAAGAACTGAGAAGGATAATTAAATCCAACACAAGGCTCCCAATGGTGGAGGATTCGAAGCTGAAAGACGCAATAAAAGATGGAGTAGTGAACCTAAAAATCGGTATCAAGAGGGGAGACAGGGTAATATTCAAGAGAATTTACAATGAACGCCCGCCATTACACGAGGAGAGGGGCGAAATCGATTCCATCAGAGATGGTGATCTAATTATTCCAGCTCGCGAGGCGCTTGAAGAGCAAATAAATAGCATCCTACCTGAAGAAAAGGAAGAAGTACGTGGCAACAAACTCATTAAAGTATGGTTTGAAGTGTATGAAACGCCCACTTCAGAACCACGATTGCTCAGAGATTTAGTTGAGAAAGAAGGGGAGAGATATAGGATCAAAGAGGACAATTATGAGTCGCTGCTTTACGGATATATTGTGAGGAAATATGAGGAGATACTCATCGAGGAGGAGAGAGACTTTTTGGTAAAACTATATCCAAAGTCAGTTGAAGGAAAACCGGGAAGCCTGGCAGAAATTAGAGTAGAAGTAACCCCATTGACGGGCGGAGAAGAGTTTGAGGTTGAATTAGAAGTTGAAGAGGGAGAACTTGAATCCACAGGTGGTAAAGTGCCGTTTAGCACAACATGGACGCTCGAAATTCCAAAAGAGAAGAGGCGTTATAGAATAACCGTGAGGGCGGATGGGCTTTCAAAGTCCGATGAAGTCACCCTGATCCCAAGAACCGACGTGGTTGAGGTTCCTGAGATAACAAAAGAACACATTGGAAGCAAGCTGCTTGAGATAAAGAATATATCAACGCTTGAAGACTTTGAAAGGATCCCAGAAACATTAGAAGGAATCGCAACGGGACACGTTGAAATCGCAGAACCGTATGAGTATGAGGCTACATTTAGAAATCTCGACGTAGCTTTGCTCAGAGAGCTCATCAAGCCCGTGAAAGACTTCAAACCACTTCTCAACCTTGAAGTTAGCACAAAAATTGACATCGAACCATTGGAGGAGATCACTATTGACGAGTGGTGGGTTGAAGCACTACGGCCGCTGGCAAGAAAAGCCATTTTCAAGATCAAAAGGGAGGGATGAAGCATGGAGGAGCTCAAGAACAAGTACATGATAAAAATAAAGTATGCAAGGCCCGTGCAAACCCCAGTAAAGCGCGAACACAAGCTCGCGGAGTTTATCCCCATAGTACCGCTGAGGACCTCAAAGGGCGTCGAGTACGTGAAGGCAAAATCGGAAGGAGTCGCCAGAATATTTTTACCCGAGTTCATAGAGTTCGCAAAGAGACTCGGCTTTGAAGTAAAGGGCAAAAAGAGACTAACACTAGTCGGGCAAGACGATTACGCATACCTCAGACTATACCTGTATGCTATGGGCATGCAGGTGCTCAGAAAACCCTCAGAATGGGCCAGATTGGAAGATCATGTTTTGCAGATGGAGCCAATTGCACTACGCTACTGGGCAGCCACTTTCAAGAATGCTTGGTGGGAGCATGAGGATAGAAGGAAACTATTGCACCTGGCTCGGCTATTCCTTGAAGTTGAAGGGGTGATACAGAAGTGAGCGAGGAAACAAAGAACGCATTGCTTCGAGAAGTTGTATTAGGGACCCCTCCTCTTTTCTTCTATTCCCTGAATAGGTATCCAGGCGTGGAAATCAAGCCCTTCTTGCACCAGATACACCTTCTTTATCATGCGGTCATGACTAGACCCGTGAGGCTTTTGATTGGAGATGAAATTGGTTTGGGGAAAACAATAGAAGCCTTGGCAATCGCGAGATACCTTGAACTGAGAGGCGAGGTTAAAAGAATACTTGTTTTAGTGCCCAAGATTCTTTTGAAGCAGTGGGAGTCTGAAGTTAAAAGAGTGGGTGGAATTCCACGGGTTGTAAAGAGCGGTGCAGACCTTGAGAGAGAGTTGCGCTTCTCAAATGGAAAATACATTATAATCTCAATAGACCTCGCTAAAAGAACTGAACACGCTAGAAAAATACTTGACGTGGACTGGGATCTCGTGATTGTAGATGAGGCTCATAACGTAACCCTTGGCACGCAAAGGTATGAACTCGTGAGAAAACTCGCGGAGAAAAAAGAGAGACACCTACTATTGCTATCCGCAACACCCCACCGCGGGGATCCAAAAGACTATCTTGCGAGACTTCGCTTGATCGATCCAACCCTCGTTGAAGACTACGGAAAACTTCACAAGCCCGGGTTCTATAAAAGAACCCACGATACAATCCTGTTTAGGAGGACAAAGAGGATAGTTAACAATCTAGAAGGCAAAGAAATTTTCAAAGGCTGCGAGTTCAGGGCAGTAGTCGTGGATGTTGACCCTGAAGAGAAGGAATACTATGAAAAACTCGAAGGCGTTTTGGAAGAAATGGTTAGGGATTCAGAAAAATACTCAGTGCAAGCCCTCTTGGCTGTTCTTTTGAGGAAAAGGGCTTCTTCGAGTATCCAAGCAGCATTGAAGACTTTAACAAAAATCGTGGGAACTGCAAGCGAGCCCCCAAGGTACTCGCAAGATGAAATTAACAATTATCTGAGCAAACTTTTTGCCATGAGTTTTGATGAGATCGAGCTCGAAGAATATGAGGACGAAATTGACAACATTGTTTATTCGATCCTCGAGAAATATTCGGGGGCACTGAGTACAAGTCAAAGGAAAAGCCTGGAAGAGATAATCAGACTGGGCTACAAGGTCTCTGGGAAAGATAGCAAAGTCAAAGCCCTAGCAAATATAATTGCCACTCACTTGAAAAATGGAGAGAAGGTTGTAGTATTTACCGAATATGTTGATACTCTTGAACACTTGAAGGAGGCATTGCCAAAATACCTTCGTGAGAACGGGATTTATTTGAGGGACGACGAGATTCTCACGATTTCTGGAAAGGACAAAGGAGACTTTTCAGAGATTAATGAGAGGCTAAAAAGGGATGCGATGGTTTTAATTTCTACTGATGTGGCAAGTGAGGGTTTGAACCTCCAAGTGGCAAGTGTTGTTATAAACTATGAGGCTCCGTGGAGTCCAATTAAACTTGAACAACGAATTGGAAGAGTCTGGCGTTTAGGACAGGAAAGAGAAACTACGGCGTATATTATGTTCCTATCAACAAGCGGGGATCGAGATGTTTTACAGAACTTGTATTCAAAAATAATGAATATTCAAGAGGGCACTGGTGCTATATTTGACACTCTACAATTTGAAGAGTATGTTTACCTAGTGGATGAAAAAGGGAAGAAAGTTTCAGAGTATGATCTAATCTACGCATCTCTAAAGAAGCAGTTGGGTAGCTATACGGAGGCACTAGTTAGGACTATAGCTAGTTTGAAAAATGCACTAGAGCGAAACCAAGTATTTCCAACAGCAAAATCCGAGGAAATTCGCCAAGAGCTTTCAAAGCTACTCTTTGACGAGAAATATTTGAAACAAGACAAGATCGAGGAGCTCGCAAAAAAGTATGAAAACATTTTGAGGATTATATTTGTGGACAAAGGAGGAGTAATCCCTCCGAGATTGTTTATAGCCTCTGACGTTCCACAACGGGAGTACTTGTACTTCGTAGCCTTGAGGGATACAAGTGGAAATGTGTTGTACAGGTTTCCAGTAATAGTGAGTATCGAGAATGGAAAGCCCGTAGTAAAGAAAAAGGGCTTTGAAGTCTTTAAATACCTGATGGAATTGTTCTCCGGAGAAGTCCTCCCTGCTCCTAAACCGAGGCAGAAAGAATTGCCCTTCGGCATGGAGGGGCTTGTGAAGAAAATTGGGAGGGAGACATTCTACTCTACCATAGTCAGAAAATACTTGGAGTCATATGAAAGCCAGTTGGGTTCTTTAAAACAGGGGCGGCTCTTTAGAGAGGTTTACGTTGATGTGGAACTTGGCACTGTTTTGGAATATGTTCCTCGCGAAGAGTTTAACCTCTACAAGGTTGTGCCTGTCGGGTTGTTAGACATTCTGGGTTTGGATAAAGAAAAAATAGCTGCCCCGAGGGACAAGGACTTGCTGGTACTTGAGAGGAATTTTGTGCCCACGGAGGAGATATTCAGAATGGAGAAGAAGGCTATGGATATTGTAATGAACCTTGAGGCTGAGAGGCTCGCGAGGAAGTTCGGTGCTGATAGCAGGGGCAAATTGTGGGATGTTGAGGATGTTTCCTTGAGGGAGCATTATGATGTTTATGTTTGGTGGACTGAGAATGGTGTCCGGAAGGAGAAGTACATTGAAGTGAAGGGGCATGGTCCTCTGATACTATTTGCTGAGTTGACCGAAAAGGAAAAGGAGTTTGCAGAACAACACAAAGAGGATTATGTCCTTTATCTCGTTGCTAACATCAAGACAAAGCCCGTGATTTTGAGAATTCACAATCTTTTCGATGGGGCGGAGAGAAGAGTATTCCTCTTGAAAGATGGTCTTGAAGTAGACATCACTACTCGGGTAGATTTCAAGGTAGATGAAAAGCGGAGGTATGTTATTGGCGTTTCCATGTGATGGGGGCGGGAGATGCCAAGCGCTAAAAAAGAAAATATCGTGCAACGTCTCGAAGAATTGCTTGTGAATTTCGAGGTTGTTTATAAAAATTTTCTAAAAAACAAGGACAAACTAGAATTGTACGGCCAAGTTCCTATTACAGTTGCTCTCTCCGAGCCTGTAGAGGAGTTCATTCATTATCTCTGTGCTAATTTACAGAATAGTGGGATCGACTGCCCAAAGTCTGCATTAATCGAAAAGATTCTTGTATATGTTCTCTCTAATCCAGAACGATTAGCTGAAGTATTAGCATCTCTACTTCCTGATGATTTCCAAGTTTAAAGAGCAAGAGAATATCCTTTATCTAAATCTTGGAATTGATAATTGATGTATAAATCCAGCTAGGATCTTTTAAATGCAAGATCTAGGGACCATAACTGTTCAGATGTAAAAGATACTCAAAACAATATCCTTGCCATCTTGTTGAACTTCTATCTTTGTAATCTTTTTTGTATTCTCACAGAACTCATTTAGTATTTTGTTTTTAAAAGCACGTGCCATTGAATACTCTACAATTTCATCTTTTTCATATTTCAAAGCCATATCTTTTAGTCGAATTGACTTGATTTTCTCGACCTTGTTTGATGTTGTTGTTTCTTCAATACCTAGTTCTTCTGGTAGTTTTCTATTGAGAGAGTTCACATCTACCGTGGGAATATTGAGATTTTTGACTTTTTTCTGGTCTACTTTTTCTATTTTTATTTTACCCTTCTGATAAACTGCTTTCAGAATTGTAACCTCTAGTGCCTTTTTATTTAATCTTGACTTCCAATAATGTATCCATTGGTCTAATGAAGTTATTGGCAATTTTTGATCCAGTACATAGATTTTATCCCTAATTTTTATTCCAGTCGCAACGTGATTAGGGATTTCAATAAAGTATATTTCGTTTTCAGGGTAGAGATTAAATAATAACGCAGCTGTTAATTTTGCATAGTCCCTACACACCGCGAGGCGATAACTCAAAATTTTTTCTACTGGTAAACTCGTTTCAAAAGTATCGCTCAATTTGAAATGAGGAGAGTAGTATTTTATTGTCCGGTATTTTACCCACAAATAAATAATAGGGGAAATTAGCCCTCCTAAAATTACAGCCAACACAATTATTTGACCAAGAGAAACTATCTGTATGCTAACTAGTGGATTGGTAATATAAATGGACCATAGAACGAAAAGAAGCCAACTCAGCAAGATAATTTGTGGTAAAAGATATAAATATATGTTTCCGGCATAGAGAATCACAACAATTACCAGTATCAGAATACCTTTAATTTGCAGCTCTAATTTCGGTATGAATAGAATTAGCATTATTGCTATTATCCAAAACAATGCATGCAAGTATCCTCGCTCGTCCCAGTACCTAATATTACGCTCTTGCCATTCGAGGATATTTGTGAGTGTCTTTACATCAGAATCCTCTTTTAAAATGTAGGAAAGTTCTTTGATGTCTTTGCGCTCTATATCTTTTTCTGAAGGCAAATATTGTCTTTTATCCAAAGTTCTAATCGTGTGCATTATTCTCGGGAACATGATTCTCATCCCGGTGGGTATTTTGTTCTATAGGCTTCTCGATGAGCTACCTCTGGTATAGGAATAAATAATATGGACACTACTATGCTAAAGAAGAAATTAACGAAAGCAACAAGGATTTTTGGATTGTCCAACTCCATAGCCCATCCAAAATAATTTTAGTTGCTAATTTAATAAAACTCTTTTCCACTATGTTGCCAGTTTGAGAAGTAATGTTTCCTCAATATTCTTCGTTGTTATTATCAGTTATTATTATGTTATCAGTTTATATTATCGGCTGTGTATGTGATTGTATTTATGTATCTATTTTTATCTTCAGAAGCTGACTCGAGCAATACTAGTAATGGCAATATTGTCGAATAAATTTTTTCTTCATATCTTGGTACAACATTTAGTTCATACGAAAAGCTATTATACTAAAACGCGACAAAGATATTGTACGTAGGGGTGTTCTAAAATGGCCTCGGACATTCTATTTGATAAAGGATATTGGATAGAGAGAGCAAGACACAGAGAAGAAGTATTTCAAAATTTAGAAAGATTCCTACAGAAAAGAAATAAAACTGCTTTAGAGTCCCTATTGAGGTCTTTATGGGCTTCAGAAGCTATCAGTTCAATAGACAAAGCAATTGACAGAAGGATTATAAACCGAGGATTTACTGTTGGGGATATTGCAGAAAAACTCGAAGTAGTAAAAAAGGATCCAGAAAAGTTGGTAGAAGAAAAGATCCCGGGGTTTGGACCAGCGAGTATTACTGAGATTTTGTTCTGTATTGACCCAGAGAGATTTGCAGTATTTAACAAGAGAGCAAATGTTGGATTGAAAAAATTTGGTCATGGTGATTTTGAAAGAAATGTATTTACAAGGGATTTGTACAAAAAGTTTACGATGGCTATTGAACAGGTTGTTCAGGATTTCGAACTCGTGAAAGAGAATATTGAGGAAAAGGTAGGCATTTCTATTCCGAAATTTGATTTTATTGATGGTGTGTTCAATTTACTATACGAAGGCAAGTTGAGTATAGATGAGTTTAATGAACTAAAACAACAATTGGCAATTGGAAATATGCGTAAATGGGTTTCAAATAATGGGATATATGAGGTTATTCAAAAAGTTGCACAACAGTACATTTATCAGCTCGAGAAGGGAGATTCCAAAGAGAACGCAATAGAAAAGGCTGTGTACCATGGGGTAGGGATGATAGATTCTTTCAAAGAATTTCATGATCCAAAAAAGAAACATTCGCTCGTAATTACATTAGAGACAATAGCAGAGTTAACGAGAGGCATAGCAAATTTGCTGAGAGAACGTTCTTGACTTTTCTTTTTTGTTTAATGAGATCAGGATAATAAAGAGGGGAGTTAGAGAATTGTGAAGTTGTAAATGGAGGAGATAATGTATGTCTCCTAATACGTATTTGAATACGTATTCTGTACAAAAGCGTGCATCAAAGAAGAAGGTAACGCTTTCAGTCAGAGCGGATTTGGTGGGGTTCGCGAAGAGAGAAGGCATCAACATGTCTCAATTGCTTGAGGAGGCTCTTTTAAATCTCTATTTTCAGAAAAGTCTGTTTCTGGGGCCGGGGCCGGGATTTGAACCCGGGCTAGGGGATCCGCAGGCACCTCACCCCTGAGAGCCTCCTCAAAGCCAAAGAAGATAAAGGAGAAGGACATGAGCTCACCTCCCAGATAGCTTTACC
>LDZR01000041.1_pt1 | contig 11609 bp, 14 predicted proteins | sample 615371 | NCBI WGS metagenome assembly LDZR01 (sample SAMN03408294, study PRJNA278302) | terrestrial metagenome | isolation source: oil reservoir sample K2 | place: USA: Alaska, North Slope, Kuparuk formation | collected 2013
TGGATAACTTCGAGCATAATCGCACACACTTCATCGTCGACAGCCTCATAAAGGGCCTCAATGTCATTTAAAGGCACATATTTAAACCCGGCAAGGAGCGGTCCAAAACCTTTGTGATACTTCTCTTGCCCTGTCGCAGTAAGCGCTCCAAATGTCCTCCCGTGAAAGGAATTTTTGGCGGTTATAATTTTATATCTTTTGCCGCCGTATTTTAACGAGGCGTACTTTCTAGCAAGCTTTATAGCCCCCTCATTTGCCTCTGCACCGCTGTTCGCAAAAAACACCTTTCCTCCAAAAGAATTTTCTGAAATCATTCTGGCAAGCTCTATCTGCTTTTCATTCCAGTAAAGATTTGAACAGTGAATTAAAGTCTCTGCTTGCTTTTTAATAGCTTCGACCAGTGCAGGATGACAGTGCCCCAAAGAATTCACAGCAATACCTGCCACGAAGTCGAGGTAAGCATTTCCCTCACTATCCCATACTCTTGTACCTTCTCCCCTGACAAGCATAATAGGATATCTATTGTAAGTATCCATCAAATATTTCTTTTCATAGGTTATCATCATCAAAACATTCCTTTCCTATCATTGTCCCTATCCCCTCATCCGTAAAAATTTCTAAAAGAAGAGAATGGGTAAGCCTTCCATCTATTATGTGTGCCCTTTTTACACCATTTTCTACAGCTTTTATGCAGCACTTAAGCTTTGGAATCATTCCCCCGTTTATTCGCCCAGAATCCATCAATTTTTTAGCATGTTCCAAGTCCATTCTGGAAATCAAACTCGTCTTGTCCTCCACATTTTCTAAAACCCCTTCTACATCCGTGAGAAGAATCAATTTCTCCGCCTTTAAGGCTTCTGCTATCTTGCCAGCAGCCGTGTCTGCATTGACATTGTAAGTCTTTCCATCATCCCCAAAGGAAACCGGAGCGATAACAGGTATATAGCCTCTATCAATAAGCATCTCTATAACCTCAATGTTTACTTCAACTATTTTGCCAACATACCCCAGGTCTCCGTTTGACAGGTCTTTTTCTGCCTTTAGAAGTTTCCCGTCTTTCCCACTTATTCCAACAGCCATGCCTCCCAGTTCATTTATCATTGAGACTATCTCTTTATTTATCTTTCCAACAAGCACCATTTCTACAATCTCCGCAGTCTTTTCATCCGTCACCCTTAGCCCGTTTACAAACTTTGATTCTATCCCCAGTTTTTTTAAAAAGCTGCTGATTTCGGGCCCTCCACCGTGAACTATCACAGGATTTAAACCCACAAATTTCATAAGTACTACATCCTGCATAACCATTTTCTTTAAATTACAGTCCAGCATAGCACTGCCGCCATACTTTATCACAACTGTCTTGCCGGAGAATTTTTTTATATAGGGGAGCGCCTCCACAAGGATATGTGCTTTTAAAATTTCATCTCCAAATTTTTCTTTTCTTATCATGTCCTGTAACTCCCATTTATTTTTACATAATCGTAAGAGAGGTCGCATCCCCAGGAGGCAGCCATAAACTCTCCGGCTTTCATGTCAACTATTATGAAAATTTCCTTTTCTTTTAAAACTTCCTTAGCTAAAGATTCATCAAAGGCAAAAAAACTGCCATTTTCACAAACCTTAATTGCCCCTTTTGCGCTTTTTAAATATATGTCCACTTTGTCCACATCAAAGTCTGCTCCAGAATAGCCCACTGCTGCCAGTATCCTTCCCCAGTTGGCATCTTCCCCAAAGATAGCTGTCTTCACAAGGTTTGAATTTACAATGGCTTTAGCTGCAAGTCTTGCATCATTCTCTGTCTTGGCATTTATTACATTTACTTCTATAAGCTTAGTCGCTCCCTCACCGTCTTTTGCGATGAGTCTGGCAAGAGCTTTATTGACGTATTTCAAGGCTTTGTAAAATAAATCAAATTCATAGGTCCCCTCCTGAATGGCTTTATTTTCTGCCATTCCATTTGCCATCACTATCGCAGTATCATTTGTGCTCATATCCCCATCAACAGAAATCATGTTATAAGTTTTATTGACAACATCTTTAAAGGCTTTATCTAATGTAGTCTTCTCCACACTGGCATCTGTAAGCACAAAAGAAAGCATTGTAGCCATATTGGGATGTATCATTCCGGAGCCTTTTGCAAAACCTGTCATTGTAATATCTTTTCCTTCAACATTAAATTTCACAGTAACAGCCTTCAAAAATGTATCTGTCGTCATAATAGCATAGGCTGCATCATATCCTCCTTCTTTTGATAGGCTCAATGCCGCCACTTCAATTCCTTTCAACACTTTTTCCATTGGAAGAGGTACGCCAATCACTCCTGTAGAACAAACTAGCACATCTTCTTCCTCTATCTTGAGGACTTCTGCTACCTTTTTTGCCATAGATTTTGCGTCCTCAATTCCTTTCTCCCCTGTACACGCATTTGCATTGCCGCTATTTATTACAATTGCCTGGGCTTTCCCATTCTTTACTCTTTCCATATCTAGGATAACAGGCGCCGCTTTTACCCTGTTCGCGGTAAACACCGCCGATATGTTCGCCAATCGCTCAGAATATATTAAAGCCAAATCCTTTTTGCTTCTCTTTATGCCTGCAAATACACCTGAAGCCACAAAACCTTTGGGCAATTCTATTTTTCCATCTAAAATCTCCATCTGCTCCATCGCCTCGTTCCTACACCCCTTTTAATATTAATGCTTTACTATGGATATACCGGAACTATATCAAGTCCTGTTTTTTCTTCTAGCCCAAAAATTATATTCATATTCTGGATCGCTTGACCTGATGCTCCTTTTACTAAGTTATCAATGGCAGTCATTACAACTAAAGTACCTGTCGTTTTGTCAACTTCAAAACCTATGTGACAAAAATTCGAACCATATACATTTTTAGTAGAAGGATAAGCCCCAGGCTTTAGCACCTTCACAAAATACTCATTTTTATAAAATTCAGCGAAAACCTCATAAATTTCCTCTTGATTTAAATTTTCTTTTAGCTTGCAATACATTGTACTCAAAATTCCCCTGGTCATAGGCGTCAGATGAGGTGCAAAAACCACCGATACTTTTTCTCCCAATGCCTTTGAAAGTTCCTGAACCATCTCGGGCACATGCCTGTGATTTGCCACATTGTATGCTCTTATATTTTCATTACATTCTGCATATATATTCTTCTGTGACGGGCTGTGGCCTGCTCCTGATATTCCTGATTTTGAATCAATAATTATACTTCCATCTATGACCTTCTCTTTCAAAAGAGGAACAAGCCCCAATATCACACTGGTAGGATAACACCCCGGATTTCCCACCACATCAGCTTCCCTTATGCTGTCTCTATAAATCTCAGGTAAGCCATACGCTCTTTTTATCCCATCATAACCATCGTATTCTCCGCCATACCACTCTTTATAAATTGAATAATCGTCAAATCTGAAATCCGCCCCCAAATCAATCACTTTAACTCCTTTTTCTACCGCTTCTCTCGCAATCTTAGAAGCGTAACCTGCAGGTAATGCTGTAAAAACCACATCGCACTTTGAAACCGCCTTCTTAACCTCTACATCGTCAAGAAAAATATTATAAAACCCTGTAAGAGATGGATAGACCTCTGCTATTGATTTTCCTGCATAACTTTGAGACGAAATGTACTCTACTTTTACTTTTTCATGCTTTGAAAGAAGGCGCATAAGCTCTACTCCAGTGTACCCAGTTGCTCCAAATATCCCGACTTTTATCATCCGTCTGCCTCCCTTGTAAATACATATACAATTTAATTTATATTTATGCAAAAATTCGTAAAAAAATAATTGCTGCATAAATAAACTAGTTAATTTATATTTATGCAGCTTTTACTTACCATTATATCACCGAAAAAAATTTTTTCAAGAGTTTTTTCAAAAAATTTTTATTCCTAAAATTTACAAAAACTATCTTGTTGTCTTTTTTAAAAAGATATACCCAAAAATTAATACTACAGAAAAAGCTAATATAGAATTATAAAGGAATACCATTTTTATCCCATAAAGGTCGCTTAAAAATCCTCCTAATAAACTTCCCACAATCCTCGAAATTCCCATTCCTATTAAATTGTTCATGGTCTGCCCTGATGCTTTTAATTCTTTTGGAACTTCTTGATTAATATAGGTTGCCATGGAATAGTATAATACTATAAAAATTAATCCGTGTAAAAGCTGAAAAGGTAAAAACAAACAGGCTTTTGATATAAAAAATATAATCAACCATCTGATTGCAGCTACTGTGCTAGCCCCTATCAATGCCCATCTTGTACCTATCTTTTTAAGTATTCTGTCAGCATATAACAAAAACGGTATTTCACTCATTGCAGAAATAAAATAGGCTAATCCCAGAAGTTCGTTGCTCCCTCCTATCTTTCTAAAGTAGATGGGAAAATACGTGTAATAAAACCCCAAAGTAGTCTGGATTAAAAAATTAAGAAGCATTAACATCACTAAATTTCTATTTGAAAAAAGTTTCCATATAGAAATTTTCTCTTTCCCAAACTGATGCCCTTTTACAACTGGAAGTTTAAAAACAATCATAAAAGCTATGAACATCACGGCAATGTTCAAAATAAAAATACTCCCAATATGTCTTTGGGCAAACCATCCTGCTATAACTGACATTACTGCATATCCAATTGTGCCTGCCATCCTAATTGGTCCAAAACTTTGACCTGTCCAACTTAAATATTCCAATGTTATGGCATCACTTATCGGACCAGTAGAAGTCTGGAAAAATGTGAAAAGTGTTATAACGGCTATAAGATAATAAAAGTTGCGTGACAAAGGAAACAATGCCAGAGTAAAAATGCTAGCTAAAAATAAAATTTGCAAGACAAAATTTTTAGACCTCGCTCTGTCGCTTGTAATTCCCCAAAACGGTTGAGCTATTATAGCGACAAAAGGACCTAAAGACATCAAAATTCCAATTTCACTCTTACTATAACCTATGTAGTCCAAATAAACTGGCACAAAAGTGCCGTAAATAGCTCCACCCGTAAAAAATACTGCGTAAAAGATTATAAAATAATAATAGATGGAAGCTCTATATCCCATTTATCTCCCTCTTTCTTTTGTGGATGAAATTTGATTTTACATAATTATAAAAAAACTTACTCCAAATAGCAAATGCATATTGACAAATTATTTCATATGTAATATAATTATTACATATGAAATAAAAAAATTAGGAGGTTTTTGAAATGGGATTTGTTTATCTTATACTCGCCCTTTCTATCACTTCAATAATTTTTTTAACAGCAATTGTTCTTGAAATAACCAAGCTTCAAGCCCAATCCATTACTCTTTCTAAACTAAATCAAGGCACTCAAGAGAAACTGATCTCTTTAAAGCAAAAGACAGAATCTATTGAAAAATTACTTGAAAATATAGAATAAAAAGGAGGATTAATATGGAAATGGCAGGCACATCATTATTTACAATCATCACTCTTTTTACCCCTTTCATTTTAGCAGTTGTCTTTGCAATTTTCTCAATATTCGTCTTTGTAAAAATATCAAATATGCGAAAGCAAAATGAGTTATATATAAAAATGTCAAACGATCTATTAAATGAAATAGATGGAGTAAAAAGTGCACTAGAAAAAATAGAAAAGCTGTTAAAGGAAGTTGATTAAAATGACTGAACACAACCCCTCACCAGAATATTTAGATCCGGCAAAGATCATAAAAATTTTTGACGCCCTATCTCACCCTGTAAGAATAAAAATATTAGGCATTTTGTATGAAAATAGGCAGTATATAAGCGAACTTGCAAGAATAATAGGCATAAGCAGACCTCTTTTATACATCCATCTTCGCAAATTAGAAGAAGCAGGACTTGTAAAAGCAAGTATGGAAATCTCCAGTGATGGAAAAGCCACAAAATATTATGAATTAACTCATTTTGATATGAGACTAACACCTCAAATGCTCCATGAAATCTCTAAAGAAATTAATTTAGAAGATGAAAAATCTCAATAACGAAGATAAAAACAATATGAGGGCTCTTTTAAAAGAGTCCTCATTTGTTCTATACGCCACAACTTAATACAAACTATAACGACACCCCAAATCAATATTTTTTCTTATAAATTCATAGTTTTTTTCAAAAAAAGCGAATTTATATCTCTATATACTCTATTTTTAACAATAGTAACTGTGCCACCCGTTTCTATTTCTGTAGTAGGAAAATTCCCCGTTGTAGAAATAATAACTACATGCTGATTTTCTATATACCAACCACTTCGCGACATTATATCCCAATACTTACCTACTACTTTGCCAATTTCTTTATTCCCATTTTCCTCTTGGGTTTCAAAAATTGTATACAATCGTAGAATTCCAAAATCATTTTCTTTTTCACGATATACTATATATTGGCTCCTACCATTATCCAAAGATTTGATTTCTTCACCATAGACATCTAATAGCTTTCCTGTTTTTTTATCTATAACTTCAATTCTATCATCACCTATTTTTAATATCTTCACTTGAGAAAAGTCGTAAGATAAGCCTATATATCCTCCATTCAATTCCACTCTTCCAAATTTGTCTGGCATTACAACTCTTTTTTCTCTACTAGATTTTTCGGATCCCCTTTCGATTCAATCTTTTTAATCCTTCAACTGCTGCTGTGCCAAAATTTTTAAAATTTTGCTATGAGAATCCACCAATGAAAGCCTAATGTTATCATTTTCTTTTCTCAATTGCACAATTTTATTAAACTTTATAGGGTAATTTTTATAAACATTTAATCCTAATGTCATTTTTAAATCTGAAAGCACGTACTTGTCAAAATTTTCTATAAGCTCTATTTTCCCTGTCCTCGTATCAACTATTTGCGCTCTTCCATCTCTATAAAAAACTATTGCAATATTTCCTCTATCATACAGTAAAGGAACCACGTCGTTGAGATTTCCTGATAAAGCAGTACGTTTCCCCGTTATCAAATTTATAAATTCTATATTGTTTTCTAAAAATTGTTTATCAGTAGCTGCTGTAATAAAAATAACCGCTTCACTCCCTCTCTTTATCAATTCATTAGGTTTGTCAATTAAAGCTATTTCTTTTTCTCCTCCATTTTTGTCCACCTTATATATTTTCGTGGTTTTTATGTTTATATTTCTGTAAAAATATACATTGCTATTTTCATCTACAGATAACAAGTACCCATTTGTAACTAATTTAGGTTCCTCTTGCTCTAGCTTTTTGTAGATTTTCCCTGAACTTTCAAAATAAATCTGGTACCCTGTATTCCTCTTTACACCAATTGCATCATTAACAGGCACATTCACTTTTACTTCACGAATTTTTAGAGCATCCAAATCAACCAATTTAATTGTTTCTGAACCTTTATTAGTATAAGCAAAATAGTAGTCACTTGGCAGCATAGAATAAAAATTAGAAATTACATATCGTATAACTCCCTGATCCAATGTTAGTTTAGATCCTTTAAAAAAATTCACAATAGCTATATTGTTAGAACCATCTTTATCGATTGTACCTATTAAAGCATTCTTCCCACTCGGGCTTGTCAATATAAAACTTTCTATCCCAAGATTTAATTTTATAGGTAACCTGTAGAAATTCCCTCTCGATTCAACAACCATATCTTCTCCATCGTTAATGATGACTTTATTCTCATCTGCATAAACTAACTTGGGGTCAGAACTTTTATTGAATTGATACTCCTCCAAATTTGCGTATTCATTAGAGCAGGATACCAAAATCAATGACGCTACCATTAACACTGCCAATAAAAAATACCTCATCCTTTTCATAATCTCACCTCATAAAAATACCTTGTAAAATTTTTAACTGGTATATATTGTAAAATTTTCAGACAAAGGGGACGGTTCCTCTTGTCTGAAGAAGGGGGGTATTTCAATCCAATATACATAACCCAAGTCATATATTCTCCTCACAATCCACCCATCATTTTTATTCTTTCTGGCAATAGTAACTCTACCCACTGTTTCTATTCTTTTACTAGGGAAATCTCCTGGTGTGATCATAGAAGCTGCCTGCTGATTCTCTATATACCAACCACTTTTTGACATTATATCCCAATATTTATCTAATATTTCTACAATCTCTTTCTTGCCCTCTTTCTCAAAAACTTTAAAAACTGTATACAGTCTAAGAATACCAAAATTGCCCTTTCTCTCACGATATATTGTATATTGATATTTCCCCTCACTTAAAGGTTTTACTTCTTCACCATAGGCATCCAGTAATTCTCCTGTCAGTTTGTCAATAATTTCAATTTTATCATCTTTTTTTAATATTTTTACTTGGGAAAAATCATAAGAAAGCTCCAAATATCCAGCATTAAATTCTACTTTTCCTGAATCATCTGGTATTAACATTACCTCTTCTTTGTCCTGTTTTAAGAAAAATGAATATTCTACAAAGAAAATTATAGAAAAAATCAAAATGATAAATAAGCTCCATAAGACCATTTTCTTTTTCACCATCTAATTCCTCCCATAAGTAGGATATACTCAATTTATTGATTGAGCTTTTTATAAACTCTATTTAACAGATTGCCAAATAGACTCCAAATGATTATACTCAATCGGCCCATTAACGATTTCATAGGTATATCCATTTATTATGATTATATTTTCCTTATCTTTTTCATCAAAGGCTACAAATCCACTTTTATCATGGCAATAAAAATTGATTGCATAATAAGAAAAATCTACTCTCCCCTTTAAATGACTATTCATCCTATATTTATATTCTCTTAGCCATCTGGTTAGTTCCTTAATTTTTCCTTCATTTTCTGTTACGTTAGATTGTCCGTCCTTTAATATTTCTATTTTGTAAACACTATCAAGGTTAAACCCAATCGCTTCATCAATAGTCTTTACTCTATAATCATACCAATTTTTAATTAAAATAGCAGAAAAATAAATTAACAAAACCCATAAAATAATCTTTGCTATTTTACTCATTTTACCACCCTTAACTTCATAAATTCTAAGGACTTATTCTGACTTTCTATATCTTTACGGTATAAAACTTCTATAGCTTAATCACTTTCCAGTGGATTAAATTTTACTAAAAACTCAACTGGTTCGCCTTTAAAAGTGACTTTTTCCACTTTCCTATAATCTTCCCCGTAAAGTTCTGTATCTATACTTTTTATTTTCCATTCTTTTTCTTCTTTCACAAAAGTATATTTGCGCAAGTAATAGTTATAATAAAAATGTCCATTATAAGTCGTTACTACTTTCCCCTTTGAAAAAATATATTTATTTCCGCCCTCATTGTATACTTTTGAAATTTGTACTTCTATTTCAGTTTTTGCAGGTTTAAGAATATTTCTAAGTTTTTTTAACTGTTCTTCCGTAAATAAAGCTGTGTTCTTTCTTTTTACCATATCTATAGCTTCCGGAAAAAGATCCCATCTTGGCGAATACGTTATTATTAATTGACCTTCATATAATTTATTTTCATAAAATTCGTTTGTAAATTTTGCCACTTCTTTTGCCTTTTCAATATAAGCATCTGTTGTCATATAAAAGTTCGCATATTTATTGCTCAATTCCTCTATTGCCTTTACTTCTCTTAACAATTCCTCGTTGTTATTATCAAATATCCCACATCCAGTAAAAAATAAAGAAAACATCAATAAGGGCAAAAAAACTATAATAATATTTCTTCCCATTAAACTTCACTTCTTTATTGATATTCCTATAATTAATTGCAAATGTGAAACTGCCAATAATTATTATTACAAATCTTATCTATTACCCTTATATTTCTTCCAATTTATGTATGTATTTATACTCAAAACAATAATTAATATAACTAACAAAATGTTAGTTATATTTAAGAAGACTTACTATATCTCCTATACGGTGATGCGTGAAAAAAACTTCCGAAGATACATTCCCAACTTCTGCACGAATGCCATTTAAAGCATTAGAAATTTGATCTAAAATTTGAGAATAATCTCCCATGTTATTACCCCCACATGTTAAATGTAACGTCAAACTAAGACCTTAAATTCGCATCTCTATAGTCTCCAAAGTATTGAAATAAGAATTTTTCCAGAAAAAGGAGGTACCTCCCTTAATGCCATAAATAGTAGTTGTATCAAAAACAAATACCATTCTCTAGAATAAGATGAGAAAAAAGAAAAATTGTTTTATTTGTCCAATTTCTAATACACACTATAAACATAGGTAAGTGAAATATTTTTCCTTAAATAATACACATTATTATTAACATAACTAACAGTAAATCCAATTGATTTTAGATATTCGATAGAAAAGGAACCAGTTACAGTCGTATTCGTTGTTACTACAATAGTAGCTGTACCAGTTGTTTCTATTGCTGTTGTAGGAAAACTACCTGTTCTGGAAATAGTAATAGCATATTTATCTCTTAATTCCCAGGGGCCACTACTTGCTTCCACCCAATAAGTATAATTTACCTTGTCAATTTGTCTAAAAGACCCATAAGTATAAATTGTCAAAACTGTGTACAATCTTGAAACAGCAGCTCCATCTGTTCTTTCTTTGTATATCGTGTGAGTAGTATAAATGCCAGAATTTTGTGGGAACACAAAATTTTTTGCTTCAACATCAGTAATAACAGGTTCAACTTTTTCTCCATATGCCTCTAAAAGCTCACCTGTACTTTTATCCCTGATTTCAACTCTCACAGAATTACCTTTTTCTATCCTTTCTAATTTTACTTTAGAAAGGTCAAACGGCACTGTCTCCTACCTTAAAATTAGTCGTAAGCAAAAAGCATTTCTCAAATTCCTTCCCTCTCTTAACACTTTCACTCCTTTCCTAATAATTCTAAGGACTACCGTTAGTTCCTTCTATATCCATGGTATCTTATTTCCAGCATCTTGTCAATTGACCAAAAGTACAAATTTTTATTAAAATAGCACTTACTTTTGTACTTTAGCATAAAAACTAGGTCTTTATCCTCTAAAATATTAAAGTACAATCTAATATTTTTTATCCCCTATAGTGAAAGAAAAATGTCAATTTTCTCCTAAAAAATATAAAAAGCCCGGACAGTGCTTTTTGTCCGGGCTTTTTATATTTCAGACAAAAGGAACCGTCCCCTTTGTCTGAAGGGTATCTTTATAATAAAGTGCCAAATCTTTTTATAAACCTGGTTTTCACGTACTGAGCCAAAGTCAAATATGCCAGTATTGTTGGTATCAATACTATCCCAAAATATGTTAAAGGTAGAGGTCTCATGCCAAGCTGTGCTCCAAATGTAGTAAACGGAACAACTGTTCCAACAAGTATAGCTGTCATTGTAAAGAGGAAAAGAGGCCATGCTGGCATGCTCTGTATAAATGGCACTTTCTCTGTTCTCAACATATGCACAACCATAGTCTGTGTCCACAAGCTCTCTACAAACCAACCAGTCTGGAAAAGAGAAACAAATTGAGCTTTTAACTCAGCAGGCAACAGGAAATAAGAGCCTCCTATTACCATTGGACCAACCACAAAAAACATCAAGGCGTAAGTCGTTATATCAAAAATGGAACTGGTAGGTCCAAACCAGATCATAAAATGCCCTATGTTTGCAGCATCCCATTTTCTCGG
>LDZR01000042.1_pt1 | contig 11586 bp, 12 predicted proteins | sample 615371 | NCBI WGS metagenome assembly LDZR01 (sample SAMN03408294, study PRJNA278302) | terrestrial metagenome | isolation source: oil reservoir sample K2 | place: USA: Alaska, North Slope, Kuparuk formation | collected 2013
TCTCTAACTACTGTCCCTACTATCTTTACCCTGTACACCTTTCTTGCGTCCTTTGTGATAAGGTAATTTGGCTCAAAATCTCCCTCACCTTTGACGTAAAATCCCTCTAAGACGTCCTTTATATAGACCCTTGTTGAGGGCAACCTCTTTTTCATTCTAACCACCACACAAGAGCGTTTCCAAGTTTAGGTAGGAGTTTCTTTTCGAGTTCTTGAATCTCTTCAAGATATTCCAGATTTACATTGCTGAAATCTTGAACAACTTCTCCATATATGTGAACCTTTTCGTTCCTAATGACTCTTCCGATTACCCTAACCGTTTGTCCAATTTTTGGCAGGATGTTCTCCTCACATTCAATGGCTATAACTCCAGTTCCGTCATCAAGCCAAAAAACATAGTCTATTTTGTCAACTTTAACAACCTTGCCGACCAGTGAAACTCTAGCGTCCTCCGGGGTTATCTCTGCAATTTTCTTTTCAACCGCAGGTTTTCTTCTCCTAATTTGAGGAACTTCTTCCATCTCACTCTACCTCCTTCAAGAGCTCTCTCCTGACTCTTTCAATTTCTCTTTCATACTCAACCTCATCCCATGAGGATGCTTTCAATATAAGCCCCAAGAATCTGTCCTCAACGACGTTTCCCCTGACGATTATCTCCTTTCCAAGAACATGGTAGAACTCTTCTTCTGCAAGCTTTCTTCCGGCTTCCCTCATAGTTAGGCCAGTGTTTACAAGCTCTTTAAGCTTCTCGCTAATATCCTCCGGCTCAGCTCCAAGAATCTCAACTACATCGTCTCCAAAGAGGGTAACCCTTATGTAGCCTGTCGAGTCATCGAGACCAAAGTCCAGTATGGTGGCTTTTATAGGTTTAACCTCACCGTGCTCTATACACACCCATGTCTCCGTTGCTGGATCGTAATCAACCTTTCTCCTACATTGAGGACATGCATCGTAGGCTATAACTCTGTAAAGCTTCGCTATTGTACCCCTAACTTCGACGAACTTTTCTCCACCCATTAAGTCGCCTATGCTTTTTCTCGTGTAGTTGTAGCTCCTAACTTCCTCAATTGGTGGGATTTCCTTAACCCTTGGATCTTCGGGATTTATTATAACTCTGCTCCTGAAGTTAACATGAAGCTCTGGAAGACCTCTAAGACTCTCTCTCACATCCGCATTTATAATTTTGACAACTGTACCGGGCTGAATCTCATTATAATACTTTGCGACCTCGGAATCCCACAAAACAACCCTTGCCCTTCCAGTGTTGTCGTAGATTAAAAGAGCAGCAACCCTTCCTGTTGAGCCATCCTTCTTAGTGTATTCTCTAACAGGATACTTGCGCAAAACTCTACCAACTACGTTTATGTTCCCCATTCCAGGAACTAAATCGGCAATATGGATCAGAGCAGGCTCTTCCTCCTCGGTTTCTACTCCAAGCTGTTCTGCCAAAAGAAGTGCGGCTGCGTGTTCAGAGATTTCATTAGTTTGGGCTATCTCCTTGATTTTACGCTCTATTTCCTTTAGACTCATACCAGTTTTTTTCCTTATCCTATCCACAATCTCCTCTTTTGTTATAACCGTCATATACACTCACCTGAATAGTAATTCGCAGAGCAGGTATTTAAAGTTTTTGAACCCCCAATACTCCCTTAAAATTTCTTCATAGTGCAGAAAAAGAAAAACGAGGGGTATAAGAAATTACTACTCTACGTTTTTCTCTTCTTGTTGCTTTTCTATTTTTGCTATTAAGTCGGAATATTCAGCATGGACAACCTTTTTGAAGGCTTCCTTTATTATCAAGGGGTCGTTTTCTGGGAATCCATAAAGCTCTGCAAACTTCTGGGTTGTTCCAAGGATTTTAGTCCTTTCATAAGGCTCTGCATAGATAAGACCCATTTCCAACAGGCGTTTTATATGTTCATAAGCCTGACTTCCCCTAAGTTTTACCAATTTGCTCTGCTCTATTGGTTGCAAATAAGCTATCAGAGCGAGAGTTTTGAGTTCTCCAGTTCTCAGATCTGGCCTCGGCATGAGATGAATAACCCTTTGGGAGTATTCTTGTTTAACCTGCATCACGTATTTATCCCCGAGAACCCTTACAACTTCTATGGCACTTTTCCTCTCGGCATATTCAGCCGCTATAAGCTCAATAAGCTTTTCGAGATAGTCGAGAGATTTAATTCCAAGAGCTTTGGATAGCTCTTTAAGGCTCAAAGGTCGTCCCGCAACAAACAGGGCAGCCTCTACCAAGGCTTTATCCTCTATTAGTCCCATAATCATCACCTAAGGACAGTTTTCGGATTAACACATTATTGTCCTTTCTGTTTTATATCGCTTTCGATCATTCCATTACTTTTCATAGAAGATTTCATAGTGCTGGACGTACCTCTCCTTCTCCAGAAGAAACTCGTTGTCCTCAGGATAGTATTTGGCCAGTTCAGGGTTTTCACCAGCGAACTTTTTGATCGACTCTATCGAGTCCCAGATAGTAACAAGTAAGAAGTGAGTCTCTTTCTCCTCGTCCCTCCTCGTGAAGTAGAGCTTCAAAAGTCCATCGACGGAACTGTAATCTGGAACTGCCCGTTCTATCAAAAAGCGCTCGTAGGCATCTCCTTTCTCCCTCGGCACGCGCCCGTGCCACAGTCTCATGATTACCATATTAACACCTCATTACTCTCGGAGTTTGGGTTATAAAAAGTTATCTCACTTTTTTAGTGCCCACCATGCACTCCTGAAGAAGCTCACGAGAGCAGTCAGTGCCCCAAAGAGCCAGAGACCGGCAAATATTATGTACCTCAGCTCGTGGAAGAAGAGCTCCGCCGTCGAGAAGGCGAGTCCCGAGAGGATCCAGATGGCAGAGAGCACAATCAAGGTTCTCAGAGAGGGGGCACTTGTACGCTCCACTTCCACCCCTCTCGACTTCCTGAGCGCCCTGCAGAGGAGAAAACCCGTGACAATGTAGAGGAACCACACGAATGCCTGTGCACCATACCCCGGTATCGCCTCCCTCTTTATTCCCAGGCCGAGGACAACGTAGTACGCCAAGAGAAGGGGAAGGAGAAATCTTAACTCTCCCGGAGAAGGTAGAATGTCGTCCAGGTTCTCCCCCTCATAGTGCTTTCTCCACCACCTTATGAGGATGAGAACCACCATTAATGTTGATGCCAGAGACAGGAAGGAATGGAGCGGTGATGGGGAGTTTGAGCTCTCCAGGGCCCCAAGGACTACCGCAAATGCCACCGGGTGTTTGAGGACGAAGCCCGGCAGAAGCTTCCTCCTTGATGTCAGAAGCTCCGCCATGCCAAGGGGAATGATGAAGGACATGAAGGGGTGCCAGAAGAGAACCACGACAAGGACCTCCAGGACCGAAATGCCTCCAACCTGAATCACGGCCTCCCAGTCGGGGTTCCATATTATTTTGGTGATGTACGCCTCGTAGAGGCCAAAGATAACACCTGCAAGGTACAGCGTCTCGAAGCGGGGCCTTCCAAAGCGGTAAACTATGGAGGCCAGGACAAGCGTGTGGAGGCCGTAGAGGGGGAGGATGACGAGGATACCCCACAGCGAGAAGAACGGAAAAAGAGTAGCGCCTATGGCCACTTCGCCGAAGAGCGCCGAAAGGGAAGCGAGAAGGAACCAAAAGATGTACTTTTTTGGCAGTCTCACTTTAATCCCTCACTATGGTATTTTTAACTATTCTCTTCACAGCACAGCAGAAAATGGAGATCCCGAGTGCAACACCTGGAATCCATAAGACGACTACCAGCGGCACAGATTTTGGGAGTAAGTAGGCGACAAACGCAACCACAAGTCCAAGGGATGCAAAAATTCCCCATGGAACCTCTGACGGGGCGTTTTCCACTTCCGAATGGGGCGATTTGAGGTCAAGGTAGAGGAGAGTACCCAAGAACACATACAGAACCCACACACCGACCTGCTCTTCCAGTGGGGGTATACCCTCGGGGAACAGGTAGAGCCCCAGCAGGACATACATAAGGAAAAAGAAGGGAAAAACAACCAAAATTTCTCGTTTCGTGGGCAGAAGCTCTCGGAAACCAAGACTAAGGCCCTTTCTTCTCCATAGCCAGACTGAGAGAACGATAGGAAGCCACGAGAGTGATGGAGAAATTAGAGAGACCATCTTTGAGGGCGAGTTGACTGCTTGGTTTATCGCACAGAAAAGCACGAAGAGAGCGAGAAGCGTGTACAGGGTTCTTTTGTTCTTTAGGTACCGTGAAATCCACCTCGGAATGCCTGTGAGCACCTCGTTGGAGAATGTGAGGTAGCTTTCCGCGATGATGATGGGAAGAGTGAAGGACATTAAGGGATGCCAGAGGAATATGAGCAGAAGGAAGGGAATCACTGAAATTCCGAGGAACTTTGGCTCCGCCCCCCACCCCGGACTCCAGAGCATCTTGGTTCCGTAGGCCTCGAAGAGCCCGAAGACCTGGCCTGCAAGAAAGAGTGTGTAAAGGTCAACCTTCTGCTTTTGAAAGGCTATGTAGGCAAAAACCAGCATGTTGAGGGTGTAGAAGGGGTACGTCACAAAGAGGCCGGAGAGTGTAAAGAAGGGGAAAGGCGTCGAGGCAGTTACAACCTCGGCGAAGTAAGTTGATAAAGCCCCGAGGATGAGCCAGAAAAAACACTTTGGAAGCTTTTCCACCTAAAATCCCTCACAGGTAGTGGTTCAGCACGAATATTACAAAGCCGATGGCGATTATCCCGAGCAGAAGGGCTATAACGGTTTCGAGCTTTGAGTAATCCTGCACTTCTCTAGCTTCGTGCTTGTAGCGCTCGGTCTTCTCCTTCGCCAGCATTTCAGAACGTTTTATCGTGGTCTGATCGGGAATCATGCCACGAACCATAACACAGCATCCCCATTCATCTTTACACTTAAGGTATTTCAGGATTTCGAACCTTATGAAAGCAAACTTTTGCTTCTTCCTATTAAACGCTCTTGGTATTAAGGTCAACGAACATTACCTTCAAACCTTTAAGATATTTTGGCTGTTTTCCTCTGGCAGGAAAGATTATAGTAACATTACCACCCCGTTCTCTTGCATCTCTTAGAACCCCCGCAAGCTTCCTGGGAAAACGTTTCTCGACAAAGGCCGCCATTATCTCCTTTTGTGTCCCTTTAATCAACTCTTCGGCCTTCCCGCGGATGTTCCACTCCCCCTGGAGGTACCATATAGGGTACCACTCCTCCTCCCGCTTTCTCCCGCTCTTGAGGGAGATTATCGCCTCCTCGGCCGACTTTATGTACTCATCCCTGAGTGCACCTATGACCTTCTCCGGCTCCACCGCGCGGAAGAAGGCTGGCTTCCCCTCGCTGAAGTCAACGAAGCCCTTCCTGTGAAGCTCTTTCAGCACCTCGTAGACCTTCGGCCTCGGAACGCCGCTCTCCCTTGCCACTTCGCTTGCCTTTGAGGGGCCGAGGAGCACCAAAGCGGCGTAAACCCTCGCCTCGTAGTCCTTAAGACCAAGACGCTTGAGGTTTTCAACGGGCTTTCTCATCGAGCATACCGCTCACCGATAGGGTGATGTAACTCAGGTAGTTACAACATCCTTTTATTTCTTTTCCCTGATTGGTCTCCGGTGGTGAGATGAGCCTCAAGGCGAAGCTCGCGAGAAAGTTCGTCTACGCGGTCTTTCCGGACGTGAGGAAGTTCACGGACTTAAAGCCCGCCTTCGAGGACTCGCCGGACTCCCCTGAAGGCCACCTCGTGCCCGAGGTGGTTGCCCTATATGGTAAGCCCGGGGTTCATATTCTCAAAATTGCCTTTGTCCTCCCGCACCTCCTTGGGACTGCATACTACACAAGAAAATGCGCCACGAGCGTGAAGAGAAACCCAAAAACGGGCAAAACGAAAGCTCCCTCGGAATTCTTTGAGGAGCTTGAGAATTACGCAAAGTCCCTTGGCGTTTCAAGGGTCGGCTACACAAAGCTAACTCCGGAACTCGTCTTCTCCAACAGGGCCGTTTTGTTCGAGAACGCCATAGTGATGGTGGGCGAGATGCGAAAGAGCGAGATTTCAAAGGCACCCGGAATCGGGGCGGGAATGGAGGTCTGGAGAACCTACTACCGTCTGACCAAAGCGGCATACAAAATAGCGGGGTTTTTGAGGAAAAACGGCTACAGCGCCCAGCCTGACCCTGCCGTTGGCGGGAGTACAAACTTCCCACTTTTAGCCCAGAAGGCCGGTCTGGGGTACATCGGCAAACACGGGCTTTTAATAACCCCGGAGAACGGGCCGAGCGTGAGGATTGGGGCGGTTTACACGGATCTTGAGCTCCCCTACACTGACGAAGGCGTGAGGGAATACGAGTGGATTCCCGACTTCTGCGACCACTGCAACGCCTGCGTTAGGGCCTGTCCTGCGGGAGCGATATACACAACGCCGGAGAGGGAAAACAGTAGGGAGATCCACATAGACTACAAGAGGTGTGCCGCCGTCTTCTCAAGAACCCTCGGCTGCTCGATCTGCATTAAGGAGTGCACGTTCACAAAGGGGAGTTATGGGAAAATAAAAGGGGCCTACGAAAAGATTGCCAAAAAAGAAGAAGAGCCCGAAAATGAAAGGACTTCTTAGTTTGTCGTCATTTATGCTTGTCTTCCTCGTTTATCGTTATCCCCGGCCAGTCGAGGACTCCTACGCTGGCCCTGTGTATCCCGTGTCTGAGGTCGAACTTGCCGTCAACCCCTATGAGCTTCACAAAGGCCACCTGCTCCTCCTCCCCTGTCGTCGGCTCCCTCAAGGTCAGAACCTCTATGATGAGCCTGTCGAGGGAGAAGTGGGGTATGTAGTAGGGGTTGATTCTCCTTCCACTCGCGTCCCTTGGCCCGCTTGAGATTATCAGAACCTGCGGCTCTTCAGCGCCCATTCTCGTAGTCTTGCCGAGCTTGATGACTATCTTTATCTCAAGGGTTATTGGCCCAACTTTTGACGGCCCCAAGGGGTCGTAGGGGCCGGGTGAACCTATGGTGTCGTTTACCATCAGCGGAGGAACATCAATCGGGTTGTAGATCGCTATAGTGATAGTGTCGTCTACCGGGATCACGGAGCCGTAGGTGTCGTTGTAGACCCCCAGGAGGAACGGGCTGTAGGGCCCTGGGAACATCGGCGTGGTGTTGCCTCCCTGTCCCATCCTCATTGGATAGCCCCACGGGGAGTTCTCAAACTTGCCCGAGGTCCTCTCCGGGTTGGGGAACGTTGGTGAGGGCTTGAGGAGGTCCTCTATCGTTTTACCTATACCTACACCTATGGTCCCGCTCCCCTGGTGTTCGCCTGCGGGGATTATCTCGTCAATCAGAACTGCTTCGGGGGTCACGGTGACGTTTACGGCTATTACCGAGTAGTTGCCCGGTTCAAGGTAGCTCTCCTCCGGCTGGCGGTAGACGATGTACGGCGGTATTTCAGCATCCCAGGGGTTGTCTCTCTCGGGTTCCACGATGAGCATGCTCTCCGGGTCGGGGATGAGCCAGTCGTCCGGTGGGTAGCCGCAGTCGCTCCTAACCGCCTCAAAGCCTATGATGACGACGCCGTCGTCCGATATCTTCGGCTCTATCCTCCTGCACGTCTCACCTTTCGCGTAGGGGATGTAGAGAACGGCCTCACCATCGAGGGGCGGGAGCTCGAAGTCCCCACCGCTCATGTCCGCCCTGTGGATGACCTCCCCCGTTCTCGGGTCGATGACTATCGCCACGTTGAAGTCCTTGGGGACTATTGAGTACGTTCCCGGCGAAATGCCTATGACCGGCCTGCCTGAGTTTTCCCGACCCAAAATCTTTGCAACTTCTTCCTCGCTCAGTTCCGTGGACTCTTTGTAGTCGCCGACGACGAAGAACGTGCTCTCAGTTGGGTACGGGCACGGGTTGAAGGGCGGAGCTGGGGTGAGGATTATGTCAAATGGGGGCTCCTGTTCGGGTGGAATACACCCGTTGACGCCGTCTATGGTGTAAATTCCCCCAATCTCAAAGTCCATCTTCACCGGCTCGTTTGTGGGGGGTGAAGCAACGATAGATGTCTTCCTAATGTCGGGGTCGATCTTCTTTATAATTACCCCGCCATCAGGGAGGGTGACATTGAACGTCGTTGGCTTATCCCTGGGGAGGACGATCTTTGGAACCGCCCTTGCCTCGACGTCCCTCCTCCCTTCTCCAAGAATGACTCCCATATCGGCGGAGGGGACGAGTATATGGACTCCTACAACTTCTCTGTCGCCTATTATCTTCTTCGTCATCTCGGCCATCTGCCTGGCGTCGAGCTTCTGAACAGAGAGGACGTCGGAGTGAGGCTCAAAGACCGTGAACATGCCATTTTCCTTTCTGTAGTACTCGTCTATCGGTTTGCCGCTCTTAGAAGCTTCCCAGTAGCTTTTCTCCACAGCGACCGTGAGAACGAGGTTCCTCATGGCTATCGCCTGCCTGAACCTCAGGAGCGAGGCGTTGACCAGGTACTGGAGCTTCCGCGTCTTGTTCTCCGTTCCATCTGCCAGCTCCATCAGCGAGGCGAACTCCTCATCCGGGGTCACTATGCCGGGGCTGTTCATCATGGTGTCCAGCTGGGCTCCGGCCTTGTTCAAAAGCTCCTTGCTGTGCTCGATGTCGTCGTTGTAGGATTCTATGATGCTCACCATCTCTTCAAGCCACTTCTCGACCTCTTCCTCGGTCATGTTCCCCCAGAGCCCCTTGGAGGTTTCCGATGGCGTTTCCGTTGGAGTCTCGGTTGGGCTCTGTGTTTCAGTTGTTGTTTCTGTTTGTGTTTCGGTCTCTGTCTTGGTTTCAGTTTCCGTTGGTGGATGCGTATCCGTCGTGGTGGTCTCAGTTTTTGTTTCTGTCTCAGTCTTAGTTTCGGTTTCCGTTTTCGTTACTGTTTCCGTTGGCCTGCTGGTCGTTTCTGTGTTAATGCTTTGGTTTATGCATCCAGAGATGAACGCTCCAAGCAACACTACACTCAAAAGCAGGGCAAAGCCTGCAAACCTACCTTTCATTCTTCCACCAGCTTTTTCACACGGCGACAAAACGTCAAAAAACCATGTGATTATAGTAGATGGTAAGTTGTCAAACCATAAAATACTTTCGTTTAAAAATAGAACCCAATGTAAAAAGAAAAGTTTAACATAGCAACCATTTCAAAACACCGAATTCAACCTTCCGCCGTCAATTGGAATCATAGCGCCGTTTATGTAGCTCCCGAGCTCGCTGGCCAAGAAGGCCACAAGGTAGCCAATCTCCTCCGGTTCTCCTAGCCTTCCGAGCGGTATCGGCTTCGCGTACTCCTGGAGCGCCTCTTCAACGGTCTTTCCTTCTCTTTTAGCTCTGTCCTCTGCAAGCCCTATCATCCTGTCCGTCCTTATGATGCCGGGCATTACCCCGTTGACTGTTATTCCCTTCGGCCCGAGCTCTTTCGCGAGCGTTCTCACGAGGCCGGCCATTGATATTCTGACCACGTTGCTGAGGGCGATGTTCGGTATCGGTTCTTTTATGGCGACGCTTGTGGAGTAGACTATCCTTCCAAAGCCCTTCCGCTCCATAGCCGGAACGAGTGCCCTCGTGAGATAGACTGCAGGATAAAGGAGAAGCTTAACTGCCCCTTCCCAGTCCTCCATGTCCATCTCCATGAAGTAGCCAGGTTTCGGCCCGCCGGTGGAGAAGAAGAATATATCCGGCTCGCCGATGTCTCCGAGCTCTTTTACCGTTCTCTCAAGGTCTTCTCGCCTAGTAAGGTCTGCAACGATGTAGCTCACCTCAACGTCGCTCTCGGCTTTTAGCTTCTCCTTTGCCCTCTTCAGGTTCTCTTTGCTTCTTGAGAGGAGTATTACATCGGCTCCAGCCTTTGCCAGAACCCTCGCAACGCCGAAGCCTATGCCCTTGCTTGAGGCCGTAGTAAACGCTAATCTTCCAGAAAGGTCTATGCTCAACATTGGCATCACCATAAAACATAGGTTCAAAGGAGGATAAAAATGTTAGTGGACAAATTTGACCTCTTTTCCTACGTATAAAGGTTCTACTTTACTTCCAAAAGCAGACATAAAGCTGCAAATCCCATCAAATCCTGTGCAGTGCCCTGGATAAAGTTTTTCAACCCCAAGAGCGCTAATACCTTTAATGGCATCTTCCAAAATATTTCTCTTAGCCCCAGTTAGATGAAATCCACCCACCAGAGCAAAAATCGGCTTATTCATAAGTTTTATTGAGTGCCTCACTATGTTCAAAATTCCACTATGGCCACAGCCAGTTATAACTACCATTTTGCCTCCAAGCTCAACGAGCAGTGACATGTCGTCTTTTAGAGGGTCTTTTATCAGTCTTTTTCCATCCACGATATAGCCAACTGATCTATCCCAAGTCATTCTCTCTATCTCACCGCTTGTGTATACCCTATCAAAAATCTTAACTGGTTTTTCCTTTAGTATAAAGTTGGCTCCGAGTTTTTCTAGATGCTCCTGTGAAAATGGAATTCCAATTTCCCTGCGCTTGGGTTTTAGGGCAATCCTTCTTAGAAATATATCAGGGTGAGCATAAACCTCTATGGAGTCTTTTCTCGCTGTTAAAAACTTTTCAAGCCCCCCAGTATGGTCGTAGTGACCGTGAGTAATGAATACTGCATCAATCTCGTTGGGAGATATATTGAGCGCTTTCATATTGTGAAGCAAAATCGTGCCATCCGTACCTGCATCTACCAAAATCTTCCTCCCATTGTGCTCCACAAAAAGAGAAAAGCCATGGGCCCCGAGAAGGCCCTTTTTAAATCCAGCGTGGTTTTCGAAGAGCACGGTAATTATCATTCTCTATCCCTCAAAGGGAAGCTTGCCAAAATCCACTTCCAGTGTTTGGGTTGTCCTCCATACAAACGCTCCTTCTCCCTTAAGAACATGCTTTCTCATATCTCCCTGAGGCACTCCGTTAGCTTCATAAATCATGCTCTGCAGGTCTGGATCGTTGTAAAGAACTAGCGTTGGTCCCGGTATGTTAAGGAGATTTTCCGCAACGTATCTGGAACCTAATACTGTAACCCTCCCCCTCATGGGTTGAGTCAATAGAGGAATGGCTGCACTTCCGGGGGTTGTGTAGAAAAGAACCGCCGCATCATCGATTCCTATTAACGTGCTCCTTCTATCTTTAACAGCCGCCGCAAGGATTAGAAACGCCATTCCCACGGTACTTATGCTGTAGGTTTTTCCAAAGTCAACCAAAATGGTCTTACCGAGCTTAGGAACTTCTCCCTCAAAAAAGGTCTCATCGAGGGAAGTGTAAACTTCTCTTATGACCTCCCCGTACTGTTCCTTTGACTTGGCTGCATCTGCAACACTGTTAACTCTGCCCCTTAAGATATCAGCATAGAGCTTATCAGTTAGAGAGCGATCCAATCCGTATATGGTCTGAATTATTGTTGCAGCAGTATAAAAGTCCTTTAGGAGACCTTTTTTGACCATTTTTATGGGGTCGAGACCTGCAGGCTTATTGTCCTCTATTTCTATAATGGTATCGAATCTTTCCTTAGGATACTTCCCCCTTGTATCAAAGAAAATCAGCCCGTATTCTTTTTCGAGAAATTGGTCTCCGATGTAATCTATAACTCTC
>LDZR01000860.1_pt1 | contig 11585 bp, 16 predicted proteins | sample 615371 | NCBI WGS metagenome assembly LDZR01 (sample SAMN03408294, study PRJNA278302) | terrestrial metagenome | isolation source: oil reservoir sample K2 | place: USA: Alaska, North Slope, Kuparuk formation | collected 2013
AAGGCTTCACCCGGAACTTCTTCTTCAACAACTTTTGGTACACAACCAGCAATCAAAAATAGAACCAAAACCAACGAAACCATCCAAAAATACTTTTTCATACCATAATTCACCCCCATTCAACTTTGTAAGGTCTTTCTTTGAAAAAAACCAATCAAACAAACTTCTACAAAAAACGTCTTTGTTAACTTTTCTCTTCTCTACCACCCCCCCCTCGGCTTTATCAAAGTCACGTTATATTAACATCAATATTATTCTACCACAAAAAATTTACTTTTTTCAAAAAGATTTACATTTTTACTGTTTTTTTATTGTAATTTTTAATGAAGTTAGAATTACTTATTTTACTTGTTCGTATCCTTTTTCCTTTTAAAAAATCAACTCATAAACGATATTTTATAGTATAATATCAATGAAAACATCCAAAGGAGTTGTGGATATGTCTAAAAAGCTTTTGAAAAATGCGTATGTTTTAATTAGTGCTGATGATGATGTAGAAAAATTTGATATATTAATAGACGAAGATGAGATCGAAGACTTACTTGTACCGGGTGATTCAACCGAGGTGAATTTGGGAGATGTGGACGAGTACGATCTATCTGGGAAGTTGATCGTGCCTGGATTTATTAACACCCACACACATTCAGTTATGTCTTATTTTAGAGGTATTGCCGATGATTTATCACTTAACGATTGGTTGTTCAAAGAAATGCTGCCAAGAGAGGACTTTTTGGAAAATGAAATGTCTTATTACGGCACTTTAGTTTCTATTTTAGAGATGATTTCTAATGGAATAACTACTTTTGTTGACATGTATATGTTTACCGATGAAATAGCCAAGGCTGCATATGATTTAGGAATTCGGGCATATATCTCAAGAGGGCTTTCTTTTGATACAGATGAGGGTTGGAATAGAAGGATAAAAGAAAATATCGAAACGTTTGAAAAATACAATGGATTGGATAACAGGATTTACATAGGTTTTGGGCCTCATGCCCCTTACACTGCCCCCATGGATAAATTAAAAGAAGTAGCTGAAATTGCAAAAAAGTACAACACTCATATTCAGATTCATCTGTTAGAATCAGCAAATGAAAGGGAGCAGTACAATCTTTTAGAGGTTGAAAATACGGGTTTGTTCGATCTTCCTACGATAGCTGCTCACTGTGTGCATGCTGATGAAAAAGATATCGAAGTTCTTTCAAGGAACGAAGTGAATGTGGCTTATAACCCTGTTAGTAATATGAAGTTGGGTAATGGGATCGCTCCCATAGTGGATATGCTTGATAAGAGTATAAATGTGACTTTTGGTACGGATGGTTCCGCAAGCAACAACTCTTTGAACTTTTTCAACGAAATGAAGTTTGGAGGTATATTGCAGAAATACAAGTACGGGCCTGATAGATTTTCAGTCGAACAGATTTTGAGGATGAGCTGGGAAAACGGAGGTTTTGCCTTAGAAAAAAATATCGGAAGGTTAGAACCTGAGTTCAAGGCGGATTTGGTTGTTTTAGATATGGATTCTTTTGAGTTTTTACCTAATGATTTATCAAGGTTAAAGTCTCATATAGTTTATTCTGCAAATCCTAAGAACGTTTTTGCAACGATGGTAGCGGGGAAGTTCTTGTACTACGATGGAGAATTTTTATCTTTAAAAGAAGAAAAGGAGCAAATATATGAGAAATTCCATAGCTTTTACAAAAGAATCGAAGATAAGTATAATAATCGCCGTTATTCTGATAGCCATGACAACAATAGGGATATCTAAACCTATCGATGATTACATAGAGTTTTCTCCTAAAGGCTATGAAGATATAAGTAGGATAGTAACCAGAAACGGGACGATAATAAACACAACCGTCCCAGACAATGGCGAACACTTAGAGATGCACTTCATAAGGGATGATGATTTGTACGAGGTTCACGTCGTTCATTTCAAGAATCCGTTCGCTTTGTCGAATTTTTGGTATAGTTTTGTGAGTGATTATTCTGATGGTTTAACCGCTAGCTTTTCGGCTATTCCTCTTATTTACGGTGAGTATAACGACGAGTATATGAACATGTATCTTAGTGCTTGGTATAGAGGAGTGAACAACTTATTTTTTGCTGTTTATGGGCCAAAAAGAAGCGTGATAAACGACTTGAAACTTCAGTTGAATAGATGGTGATTTTGTTGGATTTGTATAATAGGTTGAGCGAGTACTTTAAAAATAGATACGGCGAAAGGGTGCAAAGGTTACCAATCAACGCTGGATTCACTTGCCCAAATAAAACAGGCGTGAAAGGTAAGGGTGGTTGCATTTATTGCGATTTAACAGGGAGTGGTTTTGCTGCTTTTAAACCTAAGGTAAGTATCGAAGAGCAGGTTAAGGAAATGATTAATAGATACGAGACAAAAGCTAATAAATTCCTAGCCTATTTTCAGGCAAATACCAATACATACGCTTCTGTTGATGAATTGAAAGAAAAATATGAAAGTAGTTTGATAGACGATAGAATAGTAGGTTTAGATGTATCAACTAGGCCAGATTGTGTTCCTGATGAGGTGATAACGCTTTTAAATACTTTTAAAGATAGAGTTGATGTTTTCGTTGAGCTTGGTGTTGAAAGCACTAATGCCAATACTCTAAAATATGTGAACAGAGGGCATTCTTTAGCGGAGGTTATAGATTCTGTTAACAGGTTAAAAAAAGCTGGATTAGAGGTTATTCTGCATTATATAATAGATTTTCCTTGTGATACATTAGATGATGTGAAAGAGATGGCTAAGGTTAGTTCGGCTTTAAAGGTTGACGGTGTAAAATTGCATTCTTTGTATATCGTTGAAAATACAAAACTTGCGGATTTGTATAATAGTGGTGAGTTTGTACCTTTGACGTTGGCTGATTTTGTAGAAAGGGCAATTACTTTCTTGGAATATTTGGATCCAAAGATCGTGATTCATAGACTCGTTGCTGATCCTCCAAAAACTGGAACGTTACATGGCAATTGGGGAATTTCTAAAATAAAAATTTTAAACTTAATTGAAAATACGATGAGAGAGAGGGGTTCCTATCAGGGAAAATATTTTAACTATTTGAATAATTGAAGTAGGACGGTTGACCGCGAGTAGGCATACTTGGCCTATTTTGAGGAAAGTCCGGACTCTAAGGGCAAGATACTGGTTAACAACCAGAGGGAGTGATCCCTGAATAGGGCCATAGAAAAGAAAACCGCCGAAAGGCAAGGATGGAACGGTGAGGTAAGAGCTCACCAGTGTCAGAGCGATCTGACAGCTTGGTAGCCTCTATCTTGAGCAAGGTCAAGCAAGAAGGCTATAGGTTGCCCGCCGAGAGATTTGATTATCCGCCTTCTGGGTAGACCGCTTAGATAAATGGTTAACTTGACAGAATCCGGCTTATAGTCCTACTGATATATTTAACAATGACGCCCGGTCTGGGCGTCATTTTTTAAGTTATTCTTCTTTTGGGAGTAATTGGAGTATAGATAATTCCGAAGCGTCACCTTTTCTATAACCGATTTTTAATATTCTTGTGTAACCACCGTTTCTATTTTCATATCGAGGTGCAATCTCATGTACTATTTTGTACACTAGTTTTCTGTCGTTGAAGTGTTTGTTTATATCCCTGTTTAAAGCTACTCTTCTTTCTGGGAGATCGGTTGAATTAGCTTCCTTGGCTTTGGTGATTATTCTTTCCACAAGCGGTCTTACAGCTTTTGCTTTGGCAGTAGTAGTAATTATACTTTCAGATTCAAAGACGCTTCTAGCTAGATTGTTCAACAGGGCGTTTCTATGGGAAGCATATCTATTTAATTTTTTAGTTTTGACTCTATGCCTCATCTAAAGTGTTCCCCCTTTCTTCTTGGTGTAATTTTTCATAATCTATATCAAATTTCTCTTTTAGCTCATTTTTTATCTCATCTAAAGATTTTCTACCAAAGTTTTTGATTTTGAGAAGGTCGGTGGGTTTTCTTTTTAATAGTTCTCCAATGGTGTCTATTTTTTCTCTTTTTAAACAATTTTTAGCTCTTTTTGTTAAATCCAAAGAGTCAATCTGAGTTTCCATTAAATCCTTTGGCAACCCAAAAATATTTTCTTCCTCTTCTTCTTGCACTTCTTCCTCTTTTTCAACTGAAACTTCCATTTGTTCTATAGTTCCGGCTTCTCCTTCTCTTTCCCAAAGTTTGGAAATGAAGTCAAAATGTTCCATCAAAATTTTTGTTGCTTCTTTCAATGCTTCGGTGGGGGTTATGTTTTTTTTCGTCCAAATTTCGAGAATTAGCTTATCGTAGTCGGTTCTTCTTCCTACACGGATATTTTCGGTTAAATAGTTAACTTTAAGAACGGGACTGAACACTCCATCTATGAATATGTATTCAATGTCACTTTGAAATGTCAATTCTTGGGCGGGAATGAAACCTTTCCCTGCTTGAGCGTACAGTTCAAAGTCAACTTCCATATCTTTGTTGACATGAGCTATGACAAAATCTGGGTTGGCTATTTCTACTTCCGACGGAGTTTTTATGTCTCCACTTTTTATGACTTGGCCAGCTTTGTATTTCTTCCTTAAGCTTAATAGAATTGGGTAATCTATCTCATTGAGGTTTTCAATGTCATCTACTTTTAATTGAACCTTTTTTAAGTTTAAAGTTATTTCAATGATGTCTTCTTTTATACCCTCAATAGTATCGTACTCATGTAATTTCCCTGGAATACGTAGCCCTGTTATTGCCAAAGATGGAATGGAAGATAACAGCACCCTTCTTAAAGCATTACCTAAAGTTATAGCATATCCTTTTTCCAGAGGAAATAGTTCATATTTTGAGTAGTTATATTCGTCTTGCTCTTCCTTTTGGACTATCCTAAATTTTTCCGGTTTTATTAATATCTCCATACTATCTCTGATCCTTATTAGGGAATCAGAGCACACCTCCTTTCCTGCCCTTTTGAGCGAGGTGATATTTTGTGTTTCAAATAAATAATAATTCTTATTTAGAGTAGAGCTCTATGATGTTTGTCAAAGGTACAGGAACATCCATTTCATCAATCTTTGGTAACCTTTCGAAAGTTCCTCTAAAATTTTCAATTTCCACGTTTACCCAATTGGGAATATTTCTATATCCTTCTTGCAGTAATTCTAATCCTTCTCGTACTTGTTGTATGTTACGACTTTTTTCTTTGACTTCTATTACATCTCCTACTTTGACTCTGTAAGAAGGAATATTCACTTTCTTGCCATTAACTAGTATATGTCCGTGAGTTACTATTTGTCTTGCCGTTCTTCTGTTTGGTGCGAAACCCATTTGATAAACTACAGAATCTAACCTTCTTTCTAAGAGTTGCATCAAAACTTCTCCAGTTTCTCCACTTCTGGATCTTTCAGCTTCTTCAAAAGTGTTTCTGAATTGTCTTTCCATTAAACCATACATTCTTTTTAAAGCTTGTTTAGATCTTAATTGTACACCGTATTGGGTCAACTTTTGTTTTTGCCTTCCATGTTGCCCAGGAACGTAATTTCTTTTTCTAAGGGCGGATTTTTCTGTGTAGCTTCTTTTTCCTTTTAAATAAAGGTTAATTCCTTCGCGTCGAGATAGTTTTTCTAGTGGTCCTATGTACCTCGCCATTAATTCTTTCCCTCCTTAATTAGAATCTTTTCTTTTTTGGTCTACAACCGTTGTGAGGTATAGGGGTGACATCTTTTATGCTTTCTACATTTAGACCTGCAGCTTGTAAAGCCCTAATTGCTGATTCTCTACCTGAACCGGGTCCTTTGACATATACATCCACTCTTTTTACTCCCAGATTTAGAGCTTCTTTTGCCACTTTATCTGAAGCCATTTGGGCTGAGAACGGAGTCCCTTTTTTGGCTCCTTTAAATCCAACATTTCCACCACTAGACCATATTATTGGCCTACCTTCGGTATCTGTTAAAGTAACGATTGTGTTGTTGAAGGTTGAATGAATGTGCACTGCTGCTTTTTCCGGAGCAGCTTTCTTTTTCTTGGTTCTTTGCTTTGCTCCACCTTTTGCCATTTATTTAAAAACCTCCTTAAAAATTTGATTTGATGTGTTAGCGCCCCTTCGCCCCGCTCCCCACCCATTCAGTTAATGTTATCTTTTTTTGATTTTTGTTAGTCTTGGCCCTTTCCTGGTCCTTGCGTTGGAGTGGGTTTTCTGACCTCTTACGGGTAACCCCGCTTTATGCCTTCTTCCTCTATAACTACCAGTGTCAATCAAACGCTTAATATTTTTGTTAATCTCTTGCCTTAGTTCACCTTCAACTTTATAATTTTCATTTATGTGGTGAGTTAGCTTTGAAATTTCATCATCAGTTAGTTCCTTTGCTCTTTTATTCGGGTCTATTTCTAAGGTATTTAATATATCAAAGGCTGTTTTTCTACCTATTCCATATATATATGTTAATCCCACAAATAAAGCTTTATTATCTGGAACTTCAACACCTAAAATACGAGCCATCCATTTAGCCTCCTTGTAAAGAAATTTTTATTATCCTTGTCTTTGTTTGTGCTTAGGATTTTTTGAACATACAACCCAAACTTTTCCGCCTCTTTTTACTATTTTACAATGCTCACATCGCTTTTTTACAGAAGCCCTGACCTTCATAATTTATTTCCTCCTTCGTAATTCTCAACATCTATATTAATCTGTTTTTTCAGTCTTTGTTTACTTTTTCCCTTTTCACAATTCTTCCTTTGTTTAAATCATAAACGGAGACTTCCACAGTAACCCGGTCTCCTGGAAGTATTTTGATGAAATTCTTTCTCATTCGCCCAGAAATGTGGGCCAATATTTCATGCCCATTATCTAATTTAACTTTAAAATTTGCATTAGGTAAAGATTCAAGAATATATCCTTGCATAACAACGACATCTTTTTTAGCCAATACAATCCCTCCTTCTTCAGGGATTTTTACTGTCATTAGAAATTGTAAAATACGATTTAGCGCCCTTCCCCCGCTCCCCACCCATAAGGATAAAAGAATTTTTATCCATTTCCACATCGCTGCCCACACATGTGGAAATGGCCCTGCGGTCCCTTAAACCCCTCAACTTACTCATAAGGATAAAAGGCTTTTTATCCATTTGCAAATCGCAGCCCACCCATTATGTAAGTTGTGTGAGTATTTCTGGGCCATTTTCTGTCACAGCAATTGTATGCTCAAAATGGGCAGCTTTTGATCTATCTCTGGTCACCGCTGTCCAACCGTCTTCTAAAATGTCGACTTCGTAACTTCCCATAGATACCATTGGTTCTATTGCGAGGGTCATGTTTTTCTTGATTTTTGGGCCTCTACCTTGCCTTCCATAATTTGGAATTTGAGGATCTTCATGCAATTTTCTTCCTACCCCGTGACCTACGTATTCCCTTATTACGGAAAAACCTTTACTTTCAATATAAGTTTGAATTTCGTGACCAATGTCACCAATTGAATTACCCACTACAGCTTTTTTTATACCCATATACAAAGATTCTTTGGTCGCTTCAACCAGTCCTTTTTCCTCTTCAGGAACTTGTCCTATTATGTAGGTTCTGGCAGAATCTGCTATGTACCCCTTGTAAGTTAAACCACAATCTATAGATACAACATCACCATTTTTTAAAACTTTACTTTTTAATGGAAACCCGTGAACAACCTCTTCATTCACAGAAAAGTTGATCGCATATTTGTAACCATTGTAACCTTTGAAGGTGGGTATAGCATCTTCCTTTTCCATGTATTCCAAGACATACTTTTCAATACTTTCCCCGTTAACGCCTTCTTTCACTATCTCTGGAAGTAAAGCGTCAAGAAGACGGGCAAGCTTTTTTCCAGCCCGTCTCATCATTTCAATTTCTTCATCAGTCTTAATTATTATCATTATTTGTTAAAACTCCTTAGTATATTAAACAATTCTTTTGTAACGTCTTCAACATTTTGGGCGCCGTCTATTGTAATTATTTTGTTATTTTTTCTATAATATTCTATTACGGGCTCAGTGTTTTTCTTATATACTTTGTACCTTTCTCTGACTACTTCTTCTTTATCGTCGTCTCTTTGAATTAATTTTGTGCCACATACATCACATTTTTCGTCTTCTTTTGGTTTAAGTGTAATTAAATTATATACTTTGCCACAGTTTGGACAGACCCTTCTATTACTTATCCTTTTGACTATTTCTTCTTCTGAAACATCTATCAGTACCGCCGCATCTATTTCTTTTTTTAAGTCTTTTGTTGCACCGTCCAAAAATTTTGCTTGGTCTAAAGTTCTAGGATAACCGTCAAGAATAAAAGAATCTAACTCTTGCAGTTTTTCTTTTACCAGATTATTCATTATCTCATCTGAAACTAATTCTCCACGATCCATAATTGCTTTAGCCTTTTTACCTAATTCTGTACCTTTGCTAACCGCATCTCTTAAAATATCTCCAGTGGATATATGTACAATATCAAACTCTTTGGCTACCATTTTCGCTTGGGTTCCTTTACCTGCACCAGGTGGTCCGAAAAACAAAAGTCTCACCGAAAATTCATCTCCTTCCTCGTAGCCTTCCTTTTTTCATGAAGCCTTCATACTGTCTAACTATCATGTGCTGTTCAATTTGTTGAACTATGTCTAAAGCAACTCCAACTGCTATTAGTGTGCTGGTACCACCTATCCAGATTTGTTGCATTCCTGAAGCACCTCTGATAAAATAGGGTACCAAAGCAATGACCACTAAAAAGAGTGCACCTATGAAGGTTACCCTTGTCATAACGGAAGTGATGTAATTAACAGTTGGTTTCCCTGGTCTTAAACCTGGTATGAACCCACCATAATTTCGTATATTATCTGCCACGTCGTTTGGATCCATAACAACAGAACTGTAAAAGTATGTAAAAAAGAAAACTAACAAACCATACAGGACAAGGTAAAGCGGAGCACCTATGGCAAATATTCTATCGTCTACAGTAGTTGCGGTTACCCCAGCAATCATACTGGGTAGAGTCATAATAGCCGATGCAAAGATTATTGGAATTACTCCTCCACCATTTACCTTAATAGGTAAATATGTCGAGGAACCTCCATAAATTTTTGTGCCGACTACTCTTTTTGCATATTGGATATTAATTCTTCTTTCAGAGGTTTGAACCGCTACTACTGCTATTACTATAAATATGGCAACCGCCGCTAACAGTATCCATTCTAAAGGGGTTAAACCTATGAGAGCTTCAGCTGCGTATGTAGGGTACCTCGATACTATACCAGCGAATATTAAAACGGATACTCCGTTTCCTATTCCTTTTTCGGTGATTAATTCACCTATCCATAGTAAAAACATCGTCCCCGCTGCTATAGAAACGGTTGCTAAAGTTACGAAAAGAACTGGTGATAGGTTGGGGGATCTGTAATTGTTTGCAGCTATGGACATTAGTAATCCTTGTCCGAAAGCTAATACTAACGTTAACATCCGGGTGTAGTGAGCAAATTTTTTTCTCCCACTTTCGCCTTCTCTCAACATCTCTTTTAAACTAGGTATTACAGAAGAGAGAAGTTGAAAAATGATCGAAGCAGTAATATATGGGGTTACTGAGAGAACAAATATAGATAAATTGCTTAATGCACCACCAGCAAAGACGTCAAAAAAACCGATGAACCCTCCAACTGCTCCTTGAGCTGCTCCACTTAAAGCAGCTTGCCATGCCTCAACATTTATTCCAGGAATGGGGATGTAAATACCTATCCTAAACCCTATCAACGCTAAAAAGGTGAATATAACTCTATCCCTTAATTCAGGAATCCTAAAAACGTTTCTAAAGGCTTTGAACATATTATTCAATCACCTCTATTTTCCCGCCAACAGCTTCGATTTTCTCTCTAGCTGTTTGAGAAAAAAGGTGAGCTTTGACAACAAGAGGTTTTGATATTTCTCCTTTTCCTAGTATTTTTACTCCATCGTTCAATTTCTTTATTACTTTCTTTTCTAGAAGTATATCTGGTGTTACTTCTTCATTTTCAGAGAAATACTTTTCTAATGTATCTACATTTACAATAGAATATACTTTTTTGAATGGTTTATTGGAGAATCCATATTTTGGGGTTCTTCTAATGATGTTTGTTTGTCCACCTTCAAAGATTTTGCTTATTTTACCTTTTCCTCTAGCCTTTTGACCCTTGTGCCCTTTTCCAGATGTTTTTCCTAATCCTGAGCCAATTCCTCTTCCTACCCTTTTCTTAGGTTTTCTTGATCCTGGTGTAGGTTTTAGATCTTCTATTTTAAGTGGCATGTATATAGCCTCCTTATTTACGGTTTGTTTTTTTAAGAATCGATTTCTTCCCACTCGACTAGGTGATGTACGGTTCTTATCATTCCCCTAATTTGGGGATTGTCAGGTTTTATTACCACTTTATCTTTTCTAGTTAAATCTAAAGCATCGAGAGTAGCTAATTGTCTTTTGTTCTTCCCTGCTCTTCCTCTTACTAACTTTATCTTTAGACTTGACATCACTCATACCCCCTCGTGTGCACCAAAAAATACTTGTTTTACAGATAAATCTCTTAACTTTGCAATTTCTTGAGGAGATCTCAACTTTTTTAATCCGTTGTAAGTAGCTTTAGCTAAATTTAATACGTTTGTTGAACTAATAGATTTACTTAGAATATTATCTATTCCTGCTAATTCAACAACAGCTCTTACAGCTGAACTAGCAATAACACCAGTACCTGGCCCTGCAGGAAACAATAATACTGTGGAAGCATCTTGTTCACCGATTACTTCGTAAGGGATAGTTCCATTTTTAACGGGGACTTCTATCATATTGTTTTTTGCATTTTCAATTGATTTTCGGATAGCTTGTGGAACTTCTCGAGCATTCCCAATTCCTATTCCTACTTTTCCATTTCGATTACCTACCACCGAAACTGCACGAAACGAAATAGTTTTTCCACCTTTAGTTACTTTGCTGACTCTTCGAATTTCGATTACTCTTTCTTCTAATTCATTTGCAGCATCAGTAGCTTTTACTTTCTGATCGTTCGGCATAAATTACCAACACCTCCTAAAACTTTAAGCCCGTTTCTCTTGCTGCTTCAGCAAGAGCTTTTACTTTGCCATGGTATTTGTACCCGCTTCTATCAAAAACGATTTCTGTTATACCTTTTTCTTTGGCTTTTTCAGCGATGAGTTTTCCTACTTCTTTTGCAGCGTTATCATCCCATGTTTTTTCTAATTTTTCTTTCAGTTGTTTTTGTGTTGTTGAAGCAGATACCAATGTAACTCCTTTAGTATCGTCTATAATTTGAGCGTATATGTGCTTTTGACTTTTAAAGACTGTTAATCTTGGTTTTTCTGGCGTTCCTCTTACCCTTTTTCTTACTCTTAAATGCCTTTTTTGTCGAAGTGCTTTTTTGTCTAATTGTTTTATCAATTTAAAAGGGACCTCCTTTGCGGAAATATTTTAAACTTTCTTTCCTTCTTTTCTTAAAACACTTTCTCCAATGTACTTTATACCTTTACCGCTGTATACGTTAACTTTTCTTAAATTTCTTATTCTTGCAGCAGCTTCTCCAACTTTGTATTTATCTATACCTTTAACCACCACT
>LDZR01000861.1_pt1 | contig 11545 bp, 11 predicted proteins | sample 615371 | NCBI WGS metagenome assembly LDZR01 (sample SAMN03408294, study PRJNA278302) | terrestrial metagenome | isolation source: oil reservoir sample K2 | place: USA: Alaska, North Slope, Kuparuk formation | collected 2013
TGAAGATGTCGAATACACCTTTGAAAGAGCACTATTGTATAACCCGGCTGGAGGACCAGTATGGATGTACTTAGACCCCATGTTTGGTGTTTTCAGTATTAGAACGTTGGTGGAAGAATACGTAGGTGCTTCATGGGATAATATATTTGATAGTAATATGAATCCAACATCTCCTGAATACGAAGAAGCATTAGTTAATTTCTATCATGACGTGATAGATCCAGCAGTAGAAGTTCAAGGTAACGAAGTTATCGTCCACTTGGCAAGGCCTTTCGCCCCATTTTTGAATGTAATTGCTTCTGGAAGTGGTTGGGGTGCAATATTAGACAAAGAATATTCTGTAGAAATAGGCATATGGGATGGAAATGCCGAAGGTTGGTGGAAGTATCACGGATGGACAAAAGAACAGTCTCCATACTTTGACCATGCGATGGGAACAGGTCCGTATAAATTGGTCGAATGGGATCACGCTCAACAAAGGATAACACTCGAACGATTCGACGATTACTGGAGAGGTCCTGCCCCAATAAGAAGAGTAGTCATTCAAGGTATAGAGGAATGGTCAACAAGAAGAGCCATGCTTGAAACCGGTGATGCTGACATAGCTGCTGTTGATGCTCAATATTTAGATGTTGTACTTTCTATGGATGGTTTGACCGTTATTCCTGGTACACCAGAAGTTTCAATCACCTCTTTAGGATTCAATTGGGAAGTTAACCCTGAGTCCCCGTATATTGGTTCTGGTCAATTGGATGGAAACGGCATTCCGCCTAATTTCTTTGAAGATCAAAATGTTAGGTTAGGTTTTGCATATGCCTTTGACTATGAAGGGATGGTAAATCAGGTACTGAATGGTTTGGGTCAAAGAGTTCCTACCGCCTTACCTGAGGGCTTTTTAGGGTACAGTGAAGATCTCCCAAAATATGAACTGGATCTCCAAAAGGCTGAAAATTACTTCAAACGTGCTTATAGAGGGAGATTATGGCAAACTGGTTTCAAAATGTCTCTCCTTTACAATACTGGCAACGATACAAGGAGAGTAGCCGCAGAAATATTGAGGGATAATTTGGCAAAGATCAATCCAAGATTCCAAGTTGAAGTTAGAGGGGTTCAATGGGCAACTTACTTAGATGAAAGAGAAAATATGATGCTTCCAGCTTTCATCATAGGTTGGGTAGCAGATTTTCCAGATCCACATAACTTTATTTTCACCTATTATCATAGTGAAGGTGATTACGGAGGGTACTACGGCGAAAACTTTGCGGAATTTGCAAGCTTGCCAAGGCCAGAATTTGGCGGGAAATCATTGAACAAGATGATAGAAGATGCTGCTGTTGAAACCGATCCTGTTAGAAGAGAACAAATGTATATAGATATTCAAGAGTTTATCTTTGATTACGCACTTGTTTTACCTCTTTATCAGCCTCAAGGGTTGAGGGTTCATCGCTCTTGGTTAAAAGGATGGATAGATAACCCAATTTGGCCTGGTGATTATTATTATAACTACACTAAAGTAGAGTAATAATTCTGTTAAGATATTGTAAAAAGAAAGTTCTTTGTAGTAGAATGTGGAGAGAGGGGGGATCCCCTCTCTTTTTAAGTGATTACTTATTAAGTATATTTAACAGAGCGGAGGTGTTTTCTTTTGACAACATACATTATCAGAAGGTTATTGTTATTACCTTTGGTTATGTTGGGAGTCACATTGATAGTTTTTTCTATGCAGCAATTATTAGGACCTTTGAAACTTTTATCTACCTATGTTGATCCAAATACTTATGCTAAATTATCCGATCAGGATAAAATCATTTTAATGGAGCAGTATGGTTTAACTGATCCCTTGCCTGTTAGATATGGAAAATGGATAGGGAATTTGTTCAGGGGTGATCTAGGTTGGTCTGTAGTGGGCAAAGAACCTGTTTTAGATGCGTTATTACACAGATTTCCCTATACAGTAGAATTAGCACTTTATGCTCTCTTCCCTATAATAGGGGTTGGTATATGGTTTGGGGTTACCGCTGCAGTTCATCATAATTCATTCATAGATCAGGCTATTAGAATATTTGCTTTAATAGGGTGGTCTTTACCAGATTTTGTTTGGGCAATCTTGGTCTTATTGATATTTTATATTGGATTGGGATGGTTTCCACCGGGTAACCTGAGCTTATGGGCAGATGAAGTTGTAAAAAGCGCCACTTTTAATAACTATACACATCTTTTGACTATAGATGCGTTACTCAATGGAAGAATCGATGTATTTTGGGATGCTTTAAGACATATTTTAGGACCCATTATTGCTATATCTTGGTTATGGTGGGCTAATCTATTGAGGATCACCCGATCTTCGATGTTGGAAGTCCTTAGAAAAGATTACATAAGAACTGCAAGATCAAAAGGGTTGCCAGAAAAAATAGTTATAAACAAACATGCCAGAAGAAATGCTCTAATCCCTGTTGTAACAACCGCAGGTCAAATGGTTATTGGTTTGTTGGCTGGAGTTGTTATAGTAGAGATGGTCTTTGTTAGAACGGGTTTAGGATCCTTTGCTGCAACAGCTGCTCAAACACTTGATTATGCTTCTATAATGGGTGTTTTATTATTTACTTCTTTTATTCTTATTGTAGGAAATCTTATAATCGACATATCTTACGCTTTTATCGATCCAAGAATCAGGTTAGGGTGAGGTGAAAATTGTGAATGAAGAGACAAAAAGGGCTTTGAAGCGTTTCTTTACTAATCCTTCTGCTATCATTGGTTTTTCTATATTAGTATTTTTCATAATTATTGCAATATTTGCACCAGTAATAGCACCTCCTCAATTACCAGAGGAAAGAAACTTGAAAAGAGCCCTTGAATTAATAAATGCTAATCCAACAGAAAATAAAGATTCTATTATTCAAGAGTTTCAAAACTATTGGGAAGATACATATTTTTTTGCTGAAATGGATTATCAAGATATGACAAATTTCCTGGAAAGTGTTGAAAAGTTTGAAGATGGGGAAATCGAAAAAGAAGAATTAAAATCTCAAATTAAAGAATTAGTTGATATGTATGTTCTAAATAGTTCCTACTACGAGGATTTTGATGAAGATACTAACGGTGTAATTAGAAGATTGAGGAAAGAATATGAAAATGTAGAAGAAAGGTATGAAAGGTCTTTAGAACTTTCTGAAATGATCAGCGATCTCCAATCACTCGATGGACAAGATTTCAAAAATAAAGCCTTAAACGTTTATGAAACATTAAACAAAGATTTCCTTAATTCAATTGATTTCGATCCTTTCATGATTCCCAACGCAGTTTCAACATTAAAACCCATACCACCATCTCCTGAGCATCCTTTTGGGATAGTAAATCAAAAGGATATCTTTTATGGTGTTGTATGGGGAAGTAGAACCGCTTTTCAGATAGGCTTGGTAGTTGTTTTAATATCAACCGCTGTCGGACTTTTTATAGGTTCAGTAGCTGCTTATTTTGGTGGTTGGCTCGAAGAAGTTTTGATGAGAATCACGGATATCTTTATGTCAATACCTTTTATGCTTGCCGCTATGGTTTTAACAACTATTTTAGGGCTTGGAGTTAGAAATATGATGATTGCTTTGATAGTTTTTGGTTGGATGGTAACAGCAAGATTGATCAGAGGGAACATACTCCAAGCCAAAAACGAACAGTACGTTATGGCTGCAAAAGCCCTTGGGGTAAGGGATGCGGCAATTATAGTCAAACATATCTTACCAAATACGATATTTCCAGTTTTGATAAACGCTACAATGAGGATCGGATCGATGGTTATCACTGCAGCAGCTTTGAGTTTCTTGGGCTTAGGTGCTCCACAAGGATACGCTGATTGGGGATCAATATTATCGTATTCAAGAGACTGGATCATTGGAGGTACAAGCCCAGGCCAGTACTGGTTTACAATCTTGTATCCTGGTGTGGCTATGATTCTTTTTGTCATGGGTTGGAATTTACTGGGGGATGCCTTAAGAGACGTTTTCGATCCAAGAATGAGACGATAAAGTGAGAGGAGGAAGTTTTTTGAAAGATAACAATAGCGAACCTATACTTCGTGTTGATAATTTGCATGTTCACTTTAAGACAGAGGACGGTATAATAAAGGCAGTCAATGGTGCCAGTTTTGAGCTTTATCCGGGTGAAACCTTGGCGATAGTTGGAGAATCTGGTTCAGGTAAAACTGTTACCGCATTGAGTACCATTAGGCTACTAGACGAAAACGGATGGATCGCTGAAGGGGAAATACAGTACAAAGATATGGATGTTCTGTCTTTATCGTACAATCATCTCAGAAAAATACGAGGTAAAGAGATCTCGATGATTTTCCAAGAACCTATGACCGCTTTAAACCCAGTTTATACTATTGGGGAGCAAATCATGGAATCTCTTGAATTACATCTTAATATGAGCGAAAAAGAAGGCAAAAAACGAGCGATCGATTTATTAAAAAAAGTCGGTATTCCTGAACCAGAAAGGCGAATCGACCAATATCCTCATGAATTGTCCGGGGGAATGAGACAGAGAGCCATGATCGCTATGGCCTTAGCTTGCAACCCTTCCATCCTTATAGCAGATGAGCCAACTACTGCACTGGATGTTACCATTCAAGCACAGATATTGGAACTCATGAAGGATTTACAAAATGAGTTTAAGATGGCAATAATCTTTATTACACATGATCTTGGAGTAATTGCCGAGATGGCTGATAGGGCGTTAGTTATGTATGGTGGAGAAGTGGTTGAAAGTGGTGAAATTAAAACAATTTTTAAAAGGCCACTTCATCCATATACATGGGGGTTGATGAATTCTATCCCCAGAATAGATAAAGACGAAGAGAAGTTGCTTTCAATTCCTGGCGTAGTTCCAAACCCCTTGAACTTTCCAAAAGGTTGTAAGTTTTCAAATAGGTGTTTCTTTGCTGACCAAAAATGTGTAGATGAAGATCCAAACTTAGAAGAAATAGAAGATCGCCATTTTTCCCGTTGTTGGCACATAGACAAATTATTAGAAAATATGAACAAAGTTAAAGAAGGTGAAGTATAGTGCCAAATAGTGACAAAGTAATTCTAAAAGTTGAAAATTTAAAAAAATATTTTCCAGTTAGAGCAGGTGTATTCAAAAGGACTGTTGCTAACGTATTAGCTGTAGACGATATTAGCTTTGAAATAAAAGAAGGAGAAACTTTGGGGCTTGTTGGAGAATCAGGTTGTGGTAAAAGTACAACGGGAATGACCATCCTAAGATTATACGAACCAACATATGGACGAATTATAATGGAAGAACAAGACACTACACCTTGGTTTATGAAAAATACCACCATTAATAAGTATGTTAAAAAGATTTATGCAGACAGATTCGAGAAAATGAAAAAAGAATTAGGTTCAGAAGAAGAAGTTATTAAGAATTTGGATAATGAAATAGATAAAAAATACGCACAATTATATTTTCAAAATGGAGTAAGAGAAATAAAGAAAGATTTATCGGCTAATTTAAACGAAAAGAGAAGATACTTCAGAAAAAATGCACAAGTCATCTTTCAAGACCCATATTCTTCGTTAAATCCAAGAATGAGAGTACTGGATATCATCGGAGAAGGTATGAAAGTGAATAAAATGGGTACATCTTCTGAAATAAGGGATAAAGTTGCCAATTTAATGGAAACAGTAGGGTTATCCAAAGATTATGTATATAGATATCCACACCAATTTTCTGGTGGGCAAAGACAAAGAATAGGGATAGCACGTGCTTTGGCATTGGACCCAAAATTAATCATTTCTGATGAAGCTGTTTCCGCTTTAGATGTTTCCATTCAATCTCAGATCATAAATTTAATGGTTGACTTGAAAAACGATTATGGCTTAACCTATGTTTTTATAGCTCATGATTTGGCCGTTGTGAAACACATAAGCGATAGAATAGCGGTTATGTATCTCGGAAAGATAGCTGAATTAACGTCGAAGAAAGATCTTTTTGATGAGCCGTTGCATCCTTATACGGTTTCCTTGATGTCTGCTATTCCCATTCCAGATCCGGAAGTTAAAAAGAAAAGAGTGGTTTTACAAGGTGATGTACCCAGTCCTCTTAATCCACCTTCAGGTTGTAGGTTTCATCCTCGTTGCCCGATTGCCAAGGATATTTGTAGCAAAGAAGAACCATCCCTAAATGAAATTAAACCAGGTCATTATGTATCATGCCATTTCCCTGGTCAGTTTAAAATTTAAAAGCTTGGGTTTTTACCCAAGCTTTTAAACACCTTAAATTTCCCCTTTTTTGTTCAATTGTAGATCTAATTTTTTCTCCAACTTTTGTAATATGACTGGGAGATATCTGTCTTTTAATTTTTTACTGTCATACTGATGAATTAAAAAATAAGTAATTCCCATCCCTAAAATACCAGCTAAGAAAGAGATAATATCTGAAAAACTCAACGTATAGAGTATGGAAACTATAGACAAGAAAACGATTAAAGGAATTCCATACGCTAGAAATGAAAGTTTCACTACTGGAACTTCAGGCATTTCTACAATTACTTTATCTCCTTTTTTTACATCGACTTTTTCTGCTTTTTTAGCTTTTAACTTCAACTCGTTTGAACCACCTAATAGCGTACAACCACCTTTCATTGCACAGCTTTCGCATTCTTGTGTCCTTGTGGTTCTCAAATATACGTAATTATCGTCTTTATCGATAACATCCATTACTTCTCTCATCGTTTAATACCTCCAATCCTTGATGACATATGTCAAAAACAGTTACCGTGTAGCTTTGGTCAAAGTGAGAAAGAAATTGGACGATCTCATTTTCAATATATTTATAATCTCTATCTAAAATTGCCATGATTGTAGGTCCAGAACCACTCAAGAAACAACCTTTTGCACCTATTTTCATCAATTTAAACGTTATTTCTTCCCAGTGGGGGATAAAGTCTTTACGATATGGTTGATGGATCTTATCTTTTGTAGCTTCTGATAAGTTTTCAAAATTTGACGTTACAAGTGAAGCCACTAGAAGGCCAACTCTACTTATATTAAACACTGCGTCTTCAAGGGGAACACTTTTTGGTAAAAGTGAGCGGGCTTTTTTTGTAGAAAAATGTAAATCAGGGATAACTGCCAATAATTTCAACTGAGTTGGTAAATCCATTTTTACATATTTAACTTCTTTTTCCAACAAGCACCCTACCGTTAATCCTCCAACTAATGCAGGTAAAATATTATCGGTATGTCCATCCATCGTAGCTGCTAAATATATTATTTCTTCTTTCTTTAAAGGACTATTAAGAAGTTCATTGGCAGCTGCCAGACCCCCAGCTATACACGCCGCACTGCTTCCTAAACCTCTTGCAATAGGTATATTATTAATAAGATTTATGCGAAGACCTTTTGGGTGGAAATCTACTGTATCAAACAATCGATTCATTGCCTGATAAACCAAATTATGTTCGTTAGTTTCGACGTGAGCTTGATCTTCTACGGGTGCGTGAATTTCAAGGCCACCATTAGTTTCTTCGACTTCTATAATATTGTACAATCGTAAAGCTATTCCTAAACTGTCAAATCCCGGTCCTATGTTAGCAGTTGTTGCTGGAACTTTTACTCTGATCATTTTTTCAACCCTTTCATAAAGACTTATCCTATATTAAGTTTATTTTTAACGTTGTTGATAACAGATTTTTCGCAGGAAAAATATGTCTTAATTATGTTCTTGTATAGATTGATTATTTTCTTACAGTTATCATTTAACTCATCTTCCTTGATTTTCCCCTCAAAAAAATCGTTCAACAATTCTTCTTCTTTTTCGTTCATACTAAGTTGGCCTCCTCTATGAATTGTCGCAATTTTTTTCTCGCATAATGCAGCTTACTTTTTACAGTCCCTAAAGGGATTTCCATTATCTCAGCAATTTCATTGTAACTCATACCATCGATATCTCTTAACTTAATCAGTAGTCTTTCTTCCTTGTCTAGTTTTTCCATTATATTTAAAATCATTTGGTAATCAAGCTCTTCTAGTACTTCATTTTTTACATTTGTATTGGAGATTGCTTGTATATTATGATTTTGGGTTGTTTCATCTTCCAAGTCAACAGAAGTTTCTTTGCTTCGTTGATATTTGCGAGAATAATTTTTACCAACGTTGACAGCTATTCTGTAAATCCAAGTAGACAATTTGGAAAGGCCTTTAAATCCATTTATCCCTTTAATAATTCTTATAAACACCTCTTGAAGTGCATCTTCTATTTCATCATGGTTAACGTAATTTTTTAAAACCCCATAAATTTTTGGCGCATACTCTTCGTATAATTTTTTAAACGCATCGGAATCATTTTTTTTAAGATCTTCAATGAATTTTTCCTCTGTCATTTTGACTCTCTCCCATAATAAATTGTTCATTTTATTATACCATAATTGAAGAAGAGATTCTATGAAAAATATTTCTTGAAATTTTTTTCATAGTTGACAAAAATGTCGATAATTGGTCCTAAATTCATATAATTTCTTCTAATCGCCTAAGAATAGATTTCTTTGGATTTGAAACTATGAGAAAAAAGGGATAAAATATTTATGTACAATAAAAGTGAGTTCTATATTTTAATAGAAAGAGAGAAACAATTAGAAAAAGGAGGATTCCAAAGATGGAGGAAACAAAGAAAGTAAGCTTATTCGATAACGCAGTTAAGCAATTTGACAGAGCTGCTAGAATCATGGAATTAGATAGAAATTTAAGAGAAGTATTGATCAAACCAAAAAGAGAACTTACTGTTAATTTCCCAGTACGCATGGATGATGGGTCAATCAAAGTTTTTACAGGTTATAGGGTACAACACAATGTTTCGAGGGGTCCAGCAAAAGGTGGAATTAGGTACCATCCAAATGTTACATTAGATGAAGTTAAAGCATTAGCCTTTTGGATGACTTGGAAGTCTGCAGTGGTGGATATACCCTATGGTGGGGCTAAAGGCGGCGTTACCGTGGATCCGTTTAAACTTTCAGATTCTGAATTAGAGAGATTATCACGAAGATTTTTCTCTGAAATTCAAATCATAATAGGTGAAGAAAAAGATATTCCCGCCCCAGATGTAAACACTGATGGCCAAATAATGAGTTGGTGGATGGATACATATTCGATGAATATTGGACATACTACTTTAGGTATAGTCACAGGTAAGCCTTTAGAGATTGGAGGTTCTGAAGGAAGAACAGAGGCAACGGGAAGAGGAGTAAATATATGTATTGAGGAAGCTGTAAAGTATTTGAGAGATAAAGGAAAGCTAAATAAAAAAGATGAAGAAATAACCGTTGCTATTCAAGGTTTCGGTAACGTAGGTTCTTACTTAGCTTTGACCCTTACAGAAGAAACTAAATTTAAGCTAGTCGCAATATCTGATTATAGTGGTGGTTTTTATAAAGAGTCCGGTTTCACCTCAGAAGAGATTCGTAAGTTAATGGATAGAACTAGAGGTAGAAAAGCATTGCTATTGGATGTTAACGAAGAAGGTTATAAAGAGATAACGAACGAAGAATTATTGAAGCTAGATGTCGATGTTTTTGCCCCTTGTGCTTTAGAAAATGCAGTGAATGAAGATAATGCAGATGAAATAAGAGCAAAACTCATTGTTGAAGGAGCTAACGGGCCATTAACTCCAGAAGCCGACGAGATATTATTGTCTAAAAATGTCTTCATAGTACCGGATTTCTTGGCAAATGCTGGTGGAGTAACAGTTTCGTACTTTGAGTGGGTGCAAGGGCTTCAGTGGAATTTTTGGGAACTTGAAGATATCAGAAAGGCCCTTCATAAAAAGATGAAGAATGCATTTTGTGATGTTGCTCAAACGATGGAAAAGTATGAAGTTGATATGCGAACTGCTGCTTATGTGAGAGCCATCGAACGTGTGGCAAACGCTACAAAGTTAAGAGGAATCTATCCCTGATAAGAAATAACAAAATATACCCCTTCCTTAATTATTTAGGAAGGGGTAATTTTTTGGTTACTTTGTTTAAGTAAAATAGAACGAGTTTATTTAATAAAGGGGTGGAAAAATGGCTTTTACATTAATTTCGGTATTCATAAACTCTATAATTGGTTTTTTTCTGGTTGATATGTTATATTGGATTTTTTCACTGGTAATCTTAGGTATTATACTTTACATTTCCTGGAAAAAAAGTATGTACAGCAAATTGGGTAACTTTATTTTATTAGTAGGGATTTTATTTTCTTTTTTTGGGTATTTAAATAATTTTAATCCGTCTTATTTTTATCTATTGATTAACGTGTCTGCCTTTTTCGCTGTTCTTTATACGGCTTTTAACAAAAAATTATTGATTATCTTATCTTGGTTGTTAAATGGTTTTTCTCTGGGATACATCATCGCATCTTTGAGAAGCTTAAATTTAGGCATTATATTTGGTATAATTATTTTCCTTATTGGATTAAGAGATGCGTTTTTGCCTAAAAAGTTTGATGAACATTTAAATAACTAACTCCTGTATTGCAGAGGTTAACCTTTTTATACCCTCTTCGATGCTCTTTTCGTTAGCACAGGAATAATTTAGCCTCAAGGTGTTTACATTGTTCTTATCGATATAAAAAGGGTCTCCAGGAACGAAGGCTACCTTTTTTTCTATAGCTTTGTCAAACAACTCAAGAGCGGAAATGTTGTTTGGTAAAGTTATCCATAGAAACATTCCACCTTGTGGATCTGTATACTCTACGTTTTTGGGGAAATATTTTTTGATACTTTTTATCATGGCATTTTTTTGGCTGCCATACCTCGTTTTTATGTTTATTATATGTTTGTCTAGGTCGTTCTCTTTCAAGAACTGGTATATTATTCTTTGCCCTACGTAATTAGAATGAAGATCAGCACCTTGCTTAGCGGTTACAAGATTCTCCAACACATCTTTAGGAGCTACCACCCAGCCTAGTCTAAATCCTGGGGCAACAATTTTTGAGAATGATCCTAAAAGTATCGTTTGTTCAGGTATCAATTTTTTGAATGAAACATTATCTTCCCCTTCAAATCTTAACTCTCCATATGGGTCATCTTCGATAAGGTAAATATTGTGATTTTTCAATATTTCAGCTATCTTTTCTCTATTTTTATTTGTATAAGTGATTCCCGAAGGATTTTGAAAATTGGGGACGGTGTACAGTAATTTTGGTGAAAATTTTTCCAAAACATCTTTCAATTCCACTAAATCGAGTCCTTCTGGACATAGTTTAACTGGTTTAAAATTCTTGGTGTATACCGATAATGCCTGTATAGCTCCTAAATAGCCAGGTTCTTCAATTGCAATAAAATCATCTTCGTTCATAAATAATTTTCCAAGTAAGTCAAGGGCTTGTTGAGAACCATGAGTAATTAAAACATCATCTTTTGTTATGTTTAAACCTTTCTTTTCATTGTATCTATTGGCAATAAATTCTCTTAAAGGTGGGTATCCTTCTGTGGTACTGTACTGAAGTATCTCTTTACCGTGGTTATCAAACTGATAAACAGCTGCAGTTTTTATCTCTTCTATTGGAAATAA
>LDZR01001870.1_pt1 | contig 11507 bp, 14 predicted proteins | sample 615371 | NCBI WGS metagenome assembly LDZR01 (sample SAMN03408294, study PRJNA278302) | terrestrial metagenome | isolation source: oil reservoir sample K2 | place: USA: Alaska, North Slope, Kuparuk formation | collected 2013
TATAAGCCATGAGATGCTCTTGTTGTGATGAGAAAATTAAAGAAAAACTAAGATATTAAGAGAAAATAAAAGATAATAGAGGGAGGGAGAATAAATGGAAATAGGAATTGTTGGTCTACCAAATGTAGGAAAGAGCACACTTTTTAACGCAATAACCAAAGCTGGTGCAGAATGCGCCAATTATCCTTTTTGCACTATTGAGCCAAATGTAGGGATTGTATCTGTCCCCGATGAAAGATTGGATTTTCTTGCTAAAATTGAAAATCCTCAAAAAGTAGTTCCTGCCACCATAAAATTTGTGGACATTGCAGGCCTTGTAAAAGGCGCAAGCAAAGGAGAAGGTTTAGGAAATAAATTTTTATCTCATATAAGAGAAGTAGACGCAATTTTAAACGTTGTGAGATGCTTTGAAGACAGCAACATAGTGCATGTGGAAGGGTCTATTGACCCCGTAAGAGATGTCGAGATTATAAACCTGGAGCTCATACTGGCTGATTTAGAGACTGTAGAAAGGCGAATGCAAAAAACTTCAAAACTTGCTAGAAACGATAAAAAAGCCGCCTTTGAACTTGAAGTTTTGGAGAAAATAAAAAATACACTGGAAGAGGGAAAGCCTGCAAGGACAATTCAGTTCAATGAGGAAGAAAAAGCCATAGCAAATCAGCTAATGCTTCTAACTTCAAAACCTGTGATGTACGTTGCAAACATATCAGAAGAGGACTTAATCTCTGGAGAAGAAAATCTACACGTAAAAAAACTGAGAGAATATGCATTAAAAGAAGGCTCAGAAGTTTTAGTGATAAGCGCAAAAATTGAAGAAGAGCTGGCAGCTCTTCCAGATGAAGAAAGAAATGAGCTTTTAAAAGAATATGGGCTCAAAGAGCCTGGACTTAACAATATAATAAGACACGGCTATTCCCTTTTAGGTTTGATTACATTCTTCACTGCAGGTCCCAAAGAAGTACATGCCTGGACAATAAAAAGGGGAACTAAAGCTCCTCAAGCGGCTGGGAAAATCCACTCTGACTTTGAAAGAGGATTTATAAGAGCAGAAGTAATCTCTTTTGAAGATTTGGTCAAAGCAGGCTCACAGGCAGCAGCAAGAGAAATGGGGCTTTTAAGGCTTGAAGGCAAAGACTATGTTATGCAGGATGGAGATGTTGTAGTATTTAGATTTAACGTGTAATCTACTCCAGGCTTATTTCCACATGTTCTCCATCCTCTTCATCGTATACATCTATGATTTTCCCCGTTTCTCCTTCTTCTAACGCTTTTAGCAATCCTTCAAAGTCAATTCCATGACTTTCAACTATATCGCGGGGGGTAAACTTCCCCGCTATCCTCATTCCCCATGCAACAAGGCTATAAGGTATAGAGAGGTTCACTTTCGCCTTATTGGTATTTATGTCCGTCACCTTAATTTTAAGCCATCTAAACTTCCTCGGAATTTTTCTAACTTCGACTTCCTCTTCCACCTCTAGGGCCTTTAAAAGTTCAGCTGCTTCTTCCGCCGTTATTTTTTTCTCTTCCACCATTTTTAAAATTCTCAATCTTTCCTCCACAAAAATCACCTCACTCCAAAGTAATACTTCCATTTACAACATCAACATAAACTTTCAAATTCTTTTCGCTCTTGCCATAGTTTCTTGTACTGCCTTTCAAATAGTTCCACTTTTTCGCTTCATGCAAAGCATCTGGAAGATCTACATTACACTTTCCAGCTGCTGTTTTCAATTCATAAGACACTTCGACATTTTCTTCTCCTAAATTAATTCTTACCGAACCATTAGTAGTTTCCACTTTTAGTAAAGAATTGGGCGAATTTACTTTAAGGTCTTCCACAAAAACTCCACCATTAACTGTAGAAAGCCTTCCCTTCTCAAAAGACATATTTTTTACAGTTATATCGCCATTGACGGTTTCCAGAATCATATTCTCGCTCTGAATATCTTCAACTACAATTTTACCATTCACTACTTCAAGCTTTACCTCTTTATACCTCATAATAGGCAGATAAATCTCAATCTTCGAAGTTTTTACTCTTTTATCATTTTCTATCTTTAAAAAACCTTCATCGTAATTTACATGCATTCCTTCCTCAACCTTGTTTTTTGCAGTATACTTTATATTCACATAAATGTAATCTCTATCCCATCCTTCAACTCTTACTTTACCATTAGAAATTTCTACGTCTACAGAAGTATTCTCTTTTACGTCTTTAAATTCAAGCTCTTTCTCAAATTTTTGCCCTTCATCTTCTTCAAAAAAATTTAATATCTTTTCAACAATTGAAGTCCCCCAGTCCTTCTTATGGATTTTATCGATTCTCTCATCAATTTCCTCTAATCCTTTTTCCACCTCTTTTGGAATATCAGAAAGAATTCCCATTTTTTCAGAAAAAGCATCCAGCTTCTTCATCTTTTCTTTCAATCTTTCCTGAAAATCTATCCTTTGCTTCTTTTCTGAATAGGAGTTATCGCTACCCTCTAAAGCCTCCAAAAGCTTATACGCTTCCTCTGCGGTAATTTTCCCTTCCTCAAGCATTTTCAGCACAAACATTTTTTCTTCCTCCATACCCGCCACCCCTCCTCATCATTCTTTTAGAAGTTTTAAAGCTTCTTGAACCGTAATCTCCCCATCTTCTAATTTTTTCAGTACCTCCTTTCTATCTATACTTGGCCTCCTTTCTACCTCGTATCCCAGTGCCGCAATTAAATTATCCAGTTTGTTCCTTATAGTTGGGTAAGACAAATTGAGTTCTTTTTCCATTTCCCTTATATTACCTCTGGTCTTTATAAAAACTTCCAGCAATTCCCTTTGTTCTTTTGTAAGATAGCAAAATTTGCAAAGTTCAAATTGCCCCTCAATAGCAGTTCCACAGTGAGAACACTCTAGTCTCGTAACCCTCATCTTTTCCCCGCACACAGGACAAATCCCTATCACTTCTTTCATAGGTTTCACCTCAAGTCATAAGCTTTGATTTCATTATAACACTTCCTTCAAAAATGTCAATATCAATTTTAAATTTTTTAATTTTATCTAGCTAAAAGTTTAATTTTTAAAAAATAAATTTGAGTCAGGTTGCAACCTGACTCAAATTTCTATTACTTCTTCTTCAAAATTGTCTATAAATTTTTGGTAATCCATCTTCTCTTCTGCTTCTAAAACCTTCTCCAGCTTGGGCTTTGTAGCAGGATGTTTTGGAACGAATATAGTACAGCAGTCCTCATAAGGCCTTATGGAGATTTCGTAGGTGCCAATTTTCTGAGCTATATCAATTATTTCCCTCTTATCCATCCCAATCAAAGGTCTAAAGACAGGAAGTGAAACAGAAGAATTGGTTACATACAGGCTTTCAATGGTCTGGCTTGCCACCTGTCCAAGGCTCTCTCCCGTTATAAGGGCTAGAGAGCCATTCTGCTGAGCGATTTTTTCCGCTATTTTCATCATCATTCTTCTCATTATTATTGTCGTTAACCTAGCAGGGCATTTTTCGTAAATTTCAAGCTGCAAGTCAGTGAAGTGGACTACATGCAGTCGCATTCCCCTTCCATATTGAGAAAGCACTTTACACAGGTCCACAACTTTTTCCTTCGCCCTATCTGACGTGTACGGAGGGCTGTGAAAGTAAACAGCCTCTACTTCCACACCTCTTTTCATCATCATCCATGCCGCTACAGGGCTGTCAATTCCTCCCGAAAGAAGTACAGTCGCTTTTCCATTCGTGCCAAGAGGAAGACCTCCTGCCCCTTCAATAACCCCTGCATATAAAAAGGCTTTTTCCCTTATCTCCACATTAAGGAGCACATCAGGATTGTGTACATCCACTTTCATGTTTTTCACATTCTTCAAAACGGCTGCTCCTACTCTTCTGCTTACCTCCATGCTATTATAAGGAAAGGCCTTATTGGGCCTTTTGGTTTCTACCTTGAAAGTCTTGCCCTGGTGACTTTTCATGAGATCTACAGCAGCTTTAAAAATTTCCTCAAGGTCAAGGTCAGCCTCTTTTGCCCTCGTTATCCCGACTATTCCAAAGACTTTTTTTAACCTTTCTATTGCCTCTTCAACATCTTTTTCGCACTCCACATAAATTCTCCCATGGGTTTTCTCGACTTTTACGCCATCAAAATCTCTTAGAGCGTATTTTATATTTTTTACAAGTGTATTTTCAAAAAAAGACCTGTTTTCTCCTTTCAATGCCAATTCTCCGTATTTTATGAGAAGTACGTCTTTCATTATTTTACCTCCGTTTAAATCTTCTTAAAAAGTCAACTTTTTTCTTCAAAATATCCACTGTGTAATCTATGTCTTCCTCAGTATTAAAAATCCCCAGAGAAAAGCGGATAGCCCCTTCTAGCAGGTCTCCTTTTAAGCCTATTGCTTTAAGGACGTGACTTCCTCCTCTCTTTTTCGATGAACAAGCAGATCCAGTGGAGACGTAAATACCCTCTTCTTCTAAAGCGTGTAAAAGCACCTCTCCTCTGACTCCACGGAAAGAAACGTTAAGTATATGCGGCGCGCCTTCTTCTACTTCAGGTCCATTCAAATGCACATCTTTTATTTCTGAAGAAATACCCTCCCACAACCTCTTTTTTAACCCCATGAGCTTCTGAGAAACTTCTTCTAAACTTTCTTTGGCCAGTCTGCTAGCAACTCCAAATCCTACAATACCGGGCATATTTTCTGTGCCAGACCTTATGTTCTTTTCCTGCCCTCCTCCAAATATTATGGGTCTTATTCTCACTTCCTCCGATAAATATAGCGCCCCTACTCCTTTTGGACCGTGAATCTTATGCGCACTTAAAGACACCATGTCAAGCTTTTGTTTCTTTACGTCAATCTCTATCTTGCCAGCAGCTTGTACAGCATCTACGTGAAATAAAACGCCATTTCTCTTCGCTATACTTGCTATCTCCTCAATAGGCTCTATGGTACCTATTTCGTTATTTACTGCCATAATTGAGATGAGTATAGTTTTATCGTTAATAGCATTCTCAACATCCTCAGGATTAACCTTTCCCTTTTTGTCCACTTCAATGTAAGTAACTTTAAACCCACTTTCTTCTAAAAATTTAAGCACATTTAAAATTGAAGGATGTTCTATGGTAGAAGAAATTATGTGATTGCCCTTTTTCTTGAGGCTTTCTGCCACTCCTATGAGAGCAAGGTTATTAGACTCTGTCCCGCCAGAAGTAAATATAATGCCTTCTGGTCTGCCGCCTATAAGACACGCAACATTTTCTCTCGCTTCTTTTAAGAGCTTTTCTGCTTGATAACCCTTTCTGTGAAGTGAAGAAGGATTACCATATTCCTCTTCTAAAACTTCAAGCATTTTGTCTATGACTTCTTTTCTCACTTTTGTGGTAGCGCTGTTGTCCAAATACACTGCCATAATCATCATCCCTTTATTTTGCAAATTTAACTAAAAGGTTAATAATTCTTTGCACATCTTCATAAGTAGCCTTTCCATCTTCACTGGCAAGTATACAGTCTTTTGCATGCTCCTGTATTATTGACATGCCTACTTTTTCTAAAGATGCCTTTACTGCTGCAATTTGAAGTAAAATCTCCTCACAGCTTTTCTCCTCTTCCACCATTTTTTCTATTCCAGCTATATGACCTTTTATGGTCCTTAATCTCATTAATATATCATTTCTCAAATTGTCCACCACTTGCAACACACCTTTCAATAAGTTTGTTTTCCTATATTAACTTTGCCATAAAATTTGCAAACAGTCAATTGTTATGTAAAAAAGCCAGCGAATTCGCTGGCAAATTAAGGATTTTGGTACATCTGTGGCGGCTCAAAGGTTGGGAAGGGCTTTTTATAGAAGATATCACACACGTCAGTAGCAAACTCCTCACAGGCCGCAGGCGTAGGACAGAATCCGTAAGAAGGCACTAGCAATTGCACATCTACTGCAGATTTTATTATAATCCAGACACCTATTATGACCTCTACAGTAGTAGTTACCCCTACATTCACTTTGCCGTATAAACCTTCTCCCATAGCTTCGTACTTCATTATAGCTACATTTGGATCAGGCACATAAAGCACGATGTCTTTACTAAAAGTAGTAATATTTCCCGGCAATGTTTGTGTTGTACCATCAGGGTAATTTATGACCACATCAAAAGTTACCTGGAAAGTCGCTTCAACCCTCGCAAAACCAGGTCTTTCAGTGATAGGTGTTATCACAAAGCCTGGCGGCTCTACAAGGGAAATTTTTATATTTGTTATCTCACCAAAAGTAGGTGTCAAAGTAGTTAGTGTTGGGACAAAAGTAATTGGCGGTATATTATCCAGGCACAGCCTTTGAGAACAAGCATCGTATATTTTAGTGACTTCTATGCAGGCAATTTCTGTAGGTTCCGGAAGTTGCCCTGGTTGTACTGGCCCTGGCACTATCTCCTGCTGTCCTAACAGCTTTCTAGTAAAAGCCATATTATTTCCCCCTTTTTATCTTTGAAAAGCTTAGCCTTCTTCTACTACTACAATATACGCAGATAAAGGGGGATGTGTTACAATTGTCAAAATTCAAATTTCATTCCCGTATGAAGAGGTATAAATCTTTCACCAAAAGCCTTGTATAGCTCTATCAGTAATTCTCTTCACCTCTCCCGTAGTCAAAACCCCGGGCATTATCTCAAGAGGGTCTCTTGTCAAAAAGAGTCTGCCGCCGTTTTCCTCTATTTTTTCCTTCATATTTCCTCTCATCACGCCTACATGCCTTAAAAAGGGGTTAGTTATAAAATTAAGCCTAGAAATAAATATTTTTCTTTTCCATAAGCCTCAACTAAAAAAGAAACCCCATGCTGCCCTAAAAATGGACTCTCATATAGCACAGAATCTTCTGCCAAAACCGTAATAATAAACTTTTCTAACATAAGGGTTACACTCCCTTCAATATGTTAACTCTAATTATATCATAGTTTTTAAAATATAAAAGAAGCGAGCCTAAAATACATGGCCCGCCATTTAAAGATTTAAATAAGCATGGATACAGGATTTTCCAAAATTTTCTTTAGGTCGAGCAAAAACTTAGCAGCAGTAGCTCCATCAATCAGTCGATGGTCGAAAGAAAGACTAAGTTTCATTGTGTGCCGTATGACAATATTGTCTTCTATTACCACTGGTTCTTTGTATATTTTGTTAACTCCTAATATAGCACTTTCTGGAGGATTTATAATAGGAGTAAAGCTATCTATTTCATACATTCCTAGGTTAGTGATAGTAAAAGTACCACCTGTTATTTCATCAGGAGTTAGCTTATTCTCTCTTGCTTTTTCACTTAGTTCTTTAATCTCTTTTGAAAGCTCTAGTAAAGATTTATTTTCAGCATTCTTCACCACAGGAACTATTAATCCATCCTCTAATGCCACTGCAATTCCTAAGTTGATGTTAGGATTTTTAATTATTTCATCTCCCTCAATAGACCAATTTAAAACAGGATTTTTCTTTAATGCAATAACACAAGCTTTTGCAATCAAATCAGTGTAGGTAAATTTATGTTCTCCAGATTTGTTTAAATTCTCTCTTAAATTAACAAGTTCTGTCACATCTACTTTGATGTCTTCCGTCACATGAGGAATCTCTGTCCAGCTTTTTTTCATTCTTTGGCTTATAGTCCTTCTCATAGTGTCCATTGGCACTCTTTCTGCTTTTTGGAGAATTTGTTCTTCTCTTAAAACTATTTCCTTTTCAGTTTTCTCTGGTAAAGTACCAATTTGCTTTTCAGAAATATATCTCTTTACATCTTCCTCTGTAATGCGGCCTCCTGGACCAGTTCCTGTAATCAGAGAAAGGTCAATATTGTGCTCTTTAGCCAATCTTTTAGCCACAGGAGTAGCTTTTATAAATTTCTCTTCTTTTTCTTCTCCTTTAGTTTCTCCTTTCACTTCTGAACCTAATTCCAATTTTTCTCCTTCTTGCGCAATTATCCCTATAGGAGCTGCTACAGGGACTGTTTCTCCTTCTTGTACTAAAATTTTGGCCAAAATTCCATCTGCAGGTGCTTCCACTACATTAGTTATCTTATCCGTCGATATTTCTACTATCTCCTCTCCTTTTTTTACCTTTTCCCCTTCCCTCTTTAACCATCTATCTACTCTTCCTTCCGTCATAGTAAGCCCCAGTTTAGGCATTACGACGTTCACTGGCATTATTTTTCACCTCTTTTCAAAAAATCCTTTTTGTTGAGCAATTTCAAGTGTTTTTGTAACATTCACTCTACAAGGTCCCTTTCTTGATATTCTAAAAATCAATGTCTCTCCTTTTTTTACAATTATTTCTCTTTCCCCATCCAACGCTATTGTTCCCGTGTCTTTTACTTCATAAACATAATCCACATCGTTGTCTATTTTTTTAAACTCTTTTATCCCAACCTCCTCTACAACGCCCGGAGCAACAGGTGCCAGCACCCTCTCCGGGCTTTCTCCAATTTCAACCCATATGCCTCCTTCTTCCTCTTCAGAAAGTGTATACTTATATCCCACAATAGAAGAAAAACCTATATTTTTAGGATGGGCTCTTGTCACAAAGATATCAGTAATTGTCGAGATATTCCATATTGCACGAGTGCCTATAAATTTTTCTTTAGACACCACCGCGTCAATTAATGCAATATCTACAAGCTGACCTTCTCTATATATTTCGATTCGTTTGTCTTTTTTACAAAAAATTTCTCTATCAAATTTTCCCGATGCTACTACTGCCGCCACAATACCCGCAATTGTACCTTCTAACATGAGAGGATAAACATTGTTTGTCCCTGTTGAAATAGGCAAAAGCGGCGTTTCATCTATCGCTTTTGCTATGACTCTATTGGTACCATCTCCTCCTAAAGAAACGATACATCCGACTTTTAATTCTCCCATCTTTTGCGTAGCAACAAAAGTATCTTTGAAGCTTGCAGTAACAGGCATTTTAAGTATTTCTACATCAGTTTTTAATTGATTTAGATAGCAGAGATTGTTCACAGCTTTATATCCAATTTCATAAGTATCTGGCATTATATATATTTTTTCCACTCCAAATTCTTGTGCAGCTGCTATTATCCTTTCAACAATATTCACTTTTTCATAATTGTCAATAACCGTGGCATGAGCAACCAGCCTTCTAATGTCTTTTCCAGATGCAGGGTTCGCGATTATTCCTATTGTTTTCATTTTTTCCTCCTTCTTACTGGCAAATTTACACTATTGACTTCACCGCCTTTATTATGTCCACTTCATTAGGAATTACTACATTTTCTAAAACTGTCGTAAATGGTATAGGCGTATTCAAAGCACAGACTCTTACTATCTGAGCATCAAGGTAATCAAACATTTCTTCCGCTATCATAGCTGCTAATTCTCCTGCCCAGCTACCTCTTTTAACTTCCTCTGTAACAATTACAATTCTGTGAGTCTTCTTTAATGAACTGTATATCGTTTCTTTATCCAGCGGGAACAGAGTTCTGGGGTCTATTACTTCTGCTTCTATTCCCTCTTTAGCCAATTCTTCTGCAGCTTTTAAAGCTTTGTGTACCATAAGGCCTGTTGCAACAATAGTAACATCCTCTCCTTCTCTCTTCACATCCGCTACTCCCAATGGTATAGGTTCATTAGTATCTGGGACTTCTCCTTTCATGCTGTACAACACCTTGTGTTCAACAAAAACCACTGGATTATCATCTCTTATAGCTGATATTAATAACCCCAATGCATCCTTAGGGGTGGAAGGATAGACCACCTTTAACCCAGGAACGTGTGTAAACCATGCTTCTAAGCTCTGGGAATGTTGAGCAGCAGCCTGTATTCCCGCCCCTGCAGGCATTCTTAAAACCATGGGAATTGTAATTTTGCCTCCGAACATATACCTCATTTTCGCAGCTTGATTCACTAACTGGTCCATAGCAACAGTCACAAAATCCATAAACATAAGTTCAGCTACAGGCCTCATACCAGTAGCAGCAGCTCCAATAGCGACTCCTGTAATAGCTGTTTCCGAAATAGGAGTATCTCTTACTCTATCTTCTCCAAATTCTTCTAACAACCCTTTAGTTACACCAAATGTTCCACCAAAAACTCCAATATCCTCGCCTAAAAGAAATACCCGTGGGTCCCTTTTCATCTCATTTCTTAAAGCCTCTCTTAACGCCTCTGCGTAAGTCATAATCCTCATCTTACCCTTACCTCCTCTACTATATCTGTATAAACATCTTCCACCGCTGCTTCCTCTTTTGGATAAGGACTTTCTTCTGCAAATTTTACAGCTTCCTCTACTTCTTCGATTATCTTTGCCTCAATATCCTTTAACTCTTTTTCGCTTGCTATATCATTGTCTAAAATATACCTTGTCAGTCGAAGTATTGGGTCTTTTGCCAACCATTCTTCAACCTCTTCCTTTGGTCTGTACACAGTTGGATCTCCTTCAAAATGCCCTCTGTATCTGTAAGTCTTACATTCTACTAAAGTTGGTCCAGCGCCATTCCTGGCCCTATTTATAGCCTCTTTTGCTACTTCATATACCGCCAAGACATCGTTTCCGTCTACAGTAACCCCAGGAATTCCATACCCTACAGCCCTGTCTGCTATGTCTTTAATCGCTTGATGTCTGTCTTGTCTCATGGAAATGCCGTACAGGTTGTTTTCACACACAAATACAACGGGAAGCTTCCATATTGAAGCTATATTTAGGGCTTCATGGAAAGTCGCTTGGTTTGAAGCTCCATCACCAAAGAAACACACTGCCACCTGGTCAGTACCCCTCATTTTGGCAGAAAGAGCTGCTCCTGCGGCGATAGGAAAGCCTCCTCCTACAATTCCATTAGCTCCCAGAATACCTTTTGTAGCATCTGCTATGTGCATGGAACCACCTTTGCCCTTACAATAGCCCGTTTCTTTTCCAAATAGTTCAGCCATCATGTACTTAAGGTCTCCACCTTTTGCTATCAAATGACCATGCCCTCTATGAGTACTCGTGATGTAGTCTTCTTCTTTTAAATTTTCACAAACTCCCACCGCCACTGCTTCCTCACCAATATATAAGTGAACAAACCCTAAAACTTTCCCTTGTGCAAATAGCTCAGCGACCCTTTCTTCAAATTTTCTTATTTTAACCATTCTAGTGTACATATCCAAAAGAACTTCTCTTGAAATTTCCATAACCTTTCATCTCCTTTCATTTAATACTTACTGTCACACAAGCAACTGCCACTTCGATAGAATCATCTTCTGTGTCTCCAAACTGTGGCTCCTTTATTCCCGGGACTCTCAATCCCCCTTTTACGGCTTTTACATACTTCTGACCAATTGGGAGCACAGCTTTTATGCCCTCTTCATCAATTTCCTCTGGCCTTGAAACTGCTACTATTGCTTCGACTATCACTTCATCTAGATTTACACCTAAAATCTCCTCAAGGCCACACAGACAGCTATGAGATATAGCATCCTTTACTGCTTTTTGAGCAGCTTTATTGACATCCTGTCCATGTAAATCTACTCCATATCCAAACTCCACTACA
>LDZR01000862.1_pt1 | contig 11464 bp, 10 predicted proteins | sample 615371 | NCBI WGS metagenome assembly LDZR01 (sample SAMN03408294, study PRJNA278302) | terrestrial metagenome | isolation source: oil reservoir sample K2 | place: USA: Alaska, North Slope, Kuparuk formation | collected 2013
AAACTTCAGAAGATTCAATCTCTTTCATTTATGATCAAAACGACTTCAAAGTGGTAAATACTTATACCTTACAAGAGAAAAATATCTTATTGAGTACTATGATAACTAATAAAACAGGAACTAAAAAAAGAATCCAATTGAATGAAATAATAGATTACTCAGATACATTTCCTTTTTTTATAAAATCAAAGGTTTTAAATAACTATGTTTTACTTCTTCAACAAGATTATGGGAGCTTTGGATATTTCCCGGTTTATGATCAAACATTTCAAAGAGTTATAGCGAACAATCAGATGGGTACAAGTATCTCATTTTTTACACTTGAGCCTGAGGATGTTCTTGATTTTACAAGAGTTATAACGGTTGGTGAAAGTGTTAGCGAAATAGAAAAAAGATATTACGATAAATTTGGTATTGATCATACAACAATAGAAAAAAATATAATATTGAACAATGAAAAATCAGCTGAGGGTATGAGAGTTGTTCTAGAAGATAAATTGGGAACGATTCAAGATGTCCAACTTGTTGATGAAAAAGGAAAAGCAGAATTTTATCTTCCCTACGATGAAGATTATGAGGATTTCCAAGTTAAGGTGGATTTTGGAAGTTTGAAAACCGAACCTGTCTCTCTTTTAGGGTCAGAAGATCTTTTTGTTCAGATCCCAGAAAATTACTTTTTCTATAAGCCTTTTCTCACTGATAAAAAGGAAGATGGTGTGATTATCAATTTCAGGATGGTTGTTCCTGCTAGATCAACTGTAGAAGTTTATGATTCAGACAGTGAAGCTAGGATATTAGAAATACAAAACCAATTTCCTTTAGAATACCATTATATTGAACTTTCTGGCTTACAACCTAATTCTTCTTATGAATATGTGGTAAATGTTGAAGATACCTATACTTTAAATGATGTTAAAACTGAAAAAAAGGCTTTTAAAACCAAACCTTTAGATGAAGATATTGATACTTTTCGATTTATAGTTTATGGAGATACCCAAATCTATGACGAAAGACACGCTTACGTTGTTAATAGAATTGTAGAGGATTCTGATCTAAATACAGCATTTATTCTTAAACCAGGAGATCATACGGAAGAAGGCACATCAGAGAAGAGTTGGAGTATATTTTTTGAATCTGCATATCCTTTAAGTTCTCAAATTCCCTATTACATGGTTTTAGGTAATCACGAGAGAAACAGTCAACTTTATTACAGGGCGTTTGAGCTTCCAAAGGGGGGTGGAGATTATTCGAAGAGATGGTACTCTTTTGATTACGCTAACTCACACTTCGTTATCTTAGATTCTAATATATTGGAATCTTCAAATCTATATGAAAAACAAATGAGATGGTTGGAAGAAGATCTTAAAAACAATCAAGATAAAAAGTTTATCTTCGTGGCTTTTCATCATCCTTTTTGGACGACAGCTACGGAGTATGGCAACATGGAAGAAAACCTTCCAAACGGTCATTTCAACACAAAAAATTGGCTGCCTATATTTGAAAAGTACGGTGTTGATATTGTAATAAACGGGCATATACACGCTTACGAAAGGCATTTCAAGGATGGAATTATGTTTATTACCAGTGGTGGGGGAGGGGCTAAACTAAATACAAATCATGGAGCTGTTCCATTACCCTGGCATGTAAAGCAAGTTCTTGGAAAACTTCACTACTTTATTTTTGTTGTTTACGAAGATTCAATCAAGGTTACGATAAAAGCAGTGGCAAGGGTTGATAATCCTCTTTTCCCGAACCAATACACACCAATTGATGAAATAATCGATGAATTTTACATATACCAAAAATGAAAAAAATGAAAGAGGGATAATTCCCTCTTTTTTATAATTTTACTAAACCTGAAAATCCCATAAAAGCCATGGACAGAAGTCCGGCTGTTATTAGTGCTAAAGCAGTACCTTGGAAAGCTTTTGGAACGTTGTTTAGTTGCATTTTTTCTCTTATTGAAGAAAATATTATTAATGCCAGCGAAAACCCCAATCCAGAGGCAAAAGAGTTTACCAAACTTTCGATAAAGGTGTAATTAGTTTGTATGTTTAACAATGCGATCCCCAATATTGCACAGTTAGTTGTTATAAGGGGTAAGTATATTCCCAAAGCTTCGTAAAGGGCTGGGCTTGATTTTTTAATAAAAAACTCAACAAATTGAACAAGTACAGCAATTACAAGAATAAACACGATTGTTTTTAAAAATTCTAACCCAAGTATAATTAGTATCTGATTTAAGAACCAAGTTATTACTCCAGCTATCGTCATGACAAAAATTACTGCGATAGACATTCCAACAGCGGAACTCTTGCTTCTAGAAACTCCTAAAAAAGGGCAAATACCCAAAAATCTAGTTAAAATAATATTGTTAACTAAAGCGGCTGAAATAAACAGAAGGATAAGATTCATTTTTTAGCACCTGCCTTCTTCTTTTTGTTCTCTCTGCTTATACCTATCGAATTGAACATTCCAAGTAAAAGTCCTAAAGTTATGAATGCACCAGGTGGAAGTATGAAAAGGTATAAATTAAATGCTTCTCCCCAAATAGGGAAACCAAATATTGTTCCATTACCCAATAATTCTCTTACCGATCCCAATAATACGAGGGCGCCTGTAAAACCTAAACCGATTCCCAAGGCATCAAATATGGAATCTAAGACCCCGTTTTTCGATGCAAAAGATTCTGCCCTTCCCATTATGATACAGTTCACAACTATCAAAGGTATAAATATTCCCAAAGTCTGCCATAATTCGTAAGTTAGTCCGTGCATTATGAGATCTATCATTGTTACAAAAGAAGCTATGACCACAATATAAATAGGTATTCTTATCTTTTTGGGAACTATTTTTCTGATTAAAGAAATGACGATGTTCGACATCGTTAAGACCGATAAGGTGGCTATTCCCATACCTAAACCATTCTGTGCGCTTGTGGTTGTAGCTAAAGTAGGGCACATTCCTAACACCTGAACAAAGACGGGATTGTTTTTTATTAAACCGTTAGTAAAATTTTTTAAATCAGCCATCTTTTCACATCACCCCTTCCTCTTTTAAAAATTCTACAGCTGCGTTAATAGAATCTGCGACCGCTCTAGGAGTAATTGTTGCACCTGTCATTACATCACTAATTTTTATTACACCTTGTTCTTTGTAAGCATCTATCGAATTAGCCGAGACAGTCACGCCGGCGTCTTTATCAACTTTTACACTTGCATTTAAACCAGATTCTGGAATCAAGCTAAATCGCTTTTTCACAGATTCTTCAGAAATTCGTGCTCCTAGTCCTGGAGTTTCTTGGGAATAATTTATTACTTCTATTTTATTCAAAGCAAGTTGATCATCATCTTTTTTGATGAACGAAATAACGCTAACTACATCTCCTCCGTAGCCTACCCCCGAAACTGTCATGGCATAAATTTCGGTGTTATTTTCAGTAAATTTATAAACCGGGGAATAGACTTTTGCGTTTTTTTGACTTACGTATAAAACTCCATTTTGATCTGCTTTCCATATATATTTTTCTAATTGTTCTTCGTTGGTAGGAATATTAGAAACTAAATATTCACCCGTATTTGCATCTTTTAACACTTCTTCTATTGCGGATAATGTATTATTGAATTCGGATTGTGCTATCATCGGATTGACAAAATTGTACACAACAGACACTAAAAGGCCGGCAGCAACCATAAAAGCGGCTAAGATTAAACCTGTTTTTATATATTCACGCATGTTTTATCTCGCTTTTGGATGTTCCATATATTTTTGGTTTTAGCCAATCATCTATCAAAGGAACAAATGCATTCATGATAAGGATTGAAAAAGAAACACCTTCAGGATAACTGCCAAAGAATCTTATGATCATGGTCAAAACACCTGCTCCCATTCCGAAAACAAGCTGGCCGTTTACAGACATTGGAGAAGTAACCATATCCGTCGCCATGAACAAAGCACCTAAGATCAAGCCCCCTGCTAAAAGATGGAACAAAGGAGTTCCAAATTTAGTGGGATCAACCATATAAAAGATAGAGCTAAAAATTAAGACCGTTCCTATATAGGATACGGGGATCATCAATTTAATTCTGCCTTTTACGACTAGATATATGAAACCAATAATTAAAGCTAAAGCACTAACTTCTCCGATAGAACCAGGAATTGTCCCGATGAACATATCCCAGTAGGTATAATTTTGGAGTACTGTGTTCATTCCCTCCTGTGAAATTATTCCTAAAGGTGATGCAGAAGTAATAATATCGGGGTTTTGGTAATAAAAAGGTACATACCATGTAGTCATAGCGGTTGGGAAAGATATCACCATAAAGGCTCTTCCAACCAATGCGGGGTTAAAAAAGTTTTGACCTAAACCCCCAAAGACTTGTTTTGCCAAGATTATCGCAACTATCACTCCCAACATAATTTGCCACCAGTTCACTGCTAAGGAAAGGTTCATACCCAAGAGTAATCCAGTAACAGATGCAGAAAAATCGGGGATATGATCTTTTTGCTTCCTTATAAAACGAACGATCGAAAAATCCAACATTTCAGCAAAAACCATAGAAAATAACATGATGAAAAGGGCTCGAAAACCAAAGATCCATGTTGAAACAATAACAGCAGGTATCAATGATATCAAAACATCGATCATAATTTTTCGGGTGGTATTGGTAGTTCGAAAATGGGGTGCCGCTTCAGTGCTAAGTTTCAACTCAAACCCTCCTTCTTTGAATGGCTTTTATAACCTTTTTTGTTGTCTTGAATGTTTTAACTAGCTCTATATTTGATGGGCAAATATACGAACAAGCGCCACATTCTATACAATCCATAATTCCATTTTCTTGTGCTATGTCGTTTTTCCTAGCATCAGCAAGTTTTTTTAGATAATAAGGTTGAAGTCCTATAGGGCATGCTTTAACACATGAGGCGCATCTAATGCATGGATATTCATGTTTTTGTGGTATCTCTTCTTTTGTTAAAACGGTTATTGCATTATTTCCCTTAAATGTTGGTAAATCAACATTGGGTAAAGGTAGTCCCATCATTGGACCTCCGTAGATTATTCTGTCGATCTTTTCCTCTTCGACAAGTTCTACATGATTTAAGAGGTCTGAAACCTTAGTCCCAATTCGGAACCAATAGTTACCAGGTTTTTTAACTCCCCCGCTCAAAGTGATCCCACGTTCGACTAAAGGTTTCCCGTTGATTACTGCATCATAAATTGCATAAGTAGTGGAAACGTTAAAAACTAATACGCCTGCATCTATAGGTAATCCTCCTGAAGGGACTTCTCTTTTAGTGATAGCTTTGATTAATTGTTTTTCAGCACCCTGAGGATATTTTGTTTTTAAAATTGCAACCTTGATATTTTCTTTTTTTAAAGCATTTTCCATAATTTTTATTGCTTCAGGTTTGTTCTCTTCAATACCTACATAAATTTTTTGTGGATTAACTACGTATTCTATAATTTTTATTCCTTTTATGATTTCTTCTGTATATTCTCTCATCATCATATCATCGACAGTTATGTATGGTTCACATTCTGCTCCATTGATTATTAAATACTCTACTTTTTTATTTGTGGGCACACTTAATTTTACATGAGATGGGAACATTGCTCCCCCTAATCCCACAATACCAGCTTTTTTAACAATGTTGATTACTTCTTCCTTAGGGAACTTTTTAAAATTCTCATCGTGTTCAATATATTCCCAAACATCTTCCGAAGTTCGTTTTATAACAATTGCGTTATCCTTTCTTCCTGTAGAGGCATTTATAAATGATTCAATCCCAACAACTTCTCCGGTAACAGAAGAATGTATATTTGCTGAAATACTACCAGTGGCCTCTGCTACCAATTGCCCTGTTTTCACTTGGTCTCCTTCTTTTACGATTGGCTTTGCGGGTGCTCCAAGATGGTTAGTTGCAAATAGGTATACAAAATCGGGTAAAGGCAGTTTTTCAAAAGGCTTATCTTTTGTAAAATGTTTTTTCTCGGGCGGATGAACGCCACCTTTAAAAGTTAATATTGGCACAAGGAAACCTCCTTTTTATTTTTTAAGGAACTTATGATTGAAAATCTATGTTAGTAACGAAAATTCCAAAGTTCAAGAAACCATCGATAATTATTATAGCACGAATGATTGTTCTAATTTCAACGACTTATAAAGTTTCCAAAAAAATTATTACATTTATGTATATTAATTGTTTTTTCATATTCATTTAATATTGTCAAGCTATAATATTTAACAGAGAAATAACTATTTGTTTTAAATTAGGATACTTTTTTAAAAGCTTCTCTATGATTTTATCATATAATTTCTTCATTTTTTTATTCTAATTTTTTAATAGAAGGTGAGTTTTTATGATAGAAAATGACAAAAGTGTGGACCTTGAATCGAAAAGTCGAGATTTTTCACAAATCGATAAAAGCTCAAACATGAAAAAATATTCTTTATCTTTAACTATTAAAAAGAGTCCTAATGTACTCACTAATGAAATATTAAGAAAAATCAAAAAAAAGCTAGCTAAAGATAAGAGCACAGTAACCTTTGAAGAAATTGATGAATCTATACCTAGCCAAATGCGTGAGGATTTTACGTTAGAATTTTTAATAACGTTTTACAATGAATTAAAAAAATCTAATATTTCAGTAGTAGATGGCTCTTCAGGTAATTTCTGTGAAGAGGATGAAGAAAAAGAGTTAGAGGTCAACGAAGAGTTTAAAGATTCTGAAGAATACGAAGAGATTTTCGAAGATTTTTCCGATGTTGAAGTCGAGATGTGTGATAATATTTCGTTGCAGGATCCGATTAAAATATATCTGAAAGAGATTAGTAAGAGCAAATTATTAACCCCTTCAAGAGAAAGAAAACTAGCAAGAAGGGCGCAAATGGGAGATAAAAGAGCCAGAGAGGAACTTATAAAAGCTAATCTTCGATTAGTTATTAGCATCGCAAAAAGGTATGTTGGTCATGGATTAGGTTTTTTGGATCTCATACAAGAAGGAAATATTGGTTTGATGAAAGCTGTTGCTAAGTTTGATTGGAAAAAGGGTTACAAATTCTCTACTTATTCTTATTGGTGGATACGACAGGCTATAACAAGAGCGATTGCTGATCAAGGAAGGACTGTAAGAATCCCAGTTCATTTGGTAGAAACGATAAATAGAATGAATAGGGTGGTAAATAAGTATGTTCAAGAAAATGGTGAAGTGCCTGATTTAGAAGAACTTTCTGCTTTGATGGACAAGCCGGTAGATAAGATGAAAGAGGTATTAATTAGTGCCAAGAACATATTCTCCTTAAATGCACCAATTTCTAACGATGTAGATGCGGAAGGTGAAACCGAGGTACTCGATTTTATTGATTCTGATTCACCTACCCCCGATGAAGAGGGGAGAAAGATGATTATTCGTCAAAAAATGGAAATGATCATTGATACGCTTTCGCCTAAAGAAGCCATGATATTAAAAATGAGATACGGCTTCGTAGATGGGAAACAAAAAACGCTTGAAGAAGTTGGAGAATTTTTTAACGTGACAAGAGAAAGAATAAGGCAGATAGAGTCCAAATCTATTAGGAAGTTAAAACATCCTGCTAGAAAAAAGATGATAGAAAATATTATGCAGGAATATTAGAAGTGCTTTTTAAGTCTCAAACCTATTGACAAGGTCATTGATAGTTGATATAATTACTAAGGATTCGAAAAATGAGACGATACCAATGGCCCCATAGGATAACGGCTAGTCCATTGGATTCTCAGTCCAAGAGTCAGGGTTCGATTCCCTGTGGGGCTGCCAGAAATAAATATCGGGTAGGAGATAGATAAACTTTTATTAATCTTCTACCCGATTAAATTTAGTAATTTTAATATAAAGCAATTTGGTTTAAGACAAGACTTAATCACAATTTTTCTGTGGGAATTGTTCCGCATTCAAGAACATGATTGAAAATATTAAAAGAACTATCAACAGCTGATTTCAATGTATAACCTTTTATGATACTACTCATAAAATTAGCTTCAAAAGCTGATACCGCCTCTTCAAAGTACTTTTTTTCTTTAACTTTAACTTCGTATATTTTTCCATCAAAAGATATCACATCTTTCGTTATAATTATCTTATTATCAACTTTTAAATTGCTGATTTTTTCTTTTAATTCTCTATAATCCTTTTTAGAGCTCAAAAAAAGATAATCACATGTAAATTTATCAATTTCATCCAGATATAAATCCCGTATATCAACAAATATTCTTCTTTTTACCTTAGTTAAATCAATTATCTTTTTGTTCCAGGATTTGTAAACTATAAAAAGATTTTTGATGTTGTACAGGTATTCGGTAATGAATTCTGGTTCTACTTTTAAATTAGCATCACGATAATCAAAGTATTCTTTATCTTCTTCTATATTTCTAACTTTTCTTGTATTTCCTCCAGGCTTGTCCATCCAAATAATAGGAATTTCTTTTGATTGAAATATTTTAAGTATTAATTCAATATATTCATCACAACTTAAAAAATCAAATATCGATGGTTTGAGATGAAAATAATCATTCAAATAAGTAGCAACCCTTCCTCCTGGTCCTGCTACCTGAGTTGTTATTTTAATATTATCTTTTATTTTCTTTATAATGTGCTCGATTTCTATACCACCTAAAATACCAATATCAGGAAGATTTTCTCTACTGATTATGGAAAGAGTTTGCTCTTGATATTGGTAAACGGTTTTCAATTACTTTTCCTCCAATCCTGTTCCCTTTTAAAATCATTATTTATTTTTTGAAAAAGGTCTTATTTGTAAAGTGTCTAAATTTTAACTAATTGTCAATGTAAGTAATTTTAATTATTTATGACCATTCTTTGAGGGGTAAATTACTACTTTTCTATAAGGTTCTAACCCCATAGAGACGGTGTGTAATCTTGGATAATTATAATTTATGTACTTATGAATTATTTTCCTTTCAAAAGAAAACATTGGGGCTAATTCTACCTTTTCATTTGTCATTATTGCCTTTTTAGCAGCATTGTCAGCTATTAGTTCTAGGTTTTTTTTCCTATTTCTTCTATAATCTCCTACATCCAACTTAACATCACATTTGGTGTCTGTCATTCTATTGACATAAATCATGGTTAAATGCTGTAGTGCTCCAAGGTTTCGCCCTTGTTTGCCAATTACTTTACCTAAGTTTTCCCCTTCTAAAAAGATTTTCAATGTCTTATTATAATAATTTATATTGATATCAACATCTTCCTCAAAATAGGAAAGTATATTTTTCAAGAAATCTTTTACTCTATTTACGAGATACTTTTCATTAGGATAAGCTTCGATGATGAGAGGCTTTTTACCTATTCCAAAAATAAATCCCTTGGAAGGTTCTTGAATAACCTTATAAGAAATCTCATCGATACATGAGGCTTTAAAATTTGCTTTTGCTTTTTCTAAAACCGATTCTAAATCAATTCCTTCAAATTTTGTTGTACCTTGTAATTTAAGCAATTATCATTTCACCTCCTGATAAGCTTCGGACCCAAACCAACTAGTTGTCTAATCGTAACACCTTTGACGTTATAAATCCTATTGTACACAAAAGTTAATAAGGTTTGTATTACCATGTTCAGTGAATAATAAATGAATACTCCAACCGGTAACCCTATTAAAATGAAAGGAAATACAGCGGACATAATTACAGAGGTCCATGCGTTCCTGGCATCTTGTGACATTAAAAGAGCATTTATTAAAGAAGCAATTATCGCAATTAATAGTAAGAAAAAATTAGCTTGAAAACCACCTTGAGAAAGATCTGTCCACAAGAGGAATCTGGGGTTGTATGCGTAACTGCCTTCAAAATAATAGATTACTTGCCACAGTATGATCATAATGGGCAAAGGAATCAAAGAAGTCAAACAACCCCCGGCAGGGTTCACACCTTTTTCCTTGTACAATTTCAGAGTTTCTTCTTGTTGTTTTTGAGGGTTCTTATATTTTTTCCTTATTTTGTCAAGCTCGGGTTGTAACTGCTTCATTTCGATCATGGATTTCTTTTGTCTCCCATATACAGGGAATAATATTGCATTTACTATCAGGGTAAAAAGTATTATAGCCCAACCGAAATTACCTGTTACTTTAAATAGCCACCAAAAAAAGGCTACGAACCAATAAAAGATATTAGAAAAAGGCCCAAATTTACCTAAATCCTGCATTAAATCGATTATAGTAGAGTAAGTATTTCCTTCTTCTATGCCGTCAAACGTTTCTTTTATAAAAATTTTTTTGGTTGGACCTAAGTATGAGATTACTTTTTGATCCGAATAATTTAATGGGAATAAGTATTGGTTTTGAGAGGATTCGATCTCTCCCGGGGTATAGATGGCTAGTGCGGAATCTAAGTTTTCACCTGTTAAAACGGATTTATCAATGTATGAAACAAAGACATTGTCGGTGTATCTTATTCCAGAAGAAAAGGATATGCTAGGTAAAACAACGTATCCATTCAAATTTTTAAATTGAACATCAAAATGATAGTTTGGATCGTTGTAAAACTTATAAATTTTCTGTCCTCCGTTGGGGAAGAAGTAAATTATTTCAACATGGGTTTGATCTTCCGCCAGTCTTATATTATAGTTACTTGGTAAAATCTCCGTCATAGTTTGAGCATCTAAAATATCGTAGCTATCTCCCGTATACTCATAAACTAAATTATATTTTTTAGTTCTGCTATCGAAGAGTTCGAAATTTAAAATATGTCCATTTTGGTCTAACTTCAGCCTATACAATTTCATTTCAATGCTAATTTCTTGATTTAATGAACTCTCTGATACTGTTATCTCAGGTATTGCAAAAGCAATAATATTCAAAAATATTAGTAGAGTCAAAAAAAATAATCCTTTTTTCAAGTCATACACTCCTTCTGTGTTGTTTATTTTTTACTTGCTTGTGAACAAAAAAATAAAATTTTTCGGGGACAGGGTCATAGCCCCCTTTGTGTAATGGGTTACATCTGATAAAACGCCTAAATCCCAAATACAAACCTTTAAATACCCCGAACTTTTCTACCGCTTCGTAGGTATAAGAAGAACAGGTCGGTTGGTATATACATTTGGGAGGGGTTGCGGGGGATATATGTTTTCTATAAAAATCTATCATCTTGAGAATAAGCTTTTTCATTCTTTAATTTTCCTCACCAAATTTAAAATTTGACCTTTCATTTGGAAATAATCTATTCTTTTAAAATTTTGCGATAATTCTTTTCTTGGAATGAATAGGAAATCGTATCCTATTGGGAAAAAAGTTTTATTGGTTCTATATATCTCCCTTATCAATCTTTTAATTGAGTTTCTTGCGACCGAGTTGCCAAATTTCTTATTTACAATTATACCGATTCTGTTGTAATCCATAGTATTTCGAACGTATATAATAACAAAATTATTGTCAATTAAACGCCCGCCCTTTTCAAAAACGTTTTTGAA
>LDZR01000044.1_pt1 | contig 11458 bp, 11 predicted proteins | sample 615371 | NCBI WGS metagenome assembly LDZR01 (sample SAMN03408294, study PRJNA278302) | terrestrial metagenome | isolation source: oil reservoir sample K2 | place: USA: Alaska, North Slope, Kuparuk formation | collected 2013
CGAGCAAGCCTTCGCGGTAGCCAAACTTAACGAGGCCGAAAGCGCAAGCCGCCCGAGGGCATGAGAGACCTGCGGCCGGCAACTGAGGCAGGATGCTTAAATTCTGCCGGGAAGTCCGCCGGAGCTTGAGGCCGAGAGCTAGTTTGGCCCGCGAGGGAGGCCTTTGCGAGCGTAAGCTAAAGCAGGCTGAAAACTGGGGATACGCCAGGCTTTTTCTCTGGCGCCTCCCCAGTTTTATTTCTAGGCCTGCTTGGCTTTCCCTCGCTTATGGTTTCCCTCGCGGTCCTAGGGAAAAAGGAGCGCCGAGGGCCGGCCCTAGGGCAGGCAGATATACTGGCCGACCTGGAGATTGTAGGGGTCTATCCCGGGGTTAAGCTCCATCAGCCGCTCCACCGTGGTGCCCACGGCCTGGGCTATGCCGAACAGGGTATCCCCCGGCAGCACTTCCCAGAAGACACCGGAGGGACAAGGGGGCCTCCTTTGCACCATAGGCGCAACCTCCTGGAGAAAAAATTTTTTCTTCCCCGGTTTAATCTATGCCCTTCTCCCCTAAAAAGGGTACGGGCGGCCGCTGCGGTTTCCAGGCTCCGCCGGAGGGATACCCGTCCCTTCCCCTCATGTCAGCGGGAAGGGTTGGCGTAGCAATAGAGGCAGCCGGAGGGGCAGACCATGTTGTACCAGCCCAGGTCCACCGCCTGGGTACAGCCGCACAAGGCGCGCTGTCCCGCCGCCCTATCCGTAGGGCACGGTGCGCCGCCGGGATGGAGCCGGCTCAGAAGCCGGCCATCGATACAACTCGAAGTGGGCATGCCGGGAACGCAGCAGGCGTACAAGGTCGCCCCGCATCCTTCCGCCACGGCGGTCAGGCGGTTCCATATCCGCCTTCGCCCCTCGGCGTCCAAGGGCACCGCCTCCCAACCCTGTCCGCCGAGGCGCCGCCGCACCTTGGGATACAACTCTACAAAGGAAGTGGAGAAGGTTTTGACCCCTAAGGCGGCCGCTTCCCGGATGATGTCCGCGGCCTTCTCCACGTTGCTGAAGGTACCTTCGCCCCGGCGGAATATCAAAAGGGGGTCCGGCCGCACCCGGAGGCGGCGGGGATCGCCTAGGAAGTCCACCAGGTCCGGTATCCTGGCCAGGACCCCTTCGGGCGGGGGGATCCGGGGCTCGACGGGGGTGCCCCCCAGGCCGGTGACGGTGAGTTGGAGGTAGACCTGGTCATAGCGCCTCAAGACGGGCCGGAGCTTCTCCAGCACCGTCTCCGGGAACTTGGTCCACACCACCACCGTGTGCACCCGTTCCGGGGGATAGCGGCCGACCAGGAGGTCGGCCAGCCTGTCGGCGTGGAAGAAGGGCTCCGTCCGGCGGGAAAGGCTCACCACGACCTTCACGGTGCCGGCCCCCCTCCCCTTAGCCGATGACAATCCGCTTGTCGCCGACGCGGCGGGTGAACTTGATGTGGTCCAGGTATTCCAGAAGGGGAAGGACATACTTGCGCGAGCTTCCCAAGAGATCCCTCACTTCGGCCAGGGTAAAGGCTCCCTTTTCCCCCAGGCGCCTTATGGCTTCCCGGGCCTCCGCCAGGGCCTCGCGGTGAAAATAGAGGCCTTCGGCCACCTTAACCAGAACACCCTGCCGCACCAGATAATGGAGCACCTCCTCCAGCTCTCCTCCCGCCAGGTCCAAACCCTTGGCGGCCTCCTCCGGGGAAGGCGGCTGGAAATGGCCCTGCCGGTAACGGTCCTTCAGTACCGCTAAGGCCTTCTCCTGGCGCCCGTCCAGCCGGGGGCGGTAACCGGCCAGGTGGACGCTGTTCCCCTCTACGCTGATTCTCCCTTCGCCCTTCCAGTGTTCCAGGAGGCCGTCGAAGGTGCGGCCGTCCAATCGGGGAAAGAAGCGCGTCCGCAACTCCTCCTTGGGCAGGCCGGCCCTCAAGGGATAGCGGCGGTGGAACGCCTCCAGGGCCTCCCGGATCTTCTCCCACCACCGGTTCAAGGAGGCAGGAGTCACTATATAAAGATCCCCTTCCCCGGCGGGAAGGAGTACCACCTTGCCTTCTTCCTCGGCGGACGAGAGAATCTCGTGGGCCTCCTTCGGTTCTATTTCTGCCCGGAGGGCGGCCTTCCGCAGGCTGAGGCCGTCCCTCTCCTCTCCTACCACACTCAAAAGGATGTCCCGGGAAGTCCCGGCCATCCGCCGCTGTAGGGTTTGGATCACTTCTTCCCGGAACCGCCGCCGCCGCGGGGGGTTGACGCTGATGACCTCGCCCCCCCCGATGGTCTCCAGAGGGGAATAGGTGCGCAGGATGAAACGATCCCGCGCCGCCGCCACCACCGGTTTCTCCAGGATTAGCTGGGCAAAGGCCTGCTGCCCCGGGTCCAGGTCGTCCCGGTCCAGGAGGGCTACGCGGCCCAGGGCCTCCGTGGTCCCCAGGTAAAAGCGGACCCGCTGCCGGTGTTTCAGGGGCAGGGCCTCCGGCAAAAGCTTTAGGCTTACGTCCAGGCGCCGGGCTGGCCTCCACCATCCGGGCTCCACCAGCACGCTGCCCCGGTGAATTTCTTCCACGTCAACCCCGGTGAGATTGACGGCCACCCGCTGCCCGGCCCGGGCCTGCCCTACAGGCCGGCCGTGGACCTGGAGGCTCCGCGCCCGGCTCCTTATCCCTTCCGGCTGGATTTCCACTTCACTGCCTATGTGTACCGTCCCCGACCACAAGGTGCCCGTCACGATGGTACCGAAGCCCGAGAGGGAAAAAACCCGGTCGATGGGCAGTCTCACCCTCCCCGAGGCCGGGCGGGGCGGAATCCGGCTGGTTTCCCGGGCCAGGAGTTCCCGGAGTTCCTCGATCCCCCGACCCGTTACGGCCGAAACCTTCACCAAGGGCGCCCCTTCCAGGGCCGTTCCCTTAACGGCTTCGCGAACTTCCTCCTCCACCAGGGCCAGCCACTCCTCCTCCACCAGATCTATTTTGGTCACTACGAGGATGCCCCGGGGAACCCGGAGGAGGTCTATTATGGCCAGGTGTTCCCTGGTCTGGGGCATTACACCCTCATCGGCCGCCACCACCAGGAGGACCAGGTCGATCCCCGCCACCCCCGCCAGCATCTGGCGGATGAAGCGCTCGTGGCCGGGAACATCCACCAGCCCCAGCTGGCGGCCGTCGGGCAGCCTGAGGGGAGCAAACCCCAGCTCTATGGAAATGCCCCGTTCCTTCTCTTCCTTGAGCCGGTCCGTATCCACTCCCGTAAGGGCTTTAACCAGTTCGGTCTTGCCGTGGTCCACGTGGCCGGCCGTACCTACCACTACGTAATCCAAGGCGTTCCCTCCCCTATGCCAGGACCTGGGCCAGGGCCCGCACTATGTCCGCCTCTTCTCCCGGCAGGACGGTGCGTAGATCGAAGATCAAATTCTCATCCTGTATCCGGGCCAAGACGGGCGGCTCTTCCTGCCGCAATTTTTCTGCCGCCCGAGCGGCACTCATCCGCACCGGACGGACCGTTACCCCCCACGAAGGAAGGGTGGCCAGGGGCAGGGCACCGCCGCCCACCTGGGAGGATACTTCCTTAACCGCCACCTCGGCCCTGCCTCCTATCTTCTCCGCCAGGAGTTCGCCCAGCCTGGCGGCCCGCCGGGCCAGCTCCTCCCCGGAAAGGGTTAAAAGCCGCAGGGTGGGTATCTCCTGCCGGGCCCTTTCAGGGTCGCGGTACGCCCTCAGGGTGGCCTCCAGTGCGGCCAGGGTCATCTTGTCGATGCGAACGGCCCGGTTTAAGGGATGGCGGGCCACCTTTTGCACCAGTTCCGACCGGCCTACGATAATGCCCGCCTGGGGACCCCCTAAGAGTTTGTCGCCGCTGAAGGTAAGGATATCCACGCCGGCGGCCACTTCCTCCCGGACCGTGGGCTCGTGGCCCAGGCCGTATTCACCCAAATCCAGGAAGGAACCGCTGCCCAGGTCCTCCATTACGGGGATGCCGTACTTGCGGCCCAGGCTTACCAGCTCGGCGGTGCTCACCTCGGCGGTAAAGCCCAGGACCCGGTAATTGCTGGGATGGACCTTTAGGAGCAGGGCCGTATCCCCGGAGATGGCCCGCTCATAATCGGAGAGGTAGGTCTTGTTGGTGGTCCCCACCTCCACCAGCCGCGTCCCGCTCTGGGCCATGACTTCCGGCACCCGGAAGGAACCGCCGATCTCCACCATCTGGCCGCGGGAGATAACGGTATCGCGGCCCGCGGCCAGGGCGGCCAGGCAGAGAAATACCGCGGCCGCGTTATTGTTCACCACCAGGGCCGCTTCGGCGCCCGTTATTTCCTGCAGCAGCTCCACCACGTGACCGTAACGGCTGCCCCTCTCCCCGGTGGCCAAATCCATCTCCAGGTTGCAGTAATGGGCGGCACAGGCGGCCACCGCCTCCACGGCAGCCGGACTTAAAAGGGCCCGGCCCAGGTTGGTGTGGAGGACCACCCCCGTGGCGTTGATAACCCTCCGCAGGCTGGGCCTTGCCCGGCGCTGGAAAAGGGCCGCGGCCTGAGCCGCCAGTTCCGCCGTTCCCGGCGGTTCGGCCCCCTCCCTCAAGATGCGCTCCCGCCACTCCTCCAGCACCCGGCGCACGCAATCCCTTGCTCCCGACCGGTCCGTGGCCACCGCCGGTGCCAGTTCCTCGCGCCCGAGCACTTCGTGGACCGCCGGCAGGAGGCGAAGCAATTCTTCCGGCTCCATCTTAAACACCCCTTCTCCTGCCTGCATTATATCCTCCCCATCCGTGCAGCGCAACCCGAAGCCCAGGGCTTCACCCTCCCGGGCCCGCCCGGGCCGCCCGGCCGGGAGGAGGCAAAGCCTTAGGGCGGGCCCGGTTTCCAGCGGCCAGGGGCGGAAGCTCCCGAGGACAAAAAACAGGCCCGGGACCCGAAGCCGTAAGGGAGGCGCGGGCCCACGGGCCGGGAAACTCCCGAGGAGCCGATGGGGGATGTAGAAGTACGGGTCAGGCGGGTCCCGGTTGAAAGGCTAAGGGGCCGCCGGCCCCGGTAGGGGGTCGAGGGCCTACCGCGAAGGAGCCTGGCTGGACAAACCTCAAGAAAGGAGGAGCCCCGGCAGGGTCACGCCAGGAGCCTGGCGCCCCGGGGTGTCACTACATAGGTCTCCTCCAGGCCTACCGCCCCCCGGCCGGGAAATACAAATTTGGGCTCTATGGCGATCACCATGCCCTCGGCCAGAACGGTCCTGTCCCCGCGGCCCAGGACCGGCCACTCATTGAGCTCCAATCCTACACCGTGGCCGATGTAGGCCGCCTGTCTGCCCCACCCCATAAAATGTTCGGCCAGGCCGGCCTCCTGCGCCTTGCGAAGGGCCAGATCGTAAAGCTCTCCGGCCGCCACGCCGGGCTTGGCCTGCTCGGTCACCAGGGCGGCTATTTCTTCTGCCACCCTCTGGGCCCGGAGGAGGTCCGCCGGCGGCGGCCCGCCAAAATAGACTCCGGTCTTGTCCACCAGGTAGTCGCCGTAGGCCCCGGCGTAATCGATGAGCAGGGGCTCTCCCGCCTGCCACGTGCGGCTGCCGGCCCCCAGGGGATACAGGGGGGAGAGGCCGCGCCCGGTAAGGGTCCAGGGATATCCGGCGCCGTAGGCCGCGTTGGGGCCGGCGGCCACCACCCCTATGGGAAGGCCTTGCTCGTACCCCCGGTAGCGCACCCGGCCCTGGTGTCCGAGGCTCCGGGCGTAGCCTTCCAGCTCGGCCGCTATCTCCAACTCGCTCATCCCCGGGACTATCTTTGTTTCGATATAGCGAAACACTTCTGCGTGCCGGGCGGCGGAATGGCGCAGGGCGGCCAGCTCCACCTCGGATTTAATCATGCGCAGGGACCGCAGCTCCCCGCTTATATCCTCCCATCGGGCCTCCGGCAGCACCTCCCGGTAGCGGGAAAAAAGCCTGTAGGAAATCACATCCATCTCGGTGCCGAGGCGCAACAACCGGCGGTGCCCCAGGTCCGCCAGGCGCAGGGGTATCTCCCGGAAGCCCGCCAGGGGCACCACCGCGTCCCAGACCGTTTCTTCCCTGGCTCGGGCAGGGTCCTGGTATACCAGGAGGCAGGGCTCCCCCGCCGGGGGGACGAAGAGGTGGGCCTCCTGGGCCGTGCCGGCCAGGTAAAAGATGGATGCCGCCTGGAAGAGCAGGGCACCGTCCAGGCCTCTTCGTGACAGCCTCTCCTGGAAGAGGGCCAGCCTGCGGTTGAATTCTGCCCGGAGTATTTTCCGCGTCTCCATGGACCTTGCAACAACTCCTTAAGTGCATAATCCGGGTGGCAAAGGATAAAAGCTATAACCAGTATCCGCCTTAAGGTATAAACCAACAAAGGAGGAGGGGATCCCCTTGGACGTCGCGCCCTGGAGACCATGGCGCCAGAGAGGGCCCTGGCCCTGGCGGGAAACACCCGCCTGGCCGGAGGAGGTTATACGCAGCTGGTTTGGTAACTGGGGGGGCAGCCTGTGGGAATCCGGGCCCCGCCTAGACCTGTACCAGACGGACAAGGAAGTGGTGGTGACCGCCGAGCTGCCGGGCCTCGTATCCAAGGATGATGTGGAGATAACCGCCACCGAAAACAGCCTATCCATCCGGGGCGAGGTCCGCCGGACCCAGGAGGCGGCCGAACGGGACTATCACCGCTCCGAGCGCTTTTACGGCACCTTCGCCCGGACCGTAAGCCTGCCGGCCGAGGTGGATCCGGAAAGGGCCACCGCCTCTTACAGGAACGGTATCCTGGAGATCCGCATCCCCAAGGCCGACCAGCAGCATCAGCGGCGTATCCCCATCGACCTCCACTAACAGCTGTTCCCGGCAGGGACTCCGCCCCTGCCGGGGCCTCCACCGCCATCTAGCGGTAAACCATGTTCAGGTGCCCCGGCCGGGGCAGGGGTTCCCTTATAGGCGTGCCTTCCGGTAGATATTCCCTTTTTTCCCCCTCGATCAACAGCTGGACTTTATTGATAGAAGGATATTGGGTCAGGGTCCACAACAGGGAATCGACGAAGAGGGTTTCCATGGTGGAGCCCCCGCCGTAGCCCACCGCCTCCTTGCTAAGATCTACCACCGCCACACCGTCCCGTACGGTAAAATCAAGGAGCCTGGTTCCCGGCCAAACCGTAGCCAGGAGCCCGCTGTCTTTAGGAGGCCCGGCCAGGAGGGCCTCCACTGCCGCCCGGGGTAGATCGCCTTCGCCGCTGCCGGGGGCGGCTACGGCCACCGGCACCAGGTGGAGGGCCTGCTCATCGCTGAAATAGACCTGGACGAAGGCCTCCTGCTCTTTCCCTTGGACCAGACTGTTAACGGCGGGAGGGCGTTTTAGGGGTTCCTCCAGTTTAATCCCCGCCAGTTCGGGGATGTTCTGTCCTTCCACCATAACCCTGACTCCTTCGATACCCTGTAACTCCGTCAAGGTGAGCACCAGGGAACGCAGGGCCAATTCTGCCTCATGGGCGTCCTGGATCTTCAGCAGGTCGCTGGTAAAATCCACGTAGGCGGTCTTCTCCCCCGTCAGGGCGTACACTTCCCTCAACTTGACTCCTTCGGGCATGGTGGCCTTGAGGCCGTCTTCCGGCGGGCCAGCCACGAGCTTTTCCACGGCTGTCTTGGCTACTTCCCGGGTGGGATTGATGCTTATGGTCACCGGCACCAGGTAGCGGCCGTCAGCCGTGGCATAATAGACGAGCACCTGGGCCAGCTCCGTGTCGTATAGAAGAGGCCGTGTCTGCTTCCCGGCGCCAGGTGCCGGAGAGGGCTCCTTGGTGGCCTTACGCCCGCACCCTGGACTCCACAGCAGGGCTAGGCCTATGACCAGCAGGGCGGCCAGACGCCAGCCTCGCGCCCTTTTACTCCCGGTCCCCAATGACATCCTTTCCTTTCTCTCCTTTCCGGCCCTCGATGATAGATATCTTTCGACAGATAACCTGCGAATCCTGCCAGATAGGGCCTCTTGCTTTAAATTTGGCGGCCAGGCTTCTTCAAGCACCGCCGGAGCCCTCCGGCCACCAGGAACAGGAGGACGACATAACCGAAGAAGGGATAGAAATAGGCCACGAGGCGGGCAAAGCCCAGGCCGGAAGCGGGCAGGGCCAGCCCCACGATTATCAGTCCCGCCAAGGGCACCGGGAGGGCGCCTCCCCGGACCAGGCGCTCCGCCAGGCCGAAGGCCGAGGTTACGGCGCTGGTAACCATGGCCGTCCAGAGGTTAAGGACGTAAAAGCCTTGCCACCACGGCCCCAGGCGGCGTACAAGGTGTAGCACGGGTACGGAAGCCGCCGCCTCTCCAGGGCCCAGCCTTCCGAGGGCCATGGCCAGGACCAGGGCGGTAAATCCCAAGACAAGGCCGCCGCAGAAGGCTCCCCATTTTCCCCCCTCATGGGCGGGCAGGGAGGTAAACAGGACGACAACGCCCATCATATTATAAGCCACGTAAAGGAATCCGTTGAGAATCCAGTTGGCCGCCAGGAGAGGAGATCGCCCCGGCAGCGGAGGGGGCCAGGACCCCTGGAGATTGTCCAGACCCAGGAAAAGTAGATAAGCTATTAGGACGGGCACCAGGACCCCGTTGATGATCAGCACCCCGCGGCTGCGGCCCGCCACCGCCGCAAGGGTGAGAACGGCCGCCGCGGCGCTTCCTGCCCAGCTCGGCAGGCCCAGGTATTCCCGGACGACGGCCCCGGCGCCGGCCAGCATTATCACCAGGGTGCCGAAGAGGAAGGCCATGAGGATGGCGTCGGCCAGGCCCCCGGCCCTGCCTAAAAGGGGATCCAGTAAGTCGCGGTAGGACCGGGTACCCAGCCGGCAGGCCAAACTGCGCAAAAAAAACCCGCCTAGGGCGAAGAGAGCCGTGGTGAGGAGGAGGGCGGGTGCGGCCCGGGGCCCTAGGATCAGGAAAAATTGCGCCAGCTCTTGTCCCGTGGCAAAACCTGCGCCTATCACCGCCCCTATATACGCGCAGGCCACGGCGGCCTCTGCCCACCACCGCAAGAAATCGCCCCCCGCCCGCCTTAAGATCAGGGCCCGGGTTAAGAACTGTAGCCAGGAGGCGTGCCGGCCCGAGGGAGGAGCCGGCCTCCCCCGGGCCCCCTGGGGGTTTTCCCGGCCGGGCCTTCACTATATTCTACGCCGCCGGATGCCAAAAGAGTATAAAAAAACCCGGAGCGGCATATACTCTAGGCGCGAGATTATGGCAGGAGGTTGGTTATGCTTAGTTTCCCGTTTCTAGCCCGCAGCCCATCCACAGAACCCCATCCCCCGGCCAAGGTAAAATACCACTACCAGGACCCCCTAGTCGTGGAAAAACTGAGTGAGGCCCTCCAGGAGTACCTCCTCCGCCTCAATCCTCCCCCTGCCCGTCCGCTGGTAGTGGTGGGCATCGGTACGGACCGCTCTACCGGGGACAGCCTCGGTCCGCTGGTAGGGAGCAAACTGGCGGCCTTTCCGGACCTCCCGGCGGCGGTCTACGGCACCCTGGAGGACCCGGTCCATGCCAGCAATCTCAAGGAAAAGCTGGAACTCATCACCGCCACCTTCGGCAATCCCTTTATTATGGCCATCGATGCCTGCCTGGGTCATTCGGAGAATGTGGGGAACATTACCCTGGCCCCGGGAGCCCTGAAACCCGGGGCGGGGGTGAACAAAAACTTACCGGCCGTGGGGGACCTCCACTTCACCGGTATTGTAAACGTGGGCGGCTATATGGAATACTTCGTCCTCCAGAACACCCGCCTCAGCCTGGTCATGCGTATGGCCGACCAGATTGCCATGGCCATCTACCGGGGTATCCGCCGCCGTCACGGCCTGGAGGACGACCTCCCCGCCGCCCAGGGCTTTCAGTAGTTTCAGTAGGGCACGGCGAGGATGGCCAATACCTCTTCATCGTCCACCTGGGGAAACCGCCGGTAAAACTGGCCTACGGCATAAAAGGGCTCCGGGGTGGCCAGGCACACCGCCCGGGCCACCAGCGGTTTAAGGCGGGCGACGGTATCCGGCGGAGCCACGGGCACGGCCAGAACCAGTTCCCGGGGCTCGTCCTCCTTCAGGGAGGCCAGAGCGGCTTCCATGGTGAGGCCGGTGGCCAGGCCGTCGTCCACGACCACCACGGTGCGGCCCTTAATCCGGGGAGGGGCTTTTTCTCCACGGTATACACGGGTCCGGCGCCGAATTTCCCGGAGTTCTCCCGCCACCGCTTCCTTTAGCTCCTGCCTTTTGAGCCCCAGGGCCCTCATGAGGCCTTCGTTATAGATCACCGTACCGTCGGGCGCCACGGCGGCCACCGCCAGCTCCGGATTCCCCGGGGCCCCTACTTTGCGGGGGATAATTACGTCTAACTCCGCCCCCAGGGCCGCGGCTATGGGGCGGGCCACCACCACCCCTCCGCGGGGAACGGCCAGCACCAACACATCCCGGCCGGCATATTCCTTTAAGGGGGCGGCCAGTTTTTCCCCTGCCTCCTGCCGGTCCTCGAAGAGCATAATTCGGTCCCCCCTATTTCAATCCTTTTCCCTTTCCGGCGTAGGGCGCATGTGCCCCCTTCCTACATATTTTCTCCGGATCCGCCTTTTTTCCCTCACTCGGTTACCAGGCCTAGGGCGATTTCCAGGGCCTTCTCTTCTTCCTCGCTCAGGCGATGCAGGGCTTTAGCCCGCTTTACCGGCTTCAGAAATATCCTGGTTTCGTCCCGGGCATATAAACTCGTAAGGATGAAACCGTCTCCTCCCTTGGAGAGAACTGCCAGGGCAAAGCTCAGGTCGCTGCCGGTATCCGGGAAAGCGTTAAAGCGTACCATACCGACCCGGCAAAGGGTGCCCTCCAGGTACTGGAGAATGTCGGCCATCTTTTCCTCCATGCGGTCTACCGTATCCTTTACCTCTTTGATATCCCGGAAGCGCTCCAGGACCGTCGCCAGTTCCTGCCCGTCACCCGTCCCGGCCAGGCGTTTGAAGCGGGAGTCCAGCCGCCGTACTTCCGCCCGCAGGGAAAGGGTGAGGAGCAGCAGGACGGCGGCGAAAACAAGCCCGGCGACGGCAGCGTACGGTAGGTAGGGAGTTAATAAGTCCATCAAGGGTTCCAAATCTTCTCACCACCTGCTTCTCGTCTGAGATTGGGCTTTGGGCGCAATACCCGCCGTCCAGTTTAAATTCCACACCGGCGGGCCATTTCCTTTTTTGACTTTTTCGTCCCGGCCAGAACCGGCCTTCCGGCGGTTAATCGGAAACTCCACCCCGAAAATAACTTCCCTCCAGGCCGGCATTGTTTTTGGTCGCTAAGTGGTCCTCGCGGATCAGCCTACGGCTTAAGCCTCGGGCTCGGGCGGGATTCCCGGCCTATTCAGCATCCCTGCTTCAGAGGCCGGCCTCGGACTTCCTGTCCTCGGCCCCGCCCTCCCTCCTCGACTTCGCCAAGGCTGCTCATCCGCTCGGACCAAATCGCCGGCTCAAGAGA
>LDZR01001996.1_pt1 | contig 11454 bp, 9 predicted proteins | sample 615371 | NCBI WGS metagenome assembly LDZR01 (sample SAMN03408294, study PRJNA278302) | terrestrial metagenome | isolation source: oil reservoir sample K2 | place: USA: Alaska, North Slope, Kuparuk formation | collected 2013
ATCGAGTATGGTTCGAGTAACCGTGATTGCCGTAAACATGCTTACTATTACGCCGAGACTTAACGTAACAGCAAAACCCTTTATAGGCCCACTACCAAGGTAAAACAAAACAACGGCAGCTATAAGGGTTGTGACATTAGCATCGAAAATCGTCCTGAAGGCTTTCCTAAAACCAGCATCTATAGCAGCTCTTAATGTCTTCCCTTCTCTCAACTCCTCCTTTATCCTCTCGAAGATTAGTATGTTACCATCAACAGCCATGCCTACGTTTAACACGATACCAGCTATCCCAGGAAGCGTTAATGTAGCTCCAAGCCCAGCAAGGGCTGCAAATACAAGAAGAACGTTTACAAAAAGAGCTAAATCCGCAATCAAACCAAGCAAACCATAATAGAGAAGCATGAAAACAAAAACCAAAGCAGCACCAAATAAACCAGCTTTTATTCCTCTTCTTATAGAGTCTTGTCCTAAGGCAGGGCCTATAGACCTGTTTTCAACTATCTCAACTTTAACAGGCAGAGCACCTGCTCTCAAAAGTATTGCAAGTCTCTGCGCCTCATCAAGGGTAAATCTACCTGTTATTTGAGCCTTTCCACCGGGAATAGCTTCCTGAACAACAGGAGCAGAAATAACATTTCCATCAAGAACTATGGCGAGCTGATGCCCTATATTTTTTCTGGTCGCCTCTTCAAAAATTTTAGCTCCTTCGCTGTTAAACTCCAGACTGACAGCAGGAGCCCCAAATCTATCAAAACTGGTTCTTGCATCAAGGAGATAACCACCGGTAAGCCATGTTTTCCCAAGAAGATAAACCCTACCGGTATCTCTTTCAAAATTCACGGTAAGTCCCTCTTTTTTAGCTCTCTCCTCAAACTCCTTTAAAGTTTCATTATATGTTTTTAATGCCTCTTCGTATCTCGCTAAAGCGGCCCTGTACTCTTCCTCTGTAGCATAATTATTCCTCTCGGGTTTCACAGGTTTCTGAGGTCCTACATCTACGACCTCTCTAAACTCGAGCAAAGCGGTTTTACCAAGAAGCTCCATTGCTGCCTGAGGGTCTTTAACTCCGGGTAGCTGAACCAATATCCTGTCATAACCAGCCCTTTGAATAAGAGGCTCAGCAACACCGAATTGATCAACCCTATTTCTTAATATCTCTAAAACCCTTGAAACCGAATCCTCCGTAACGGGCGCATTGGGTGTCGAAACGCACTGCAAAATGATATGAGAGCCGCCTTTAAGGTCCAGTCCAAGGTTTATTTTGCCCTGGATTGGAAAAACATAAACAAAAGCTGCTACAATTATACTGGCTATTAAAGCCAGCTTTATGAGGTCTCCCCGCTTCAACTTAAACACCTCCTCAAAGAAGCTTTACACTGTTTATTACAAGACCAAACTCGCAGCCCAATATATGGGCAGCTTTGCGAGATATTAACATCCGACTTAAAAATATCTCAAAATATTCCATAACCTGAGAAATCTCCGTATCTATCTCGATTTCAAGGGTAATCCTCTTATGATTTTTATCCACGTTAAGAAAAGACCTCCGCACAGCGTAATTAACCCTATCGTGGATATCAAAACTTATTATATCAGGATTTCTGACACGACTGTAATGGACATCTGACTTGTCAGCCAGTATTAGCGCAGCGGTAATAGGATCCACGGGTATGCCCTTCTCTTCCTCATGATTACTTATAGCAACCACAACCTTTCCAATTTCAGCGGGATCCATGCTCATCTCTTCAAGGAGTCTAAAGGCTATCAAGCCTCCAGCTGGGCCGTGCATTTCCCTTCCACATATATTGCCTACATCGTGGAGATACCCTGATATGGCAGCAAGCTCTGCTAATCTCTCCTCATACCCAAGCTTCAGTAATATATTTCTTGCAACCTTAGCAACGAAATTTGCGTGTCTGAAACCGTGCTCCGTATAGCCCAAAGCAGCCAAAAAATCATCTGCTGCCTGGATGTAAGCTCTGACCTTTGGGTTTTTCTCTAACTTAGAAACATCCACAACCTCCAACATAAAATCACCCTCTTTGAACAATTTTCAAGCTCCTTAGTCTGTTTAAAGCACCAGCAATTTCATAAGAGCGAGGCATAGCGTAATCACCGGGACTACCGTTCTTAAAAGGAGAAATCACCTCAAGCCCATGCATATTTATATCCCTCATCACAAGGTCAATCACCTCTTTTAAGCTCCTCTTACCATCTATGTAACCCTTTTCGAGAGAGTATAATATAATATCTCCGATAGCCCTCGTTTGCCCCTCATCAACAAGCTGCTCAAGAAATGAAAGGTCTATAAAAGATTTGCCAAACTCTATAATTCTTAAACCTTTAGCCTTCACCCTCACCTTTCCACCCTTCTTTGGGTTTATACTCGATGGAAGTGGAACCCTACAGGTTATCTTTCCGAAAGAATCTCCTCCCTCAATTTTACGCCCCGTTTTTATCTCAGAAGCTATTCTCTTGGCATCTACAGTAACATCCACCGGCTTATACTCATCCATCATTATTACATAATCCGCCACATCGAAGTAATCTCCACTTCCGCCTAAAACTATCACGCTCGAAACGCCATACTCCTTATACAGAGCTCTAACCTTATCTATGAAAGGAGTGATGGGCTCCTTATTCTTCGATACCAGAGCCTGCATCCTAGCATCTCTTATCATGAAATTAGTTGCTGAAGTATCTTCATCGATAAGCAAAGCTCTTGCTCCCATTTCAAGAGCCTCCATTATATTGGCTGCTTGGGAGGTGCTACCACTGGCTTCCTCAGTAGAAAAGGTTTTTGTATCTTTGCCCATAGGTAGATTAGAAATGAATGGAGAGATATCAACCTTCTCCACGCTTCTGCCATCTTCAGCCCTTATCTTTACCATATCCTTAATAGAAACAACATATTCCCTTCCATCATTCGGGATATGAGGATAAACACACTTTTCTAAAGCTCTAAGTAAAGTACTTTTACCGTGATATCCTCCACCTACTATCAAGCTAATACCCCTTTTTATACCCATGCCGCGAATTTTTCCTCGATTTGGGGTTTCAACCTCCACTTCAAGAGAAGGAGGAGAAATAAAGGGAATTGCTTTTTCCCTTGACATTGGCTTATCGCTTATACCACTTTCACGTGGCAGTATAGAATTGTTAGCTATAAATGCTATAAGACCCAGCTCATCTAAGGAATCTCTTATTGCCTCCTGATCCTCAACAGTATCGACATGAAGTTTAAGCTCTCCGTAGTCATGAGAAGAAAATAAAAGGGTAGTTTGCACAATCGAAGGAAGGTCCTCAAAGAAAATTTCTATGGCCTCCTTCCCTAAAATCCTCCTACCTATAGCTGGAAGCCCTATAGCAAATCTGGCCTCAACAAACTCATTACATACTAACATAGAAGTCCTTTCTAAAACCTCTTGCCCCGGAGCATCCATATATATCAATCCACTTTTTCCGGAACCTCTTCTTTCGCTAACTGACTTAGAAGCTCTAAAAAACTTTCTTGTCAAGAAATCCTCAAGAGCTATCTTCCTAACTTTGGTTGAAAAAAGATGGTCTGGAAAAGAAGCTACTTTTTGGGGAACCCTTATCCTACATCGAGACGGAGGAGCGAAAGGGTCAGATTGAACATGATCCACAAAAAGAGTAAAGTAAGGGAATCTATAGCTCCCCCTAATCCTCGAGTAAGCTTTATACCCTTTTCCATCTATTTCGCTTAAGACCCTATACAGCTCCTCCTTAGGCTTCAAGGTAGTCTATTCCTTTTCCTCTTTAGAATTATTTGCCTCTTCTCCTGCCTCTCTTTTCGCAGCTATTGCGCTTTTAGTTACACGAACCTTAACAGGTTTATCATCTTCCAACCTATCGATTTCGATTATGAAACTATCATCTTTTATCTCACGCACGATGCCATAAATACCACCCACAGTAACAACCCTATCTCCCCTCCGCAGGCTTTCTATCATTTTCCTGTGCCTCTCTCTCTGCTTCCTCTGAGGCCAGATCAAAAGAAAATAAAATACCACAAATATTAAGATTAGAGGAAGCAATCCTCCTAACAAACTAGGTTGCTGTTGCATCAGCAAAACCTCCTTTTCTCAAAAATTTACGACTTTATTCTAACACAGCCACTTATTGACAACAAGATGAGAGGGCTTCTTTTAAAGCATGGTAGGTCTCCTTGACCGCTTGCGGAACCACCTTTATATCAGCAATCACAGGCATAAAATTCGTATCTCCGTTCCACCTCGGTACTATATGAAGATGAATGTGGTCTTCCACACCAGCACCTGCTACCCTACCAAAATTAAAGCCAAGGTTAAAACCATCTGGTTTCATAACCCTTTTAAGCAAAGAAACCATGTTCTGGGCTAATATCATCAGCTCCAAGAGCTCTTCTTGAGACAAGCTCTCCAGCTCTCCCACATGTCTATAGGGAGCTACCATCAAATGCCCTGGGTTATATGGATAATTATTCATTATTACAAAGCAGTTTTTCCCCCTACAGAGTATTAAATTATCCTCGTCTTTATTCTGTTTAGGAAGATCACACAAAAAGCATCCTTCACCCTTAGGAGCACGTATGTATTCTATTCGCCATGGTGCAAAGATAAATTTCATGAGCTACCTCTCCTTAAAAATTCATAAGCTATGTTAACCAAAAGTTCTACACCCCTCGGTAAGGCGTCGTCATCCACATTAAAATTAGGATTGTGATGAGGTTTATCTGTTCCCTTTTCCTTATTCCCCGTACCGAGCAAGAAGAAAGTTCCTGGGACTTTTTCTAAATAAAGCGAGAAATCCTCACCGCCCATATTTAAATCTGCTTCAACAACGTTGTTTTCTCCATAAAGCTCTTTAGCTATATTAGAAGCAAACTCAGTAAACTTAGAATCGTTAATCAAGGCAGGAGTAGAATAGTAATCCACAAACTTTACAGAACCTCTCATAGCTTTGGCTACATTAGTCGCTATCTCCTCTACTCTTGAAACAACCCTTTCCCTTGTCTGAGGAGAAAAGGTCCTTATAGTTCCAACCAACTTCACTTCCTCAGGGATTATATTAAAAGCGGTACCGCCTTCTATCTTACAGATAGAAACAACCGCTGGTTCTATTGGATCAACTTCCCTTGAAACAATGGTCTGAAGTGCAAGAATTATATTGGAAGCGATAACGATAGGATCGACGGCAAACTGAGGAGCAGCTCCATGGCCACCTTTACCTCTCACATACAGCTCTATCATATCAACAGCTGCGAAAAAAGGCCCCTTCCTAAAACCAACCACTCCTGAGGGATAATAAGCCCAAACATGAAGTCCCGCGATAGCATCTACACCATCCAAGCCCCCCGCCTTTATTATCTCCTTAGCTCCCGCTGCGTTTTCCTCCGCAGGCTGAAAAATGAGCCTCACGCTACCCGGAAGCTCCTCCTTAATCTGAGACAAAACCTTAGCAGTAGCTAAAAGAACCGCTGTATGAGCATCATGCCCACAAGCATGCATAACCCCCTCATTCTTGGAACGATAGGGAAGAGATTCATTCTCTTCCGCCATTCTCAAAGCATCTATATCTGCCCTTAAGGCTATCATTGGCTTTTCAGATTTCCCCCTTATAGTAGCGATGACACCAGCTTCCTTGCCACCGCATCCAACTCTTATATCGTCAACTCCGTATTCCTTCAGCTTGTTGGCTATAAACTTTGTAGTCTCATATTCCTCAAAAGAGGGCTCAGGATGGGCGTGAAAATGATGCCTCATCTCAACAAGCTCGTTCTTTACTTTTTCCACTAATTCTCTGATTCGATCCCGCATAAAGTACACCTCCTCCTCGCATTTTAATAAAGATTATAACACACGAAATTATTTTTTAAGTTTACTTTCAACTGCTCTCTTTATCTCTTCGTACAAAGCTTTCCCAGAACCGAGAAAACCATTAGCTTTATCTATGGAAGTTTTTACAAATTCGTCATCCTTAATAGACAAACAATTTATGAGTACATTAAAATAGGCGGATTCCATTGCCGCATAGGCCGATACCGCAGAGACAGCAACATCACTTATAGCGTTTTTGTTCCCCTTATCGAGAAGCTCCTTAGAGAGATTTAAAACCTTGAAAGAAAGCTCCATAACCGAGAGGGGAAGTAAAGTCGCCCTCTTTAAGGCATCTTCAAGTCCTTTCTCCCTCTCTTCGCTTCCCTTGGGAAGCTTAAGAGCATCCATAAAGGAATTGAAGGCCTCAGTATCTTCGTCAACCTTTTGAAGAAGAAGCTCTCTCAGTTCTTCAGACAAATTTAGAAGTTTCCTTACATCCTGCTCAAAATCTTCATATCCCTTCTTCCCCAAGGTTAGGTTAGAAACCATCGAAATTAACGACGCACCTAAAGCCCCCATTAATGCCGCAACACTTCCTCCGCCAGGAGCAGGAGAGGAAGAGGAAAGCTCCCTTAAAAAGGCCTCAATAGTAAGGTCCTTGAGCTTCATAGACAATTTCCCCCCTCTTTATAACGGACTTAACATGGGTTCTACCTATCTCATAGAAAAGAAATGCATAGTTTGGAACACCCATAATGGTAACATCCGCCTGTTTCCCTACCTCAATGCTACCAACTCTATCACCCATATCAAGGGCATAAGCAGAATTTAAGGTAGAAGCGGTAATAGCCTCTTCAGGAAACATGCCCATACCCAATACAGCTAATTGAAGAATCATTTCCATAGAACTACAATAGCAACTTCCAGGGTTAAAATCGGTTCCCAAAGCTACTGGAACACCAGCTGATATAATCTTTCTCGCTGGAGCATAGGGTTTCCTTAAGGAAAAGGAGGTTCCGGGCAAAAGTACCGCAAAAACCCCTCTTTCAGCCATCAGCTCTATTCCCCTATCGCTCACCTTTATCAAATGCTCTGCACTCTTGGCTCCTAACTTCGCCGCAAGTTCCGCCCCACCGAGAGAAGCTATTTCATCGGCATGAATCCTTAGTTTAAAACCGAGCTCTTTTGCCTTAACCAAGATTTCTTCAGATTCCTCTAAAGAAAAGGCTCCCTCATCACAAAAAATATCACAGTACATTGCTAAATTTCTCTTCAATACCTCCGGCATTACCACATTCTCAAGAAGCTCTATATATTTTCTTCTATCGCTCTTGTATTCTTCAGGAATAACATGAGCACCAAGAAATGTAGGAACAATTTCTAAAGGACCTTGTTCATTAAGCTCCCTTAACACCTCAAGCTGTTTTATCTCATCCTCCAAGTTCAGACCATAACCACTCTTCGCCTCAGTAGTGGTTACACCCGAGGAAATTAGCTTAAGAGCGTGCGCCTTTGTGGCCTTTAAAAGCTCTTCCTTGGTTGCCTTCCTCACTTTCTTAACCGTGTTTAATATCCCTCCCCCTGCCTTCAATATTTCCACATATTCGGCTCCTCTCAACCTCATGAGAAACTCGTCTTCCCTTGTTCCAACGAAGGGAAGATGAGTGTGTGCATCTACAAAACCCGGTAAAACAATACACCCTGAAGCATCTATCTTTTTCTTAGCCTCCCTATACTTCCCCACCAACTCGCTACTTTGACCGACCTCTAATATCTTTCCTTTGTCAATAGCAACTGCTCCATTCTCGATAATGCCCAAATCAAGCATCTCTTCACCTATCTTAGGTCCCCTTTTACTATCTTTCACAGTGATGAGCTGAGAAGCATTGTAAATTAAAAGGTCAATCATTTTTCTCCCTCCAACTCAAGCAAACGCATCTCAATAACCTGCTTTAGGGGATCGAAGCTGTGTAATTTAAGATAGTATGATATAGAATCAAAAAGGGCTTCAGCTGGCAATAGTCCCACTATCTCGCTTTCAACCACAGGCACTCCCCATCTCTCCGCCTCCATCTTTATAAGCTCGAAGACTCTATAAATTGAGTTCTTGGTATAATCCGTCAAGTTCATTGAAACCTGAACAATTCCCTTTTCCTTAAGTTCCACGCCTATTGCCTTAACGAAGCTTAAACCTCCACTTGAGGCTCTCACAAATTTAGCAATTTTCTTAGCTATTTCGATGTCATTAGTTCCAAGATTAACGTTAAAGGCTATAAGGGGTTTTCTCGCCCCCACGACGGTGGCTCCTGCAGTTGGGTGAAGCTGAGGAGGCCCATAATCTGGGTGGCGTTCAGGCCTTTTTATCTCCTCCTTCAACCCCTCATATTCGCCCTTTCTTATAACCTCAAGCCTCCTTCTTTCTGGCCTTAAAGCAGCCTCCTCATAGAGATAGACTGGGATTTTTAACTCATCAGCTATCTTTTTCCCGAGCTTTCTCGCAAGCTCAACACACTCCTCGATGGTAATTCCTCTTAAAGGAACGAAAGGAATAACATCTGTCGCACCTATTCTCGGATGTTCACCCTTATGCTCCTCCATGTTAATAAGCTCCGCGGCAACCTTAACAGAGTCGAAAACAGCATTAAACATGGCCTCTGGTTCTCCAATGGCGGTTACAACCATTCTATTATGGTCCTTATCTGGAGAAACATCTAACAACCAAATGTTTTCTCTTCCTCTAAAACAATCGGCTATTTTTTCTATGACATCTTCTCTTCTTCCTTCACTGTAATTGGGAACACATTCGACAAGCCTTTTAGGTATCACACTCAATCACCTCCCACAAAAATTAGGTGGGACCCCCCTTAAAGAAGAGTCCCACCTTTTAAACTCGGGGAATCTTATCGCAAGGGGCAACTTAGCTTAACATAGGAATCTTTATACCGTGCTTTCTGGCCCATTCTATGGCTTTCTCATATCCCGCATCGGCATGTCTAACTACACCTATGCCAGGATCGTTTCTCAAAACTCTTTTAACCTTCTCAGCAGCCTCATCGGTGCCATCAACTACCGTAACCTGTCCCGCATGAAGTGAATACCCTATACCCACTCCCCCACCATGGTGGAAGGAAACCCAACTTGCGCCACTTGCGGTATTGAGTAAAGCGTTAAGAATAGGCCAATCTGCTATTGCATCGCTACCATCTTTCATTCCTTCCGTTTCTCTATAAGGAGAAGCAACGGAACCTGTGTCGAGATGGTCCCTTCCTATTACAATAGGAGCTTTAATCTCGCCTTTTCTAACAAGCTCATTAAATATCAGTCCCATTTTGTCTCTCTCGCCGTAGCCAAGCCAACATATCCTCGCCGGGAGTCCCTGAAATTTAACCTTCTTCTGAGCCATTTGAATCCAACGCACAAGATGCTTCTTCTCGGGGAACGTTTCTATAACAGCTTCATCAGTCCTATATATATCTTCTGGATCTCCCGAAAGGGCTACCCACCTAAAAGGTCCTTGTCCCTCACAAAATAGAGGCCTTATATATTCAACGACAAACCCGGGAAAATCATACGCATCCTTAACGCCACGCTTATAGGCCTGCGTTCTTATATTATTGCCATAATCGAAAACAATGGCTCCCATTTTCTGAAGGTCAAGCATAGCCCTCACATGTCTGGCTATAGAATCTAAAGCCATCTCTTTATACTTCTCTGGATCCGTTTTCCTCAGCTGAAGAGCCTCCTCATAGGGGATACCTGCTGGAACATAACCATTTAGCTCATCATGGGCCGACGTCTGATCAGTAACCACGTCTGGAACGATTCTTCTTTTAACAAACTCCGGGAATATCTCCGCCGCGTTACCAAGCAAACCTATAGAAATTGCTCTACCTTCCTCCTTCGCCTTAAGCGCTATATTTAAAGCTTCATCCAAGCTCTCCACCATGACATCTAAATATCCAGTCTCAAGTCTTCTCTGGATTCTCTTACGATCGACCTCTACGATTATACCTACACCCTCATTCATAGTAATAGCAAGAGGTTGAGCCCCACCCATCCCACCAAGACCGGCCGTTAAGACAAGCCTGCCCTTCAAAGTTCCATTAAAATGCCTGTTAGCTACAGCAGCAAGTGTCTCATAAGTCCCTTGAAGGATACCTTGCGTTCCTATGTAAATCCAGCTTCCGGCTGTCATCTGCCCATACATTATGAGTCCTCGAGCTTCCAAATCCCTAAAGTAATCCCAATCCGCCCATTTGGGAACAAGGTTTGCATTAGCTATCAAGACCCTCGGACTCCAAGGATGGGTCTTAAATATACCTACCGGTTTTCCAGACTGAACAAGAAGAGTTTCATCATTCTCAAGTTCCATCAAACACTTAACTATGGCATCGAAGCACTCCCAATTTCTAGCAGCCTTACCCGTTCCACCATAAACAATTAACTCTTCAGGCTTTTCGGCAACCTCCGGGTCTAAATTATTCATCAACATCCGTAGGGCGGCTTCCTGAACCCACCCCTTGCATCGGAGCTCCGTTCCTCTCGGAGCTCTCACCACCCGCTTCTCTAAAACTTCTTTCACAAATCATCACTCCTCTGGTGGCTTTATAATTTCGGGATCATCAACGATCCCATAATAATGGAACGCTCCATCCTTGATTATCTGAACCTGAACAGGTTTAACGACCTCACCTATCTTCGTAAACCTCTTTATCTTCCCAGTTAAGGCATCTAAGTCTTGCAGAGATGCAATAGCGTCCTTTATCTTAGCAGGGTCTACAGAGCCTGCCTTCTTTATAGCTTCAGCTATTATCAAAACGCTATCGAAGGAAGAAGCTCCAACCATGTCAGGATCAATGTTATACTCCTTCTTGTACCTCTCTATAAACCACTTAACCAGAGGTCTTTGGTCATCCCTGTTAAAGTTAGTAACTATCACCATACCCTCAGCAGCCTTACCAGCAATTTCTATAAACTTCGGAGAGTCAAACCCTTCCTCACCCACTATGTAGCCTTTGTAACCCAAGTTGCGGGCTTGAACAACCGCAGAACCGTGGAAATAGTAACCGCTTATGAATATAGCGTCGGGATTAGCACCCTTTATCTCCGTTAAGTAAGGAGTAAAGTCCTTCTCCCTTATGGGGAAGAATTTCTCTCCAACCACTTTAAGTCCGATCTGCTCTGCCCTCTTTTTAAAACCGGCAGCAAGAGCTCTACCATAATCAATATCAACGGTTAAAAGGTAAACGGTTTTTGCCCCAAGCTTTCTGCCAACCACTTCTGCCGCTGCTGCCCCTTCAATCTCGCCAAGGAAGCCGTTTCTAAAAACATATTCTCCAGCCCTGGTAATATCGGGATGCACCGCATAGGCAGCAACCATGGGTACCTTTGCTTCCTGAAAAACGGGAGCAGCCGCTCTTGTGGGACCACTGTAAGAACCGCTTGCTACCGCAACTACCTTATCCTTCTCTATCAGCTTACGAGCTATCGCGACAGCCTCGCTTGGCTTTAACCCATCATCATAAACCACAAGCTCAAGCTTTTTACCCAATACACCGCCCTGTTCATTAATATACTCAATAGCGAGCTTTGCAGAATTCAAAGCACTTGCACCATCGGCAGCTGCAGGACCTGT
>LDZR01002603.1_pt1 | contig 11443 bp, 10 predicted proteins | sample 615371 | NCBI WGS metagenome assembly LDZR01 (sample SAMN03408294, study PRJNA278302) | terrestrial metagenome | isolation source: oil reservoir sample K2 | place: USA: Alaska, North Slope, Kuparuk formation | collected 2013
TTACAGGCCCTGCCGCTCTTCCTCAGCATTTCTCTCTTTTTCTCTGTTTTTCTCTTCCCTCAGCATCTCCAGCCTCTCCAGGACTTCTTCCCTTTCATCAACACCTCTCTCCAGAGCCATACGGTAAATACTCTCCGCCTTCTCATAGTTGCGCGGCACCTTACTGTTGTTATAGAGCCAATACATGTCTCCCCAACCTATGTAGGCCCACGCAGAATCAGGAAACTCTGCCACCAGGTCCTGAAAGGCCTTTTCTCCTTCTTCCAGCATACCCAGAGCAAAGTAAGACTCCGCTTCCGCTCGCTTCATGTTCTCTATAATCAGTCTGTCTGTTTCCGGAAAAAGTGTACAGAACTCCCGGCAGTACTCTATCCGCTTTTCGTAAAACGAAGGATCCTTTAACCCCGCATTGCCCAGCTCCATCTCTAAATCCTGACACCAATTATACAAGCATTGCATTCCCCTAAAGACCCTTTCCGCTTCCTCCACAGACTTCATGTCAGGCGTGAACCGCTCCTTTAAGTGTTCCCACACTTTGAGCCATATCCGACAGCCTTCAACCTCTTTGCCTTCCTCGCAAAGGTTGTATCCCTCCTGCATCATCTGGTCAAGTTTCTCTGAATTCATTATGTGAGGGGCGAGCCTTTCCCACAAGACAACAGCGGCCATCCAGGAGAAGTCCTGATTAAAACCCTTGGCTGTGACAGGGTAGATTTTCCACCAGTTTTCGGCCAGATCATAGGCGGAATAAAAGCTCCCGACTTCCTGAAGGAAACTCTCTTCAGTAATTTGAATGCCCATGGAACCCAGCTTGGAAATTATCTCTTTCGTGGAAAGAGAACGAACCTCTTCCACGCTCCACCGCTTTTGCCTCTCTAGCAGAAGGCAACATTTCTTGTATTTCTTCCCGCTCCCGCAGGGGCAGGGGTCGTTTCGGCCGACTTTGCCCAAAATATATCACCTTCCTAAGTGATGTTCCTTCTGTTTTGCCTTCCTATGTTAGCGCTTCGTCGCCAGCCTTTTATCCGGCAATGGGTTTTCCCATGAATAATAACATAGTAGCGCAGCTTAAACCCCCACACATACATGGGCTTCCCGGACGAAAATCTTAAGGTCCCACCTCAATTGGGTAAACATAATTAGTGGTTCCTTAACCGGAACCTGGTTACCACCAGGTTATCTTTCCTTAATATTTATGTCTGTTTATGTCTGGAATTCCGGCGGCACAACACCCATTCCGGGCGCACTTAAGAATATTACTATTTCCAAGCGCCAGCCTCCCGGAAAAGTGCTGCTGCCCAAAGAAAAGCGTTTTCGTAAATAATATCCCGGTCAAGGGGCTCCAAAAGGGCTACTTGTCTTATTCGCTCATGTACTTCCCTCAAATCTACCAGCTTAACAGGCATCCCTTCGGCCACGGCCCAGGCCACTGTGTCGGTGACCAATTCATTGGGCGGGATAAAACACCAGATTTCATAGAGTACCTGGTATTTCGTCTTGTTCAGCTCCGCATAAAACTGAGCGTACCTTGTAAGCTCTTCTACTTTTCGTTTTAACCACCTATAGCGTGTACTGGGTTTTTCTTTTTCTGCAAAATGATAAGTGCTAGAGAAGTCCATACCATATACTTCTCCAGGTTTATGAGCAAAGGCTACCACCGGTACAATATTTTCTCCCCGCATATCCAGACTGACTGAACAGCCTTTAACCAGTTCATAATAAGCCCAAATAAATCCTCGCTCTACGTCCGCCTTTAAGAATTTAGGAAGTTTTCTTGCCATACCTCTCAGGTTCTCCTTTACTGCAGGCATTTCACAAGCCTCGTCCGGCCAAATCTCTTATCATGGATTCTTTGGCCGTCTCCAAGGCCTTTAGCTCTTTGGTAGGTTTAAGAGCTATTCCTAAATTTCTCTGCTACAACCTGGAGTAATATCCTTACTTCTGGCTGGGAAGTGTCAATTCTAGTAGGGATAATCCTGGTTAGGAGGGCTGTCGATATAAAACTGTCTGCTACCCTATGCCATTCTCCAGGCTTGAACATCTCAAAATCCAAGATAAAACCTGAAACCTGATCCACCCAAAAGGTTACCATTAGATAATAAGGCCGCTCGTCACCTTTATCTTTAACGGGGGAGGGGAACGGGAAAAAACCTGTTTCCCACTTGGCAGTTACTCTCCTGCATTCCTGCTTTATTCTTTTTACCGCTATATCGGTAGGAATAAGTACGGGAAGTTCGATACCTTGAGGCGGAGGCAGCTCCTGCCATTGATATTGCCAGTTTTCTCCTTCCTTAACCTTTACTAAAATGCGGTCCTCCTGGGGGCCTTCCAAGAGAGAAGGTTCCTGCCGATATTCCAAACAGAATTTCAAAGCTTGTTCCAGTACCACTGCGAAAAACTTGGCTTCTTCGGCAGTAAGATACCAGGGATAATACCAGGGCTTCATGCTCCGAATCGATCCGGTCTAATCCCCACCGTTGGGCTTCTCCTAGGGCAATTTCCTTCTCTGCTATTCCTGTGCTGCCGAACATTCCATAGATTTGGCCCCTTTCAAAAAAGATAGTGGGTACAAGATTAAGAAAAGAGTATCTTAAGGAATATCGTACCATAAACCGGCAAGTCTCTCAATTCTCAAGACGACTGTAATTATTTACTGTTTCTTCCAACTCGGCCACCAGTACATCTGGGCCGAAGGAGGATTGGAACACCGCGTTTTACGGCGGCCGGGAATTATTCCTAGCGCCGGCCACGGCCCTTCCGAATGGTGAAGACTTAAAGGGGCAGATGACGCCTGTGGCTAAAAGGAAATAGAAGTAGTATACTAAAGATATGACCGTGAAGGAAATCAGAGGGAAAACCGTCTACCTCGATAACAGCGCCACCACGGCAGCCCTGCCGGAAGTAGTGGAAGCCGTGAAGGAGACTCTGGTGTCTGTTTACGGCAACCCTTCCTCCCTCCACGGAATGGGTGTGGCGGCGGAACAAGTTCTGCGCCGGGCCCGCCGGGAAGTGGCGGAACTTTTAGGGGTAGAGCCGGAGCAACTTTATTTTACTTCCGGCGGTACTGAGGCCAACAACTGGGTCTTGCGGGGGCTGGCTCACTCGCTGCGCAGGCGGGGTAAACATATTATTACCACCCAGGTAGAGCATCCCTCCGTACTTGAGACCTGCAGGTGGCTCGCAAGGGAAGGTTTCAGCGTGACTTATCTTCCCGTGGATTCCACAGGGGCGGTGCGCCTGGACGCCTTGGAAGAATCTCTACGGGACGACACCATTTTGGTCAGCATTATGAGTGTAAACAACGAATTGGGTACCGTCCAGCCCCTGGAAGAAGTGTCCAGGATTCTGTCGCGTAAGGGCTCGGCCCTGTTTCACGTAGACCACGTGCAGGGTTACGGTAAAGTGCACCTCAATCTTAACAAGCTCAACATCGCCGCCCTATCTTTAAGCGCCCACAAGATCCACGGCCCCAAGGGGGTGGGGGCCTTGTACGTGCGCCGGAACGTGAAACTTGAGCCTTTGCTGGTGGGAGGCGACCAGGAACGGGGGCTTAGGGCAGGTACCGAAAATGTCCCCGGCATAGCCGGCTTCGGCGTGGCCGCTTCCCTGGCCCGTCAATCCCTTCCCCACAGCGTGGAAAAAATGCGGCGGCTTAAAATGCAGCTGGCCGAACTCCTCCTTGCCGAAATACCCGATACCTACATCAATGGGCCCGACCCTGCCTCCGGCGCGCCGCATATTCTGAACGTTTCCTTTCCCGGGCTTAAGGCGGAAGTCCTGGTGCATATGCTGGCAGAAAAGGAGATTTATGTTTCCACCGGCTCGGCATGTCATTCCCGCCGCCGGGCCTCCAGTCATGTCCTCCAAGCCCTGGGCCTGCCCAAGGATCGTATAGAGGGTTCCATCCGCATCAGTTTTTGCCGCCTCAACACCGAAGAAGAAGTAGAAGAAGCGGCGCGATCCATCCGGGAATGTGTGGCCGAACTGCGCCGGCTGTAAAGCAGGTCGCTGGAACGAAAGGAGTTGCTCGTCCTCGTGTATTCGACGGTGCTAGTTCGTTATGGCGAAATCAGCCTGAAGGGCAAAAACCGGTCGGATTTTGAACAGAGACTCCTGGCCAATATAGAGACGGCCCTGGCCGGCCTCCCTCCGCGTAAGATCCGCAAGACCTTCGGCCGGGTTTTTATAGAGCTCAAGGACGACCTGGAAGAAGTAACGGAAAGGCTCCGGCGAGTCTTCGGGGTAGTGTCCTTCAGTCCGGTGGTGGAAGCGCCCCTGGATATTGCCGCCATCCGCGAAAGGGCCTTATACGTTCTGGAGAACACCCCGGGCCACACCTTTAAAGTAGAGACCAAGCGCTCGAACAAAGGCTTCCCTTATAAATCGCCGGAGATCAATCACCTCGTGGGGGGGTATCTCCTGGCCCGCACCGGCCAAAGGGTGGACGTCCATAATCCCGACCGGGTGGTTCACGTGGAAATCCGCAACGATGGGGCTTACATATATTCCCAAATCGTTCCGGGGCCAGGGGGCCTTCCCGTGGGGATAACCGGCAGGGGGGTTCTCCTTTTATCCGGCGGCCTGGACAGCCCCGTGGCCGGGTGGCTGGGATTAAAGAGGGGGCTGGAGCTCACCGGTCTGCATTTCCACAGCTTTCCCTTTACCAGCGAGAGGTCCAAGGAGAAGGTTATCGAGCTCGGTCGCGTCCTGGCCCGCTACGCCAGCGGCTTTCGCCTGGTAGTGGCCCCTTTTACCGAAGTCCAGAAGGCCATTCGCCAGAATTGTCCGGAGGAATTCTACGTCACCGTTATGCGGCGGATGATGTTCCGCATTGCGGAGAAGGTGGCCCACCGGGAAGGCGCCCTGGCCCTCCTAACAGGGGAAAGCCTCGGCCAAGTGGCCAGCCAGACTCTGGAGAGCATAGCTGTAATAAATAGAGTAGTAGAACTTCCGGTGCTGCGGCCGGTCATCTCCTGGGACAAAACTGAGATCGTCGAACTGGCCAGGAAGATAGGTACCTATGAGATATCTATCCAGCCTTACGAGGATTGCTGCACCCTCTTTGTCCCTCGCCATCCTGCCACCAGGCCGCGCCTAGAAAAGGTAGAAAGGGCAGAGGAGAACTTGGACGTGGAAGGCTTAATGCAGGAGTGCCTGGACAACCTAGAAACCATAGAGATCGATTGAACATCCTTATCCTGGAGGCTGCCTTTGCTTCGAGCTTTAGCTTACCTTTTGCGCATTTTAACGGAAGTTCGCTTAAAAGAGTATGACAGGCTCCAAACCGAGAGTTCAGGCATTAAACAGACCAGATAAATAACTGGCACCCCCTAGTATGACAAGCTCCAAACCGAGAGTTGAGGGAGTTAGTATGCGCCTCCTGCTGGCTACTCTAAACGCCAAATACATCCACTCTTCCCTGGCCCTCCGCTACCTTTGGGCCGTTGGACGATCCTTTCCCTTTCAGCAAGATATAGCAGAATTTACCATAAATGATCTGCCTTATAGCATAGCCGCAGAAATCTATCGTTTGAACCCGGATATAGTCGCCTTTTCCTGTTATATCTGGAACTTGAAGCCCACCATGGAAGTAGCCGCCATTTTGAAAAAGGTTAAACCGGAACTGGTTATAATCTGTGGTGGTCCGGAGATATCCTTCGAAACCGGAACCTTTATGCAAGCTTATCCCCAGGTAGACCTGGTTATCCGGGGTGAAGGGGAAATTCCCTGGACCAGATTTTTGACCTTGTTGGCGGGAAAAGGACACTGTAAAGCCGGGAGGGCCGAGCTAGATACTTCCCTCCTGGCCACAGTGCCAGGCCTAGCCTACCGTGCTGGCCAGGCCCTGCAGTTAAACCCGCCTGCCCCCCTATTAGAAGACCTGGATAGCCTTCCCTCCCCTTATCAGGAACCCACCCTGTCCCCGTTGGCCGACCGCATTGTTTATTACGAAAGTTCGCGGGGTTGCCCCTTTGCTTGTGGTTTTTGCCTTTCCTCGGCCACCCGGGGAGTGCGCTATTTTTCCTTAGACCGCATAAAGGAAGACATCACAAGGATCCTTAAGGCCGGGGTACGGGAGATCAAATTCGTAGACCGGACTTTTAACGCCAACAAAGAAAAAGCCCTAAACATCTGGGAATTCCTCGTTTCTTTGCGGCCTCAGGCCAGGTTTTATTTTGAAATCGCCGGGGATCGCCTGGACGAAGACATGCTAAAATTTCTCGCCCGGGTGCCTGCTGGCCTTTTCCAATTGGAAATCGGCGTCCAGACCGTTAACGACCAGGTTAACCGCCGCTGCCACCGCTACCAGGACTGGGAGCGGTTGTCCCGCAATGTCAAACGGCTGCTATCTTACGGTAATATTCGCCTGCACCTGGACCTCATCGCCGGGTTGCCAGGAGAAAATTATGCCTCCTTCGCCCACACTTTTAACGCGGTGTACACCCTCTACCCCCAGGAAATCCAGCTGGGATTTCTCAAGCTTTTGAAGGGCACCCCCTTGCGCCGGGAGGCTTCCACCTATGGCTACATCTTTTTAGACGAACCCCCTTACGAGGTTTTGGCCAGCCGTGACCTATCTTACAAGGAAATGCTGCGCCTGCACCGCATAGCCGATCTTATAGAAAAATACTGCAACAGCCATTTGGCCGACCATGCCTTAAGGTACCTGGAGGCCACCTGCTTTACCAGCCCTTTTGCCTTTTATGAAGCCCTGGCCGCCTGGTGGGAAGACAAGGGCCTTCACCGCCGGGGCCATAGCCGTCTGGATTTATATAACCAGCTGGCCGCCTTCGCTGCCGAATACTGTTCCCGCCTGGATTTAAGCCTTTTTTACCAGTTGCTTAAATTCGACCTCTGCCGTCATGACCGTAGCCGCCGCTGGCCCGACTGGGCTCCACCTTCCCCCTTGACCGAAAAAGAGCGCTCCGACTGGATGGACAGGATCGCCGACCTCGCCTTTCGCCGGCAATACCTTCCGGAACTGGCGGGTCTCACCCCGGCAGAGTTGCGCCGCCACGGATATCTCGAACTCTTTCCCTGCCACCCGGAGGAACCTCTAGCCCGGCGGCCCACCCTGGTCTATTTTTACTACGGGCCTCCCGGCAGCCAGCCGGCGGCGCAAGTATATTATTTATAGCCTCTCTATTCTAGCCAGCCCCACCTTTCGGCGAAACCGCCTTAAAATCTTAATTATTCGCGGCCCTAAAAGCAGGTAAAGGCCAGCATTACTAAAGGCATGACCAGTATCGAACCAAAGGCTTGCTGCACAAGTAGCCAGAAAGGATTGCCAGTTCAAGGGGTAAACAAAGGCGGTCCAGAACCACAAATTCATAATCCAGCCGTAGATGTATCCCCAGGCCAGGCAAAATAAAACCATAGGGAGGTGTCCTATTTTCGAGCCAAAGGTGCCGAGCAGCCCGGCCGTCATCCCCGCCAGTCCCCAGGCCAGCATCTGCCAGGGTGTCCAGGGGCCCTGGCCGAGAAAGAAGTTAGAGACAACAGCAGCGGTTGAACCCACCATAAAGCCAGCTTGGGGGCCAAAAACAAATCCGGAAACAATCACCAAAAAGGTAGTAGGTTGGATATTAGGTAAAGCGGCGAAGGGCACTCTCCCCACCGCAGCAAGCGTTCCTAAAACAGCAAAAATACCGATTTCCCGGGAAGAGACAGAGGAAACTTCAAAGCCTAAGTACAGCAAAGCCAAAACAGCTGAAATAATCGCTGTAGCTGCCAGCCCCCCCTGCAGATTCCAAATGATGCTGTTCCCCTTAAGGCTCAGGGCCAATAGAATAACCATCAGGGCTACTCCCAGGGTTAACAGCAAGCACCACCTGCTACCTGCTCTAGCCTGATTGACCGGCATATACCCTTTCCCCGCCGTTTACCTGGACTTTTTCCAAACCTTCACTTACAGTCAAAATACCTCGGGCCAAACCCCGGAACAGCCTGGCCATCTGGGGAGAATAACAGAGGGAATCGCTCAACACTTCATTTTTGGGTCCATCGCTAATGATGCGGCCATCAAACATAAGAATTATACGATCTACATACTCGGCTGCCCATTCCACATCATGGGTTACTGTTACCACTGTTAAGCCTTCCCTGGTCAGCCCAGCCAGGAGCCTCCCCAACTCCCCTTTCAGGCGATAATCCAGTCCCCGCGTGGGTTCGTCCAGCCCTAAAAGCTGGGGTTTGGCTACCAGAATAGCCGCCAGAGCCACCCGCTCGCGCTCGCCGCTGCTTAAATCTCGGGGATTAACCATCCGGCAACCTTTAAGATTCAAGCGATCTAAAATAAAATCGATCTTGCCGTCATCCTTCAAACCGAAATTTTGCAGGGTAAATTGGAGTTCTTCTTCCACTGTATCCCGAAAAAGGTAATCATTAGGATTTTGAGGCAGATACCCAACCTGGCGCGCCATTTGTACTAAAGGTGTAGTACATGTGTCCTTTCCCAGTACCATTACCCGGCCCCGCCCCGGCTTGAGTAACCCAGCTATATGTTTTAACAGAGTACTCTTGCCAGCTGCATTTTCACCCATAATAGCCACAAATTCCCCTGCATTTATCCTTAAGTTTATCCCTTTAAGAGCCTCGCAGCCCCCCGGGTAAGTAAACCACACATCTTTCATTTCCACCACAGCCCGGCCCTGGTAACCTTTTAATTTGGAAACTTTTCCTGGGCTGAGGTGACACACCGACATCTTTTTCAGTTCTTGCCGTCCTTCTTGCACCGTCAGGGGTATGGCTGGATGATTCAGCAAGCCAAAAAATTGGGCCACTGGTGGGAGAAAAGGATAGCCATTTCTTACCTGCCACCTGACCACTTCCTCCACCGGTCCGTCCTGCAGAATTTCGCCCCTTTCCATCACTACCAGACGGTCGGCCAGGTGAAAACATCTTTCCAGCCGTTGTTCAATCAATACCACTGTATAACCCATTTCCTTATTTAACTGCTCAATTAAACTAAAAAATTCCTCCGCTGCTACCGGGTCCAATTGCGAAGTGGGTTCATCAAGAATCAATACTTCAGGCTGCATGGCCAGAACCGAGGCTAAAGCTACCTTCTGTTTCTGTCCTCCTGAAATACTCCCTATAAATTCCTTTTTGAGCGGTGACAAATTGAGGTAACTCATGACTTCGGCCACCCGGCGCAACATCTCTTTCGGGGGTAAACCTAAATTCTCCAAGCCAAAGGCCACTTCCGCCTCCACAGTGGTCATAACCAGCTGTTTTTCTGGATCCTGGAAAACAAAACCCACCTGCGACCTGAGACCCCGCCGGTCAAAGCTCCACAAGTCCTGGCCCTTAAAGTAAATCTTGCCCCCTATCTTCCCTCCGTAAAAATCAGGGATTAACCCGGCCAGAGCCCGGGCCAGGGAAGATTTACCCGAGCCCGACCCTCCTACTATCAGCACAAACTCTCCTTCTTCAATGCACAGATTAATATTCTTCAACGCTGGTGTTTGAGTCTCCGGATAATAGTAGGTCAAATTTTTGATCTCAAATAGGGGCAAAGCTGCCACCCCCAGCTTAAAAATATAGGCCAGGCAAGACTGGTGATTATAAGGGCCAGCAAAATAATGACAGAACTGTCGGGGAGCAAGGGGTCCAATTGCGGATAATAGTTAAAATCACCATACCCCTTGACCTTGGCGTACAGGGCAAGGCCTAAGGCGGCCAAGCTGGCCACCAAGCACAGGAAATCCCGCGGCCGGGTCAACTCGTTCTGGTAGCAGGAACGGGGTCCAGTGCCAAAGGCCCGGGCCTCCATAGCTTCCGCCACTTGCCAGGCTCCCTCCAGGGAAGATAATAAAAGAATATCCAGTAGCCACGAATACTTCTTTAATTTTTCCCGCCAACTTCCCCCAGCGTAATCTACTCCCCTCATTTGCAGCACTTCCCGGGTGTTCAACAGATCTCGCGCGGCTAGAGGAAACATCCTGGTAGCTAAGGATACCACTAAAGCCGATTTGAAGGCCAGGCGGGAAAAAAGCCTCAGGAGCTTATCCGGGTGAACCAACCCATTAAAGAGGCAGAAAACAGTCATTATAGTCAGCAGGCGGATAGCCATGGCCGCACCATAGCAGATAGCTTCCAGGGAAACCTTCATCCATCCTGCTCCCAAGACTGTTTTCCCTGTGCGAAACACCAGGGCATTAATAATTATAATTAGAATGGCCATCCCCAGCCCCATCTTTAAATAAGCTTCCCATTTATGCACCATTTGCGCCGCCAGTACAGCTAAGATGCTTATGATCAACATCCCCGCTAAGTATAGGGGATGGGAGAAAAGCAGGGCCAGGACAAACAAAACTGTAAGATATGTTAGGGTTACTACTGTATGGAGGCTTTGCAAAAAAACGCCTTTGTCCTCATAAAGTAACCTATCCAGCATAACCTTTCCCTTTCTTCAACGTTTCATCAATTCCTCCCACCGGGGCGCTGGAGAAGCTATATTAGCGCTATACCACCATATCACTTTGTCTCCAGGCTCTAGGGTTTTCTGGCCTGCGGCGACCATGGGAATCTCCTCGTTTACCTTGTACATCCAACCCGACATCCCCTTGTTGGGCTGGCCGGCGATACTTTCCACCAGACCGGGGAACCTGGTAGATAGAGCATAGGGCAGCCCGGTAGCCTCCAGGGCACCAAGCGCAGTAAAACCCCAGGGATTCCCTTCTGTCACTTCGACCTCAGCGGGGCCATACAAAAGTTCCTGATCCTTTCCGACTACTGCTACCCCTACAATTATCGATTTCTCTTCTTGTTTACCTTGTTCGCCTTTATGCTGCTGGGATTCTACCATGAGCTGCTTGCCTGTCTCTTCCTGTTTTGGTTGCTGGACTTCTTCCTTCCCCCGCCCTTCTTGGGCCTGGAAGGTTACCGCTGGAACGCTGGGCGCTGTCTTGGACTGTGGAGAGGGTTCGGGTTCTGCCCTACCTTCAGGCTTTTCCGGGCCTCCGGTAATATTTGAGGGGAGGGAAGCAGATTCGACCTGGGTCTTCTGCACGGGCTCGCCCAGGGTTAAATTCTTTTCCTTATTGGTTACCAGTGCGGGAACCAGCAGGGCTAAGAACAGCAAGGCCAGAGATATCAGATAAACCTTCTTCATACATCCATTCTCCTTATCCGGGCTCTAGGCATGTGTCCCGCGTACCTGGAAAAACACCGGAGGCAAGCCCTGTAAGCAGCCTGCCCCCGGTGAGATACTAATGCTTTAGGGGGAATCCGGTATTCTCCCCAGCACCTGTAGCATTCTTTTCAGCATTACCATGGCTTCCGCTCGCGTTATTTTACCCTGAGGGACCAATTCAGCGGCCGACCTACCCCGGAGGATACCTGCACTTACGCAAACCTTGACACTGTCCCTGGCCCAGGGAGATATCTCTGAACTATCGGCGTAAACCGCCAGGTTGTTCTTATCTTCAGCTCCCCCTTG
>LDZR01000678.1_pt1 | contig 11436 bp, 9 predicted proteins | sample 615371 | NCBI WGS metagenome assembly LDZR01 (sample SAMN03408294, study PRJNA278302) | terrestrial metagenome | isolation source: oil reservoir sample K2 | place: USA: Alaska, North Slope, Kuparuk formation | collected 2013
AGTCCTGAATCATCAGCTATCGTTTTCTTTTTTGTAAGATTTGCATAGAAGGTTGCCTTTCGAATAGCATTTTCCATAAATGTGTCTCCATTCTCAACTGCCTCAAGCGCAATATTTAGATCTTTCAGCGTTAAAACTTCAACTCCATCTGGGACAAATTTCTTGATTTCTTCTATTTTATGACCATTTCTGGTTGCAATTAAAAGCATTTGATTGCCTCCAATTTTCTTTTGAATGATACGAAATCTGACCTGAAAATCCCATATCCCATAACCAGTATTTCTGCTCCACTGCACACAACCTTTTCGACGGTGTTTTCGTTGATTCCTCCATCAACCATTATTTTTGTTTTCAGACCTTTTTTTTGGATCATTTCCGAGAGCTTCCTAATTTTTTCAACGCTGGATTGTATAAATTTTTGTCCAGAAAACCCCGGATTAACTGTCATTATGAGAACACCGTCCAGATCTTCAAGTATCTCAGAGAGCATTTCGATGGGCGTGTGAGGATTCAAGGCAACATAGGCTTGTGCTCCTTTGTCTTTTATCTGGTAGACAACTTTGTGTAAATGAACGCATGCTTCATAATGAACGGCTATTATTGAGGCGCCTAAGTCGATAAATCTCTCGACGTATTTTTCTGGATTAATAATCATTAGGTGAGCATCTATGGGCAAATCTGTGCACTTCCTTACGGCTTCGAGTACAGGAAACCCGAAAGTTATGTTAGGTACAAAAACACCGTCCATGACATCCAGATGGATCATGTCGATGTATGGTTCCACTCTTTTTACTTCTTCAGATAATCTCGAAAGATCGCTTGCCAGAATAGATGCAGATATCATCCTCATTATTTACTCACTTCCTTGTACATGGTTACATAGCTTTCATATCTGCTCGTGGATATTTTACCCTCTTCTACCATTTGTTTTATTCGGCATCCGGGCTCAGAAATATGTGTGCAATCTTTGAATAAGCAATTTCCATTTTCTACAAATTCTGGAAAATAGAACTTCAAATTATCTGGATCTACGTGACTGATATCTATCAGTGAGAATCCAGGTGTATCTACCACATGACCTCCAAATGGCAGGTGAATTAGCTCGGCAGCTGTGGTAGTATGTTTTCCTCTTTTTGTTCTTTCAGAGATTTCCTGCGTCCTCAGGTTTATACCCGGACATATGCTGTTTAAAAGGCTGCTTTTTCCAACACCAGAAAGACCTGCAAAAACTGATAACCTGTCTTTGAAATACTCTTTCAATTTTTCCAGACCTTCACCAGTTTTAGTGCTGGTACACAGAAGGGGGTATATTTTGCTGTAGGTTTTAATAAAGTGGTCTTTTTTTTCTTTATCTTCTTCGGTGAGTAAGTCAATTTTGTTCAGAATGAGAAGGACATTCAGTTTAGCTTCTTCTATAAGAACAAGTAATTTATCCAGAATGAGAAGAGAGACTTCTGGCTTTTTGATAGTATAGACGCACACAACTTGGTCTATATTTGCAACACGAGGTTTTAAAAGCTCGTTCTTTCGCTTCAAAACAGATTCAACAACACCTGCATCCTGCACTCTTACATATTCGACAATATCACCAACAATTGGCTTAAGCCCTTGCAGTTTAAACCTGCCTCTCAAATGGCATCTGATTTTTTCCTTAGTTTTTGCATCTTCTACAATCAACGTATTGGACATGAATTTGACAACAACACCCCTGCTTCTCAGTTCCCTTCCCTCCCTGTTATTTCCCCAGAATCGATAAGAATATTTATTTCATCTCCTTGTTTTACTGGAGTTCCGACTGGCGGGTAAATTCCTATAACTCTTCCATCAGTTCCTTTGTATGGCATTTTCGTTATACTCACCTTGAATCCCATTTCCGAAAGTATTGTCAGTGCAGTATCTTCTGGAATGCCGACCAGGTCAGGTATAGGTATTTTTTGAGGTTCACTCAAAAATATAGTTATTTCCCTATTCTTTCTTACCTTTTGACCGGCATTCGGGTATGTATGGCTCACAGGGCCAGTGCCAATAACCTGGCCGGGTTTTAATCCTGTTTTCTTGAGTATTTCAACAGCTTCATTCAATTGCATAGATCTCAGGTCAGGAATCTCAACCAATTTTGGCCGAATCATAAAATATGAAAAAAATATAGCAGCGCCAGCGATTGATCCTAAGACGAAATAGATTATGAAGATTATAATTGCTTTGAAAGGAGATTTCTTATTCTTAGTTGCCCGCATGCTGCTTCTATGTCTGCCCCCTTTTCGTATCTTATCTCAGCTTCTATACCTGAGTTAATCAGGATTTCTTTGAATCTGTTGATTTTCCATTTTGCAGGTTTTTCGAAGTTTGAGAACGTTGAATTCACTGGTATTAAATTCACAAATACTTTCAGGCCATTCAGGAGTTTGGCAAGTTTGCGAGCATCTTCATCGAAATCGTTGAATTCTTTTATAAGAATGTATTCGATCGTAAGTCTCCGATCTGATCTTTCCTGGTAATTTTTTGCCGCATTGATAATTTCTTGAATAGAATATTTTCTGTTTATTGGGATTATCTGATCTCTTTTCTCATTTGTTGAAGCATGTAGAGAAATAGCCAGGTTTAGGTCGAGCCTTTCTTCAGAAAGTTTCAATATCATTTCAGGTATCCCAACAGTGCTCAATGTCACACGTCTGATACCTATGTTTTTTGTTTTTTTATCTATCAATATCTTGATGCTTTTGATAACATTATCGTAATTCAACAACGGTTCTCCCATTCCCATATAAACAATATTTCTTACTGTTTGTTTGGAATCTTTTTCTATTGCGAGGATTTGAGAAACTATCTCACCAGCGTCGAGATTTCTGACGAAACCACTCTGACCTGTTGCACAAAAACTGCATTTAACCGGGCAACCGATTTGTGTCGAAATACAGGCTGTTGCATAACCTTCATGAAACAGCAGAACAGATTCTATTGTATTTCCATCTGACAGCTCATAAAGATATTTCGTGGTTTTGTCTATCGAGGAAACTCTTTTGCTTACAATTTTTGGAATCTGAATACAAAAATTTTCTCTCAGAAGAGATCTATGCTGTTTTGAGAGATTTGTCATTTGTTCGAAAACAAAAACATGTTTTTTGTAGATCCAATCAAGTATTTGATCGGCTCTATATTTTTCCAGACCAAGTTCCTGAATTTTCTGCACAAATTTTTCGTAAGTCATACTTAAGATATTCAAAGTTACCACCTCGTATGATGATTATACGATCATATCTTTAAGATGAGCTAATATTAATCAAACTTTTGGTAGAATTTGAGATCTGTGAAAAAAATTGTCTCAGGATGGCTGTAGTATAATTCAACAGGAGGTGCAATATTTGACTGTAAATGAAGCAAAGTTTCTCAGTAAGAAAATAATGCAAGCAGGCGAAGTCCCTCTATTAGTAGGGCATTTCGGAGTTGGGAAAACTGATATAGCAAGGCAAATTGCCTCGGAGACAGGTAGAAATTTGATAATTCTTATCCTTTCACAGATGGAGCCGGGTGATCTAATAGGTTTACCAGCAAAAGAGAACGATAAAACAGTTTTTCTCAGACCGGATTGGTGGCCTGAAAATGGAAAATCAATCATTCTTCTGGATGAGATAAATCGCGCTCATCGATCGATAAGAAATGCGATAATGCAGCTGGTCATAGACAAAAGAATTCACAACCATATCTTACCTGAAGATACGTGGATCATGGCAACAATGAATCCTCCAGATGACGAATATGACCAGGCTGATTTGATAACAGATCCTGCTTTTATTTCTCGCTTTTTTATCCTTGATATATCCCCATCTCTGGAAGAATGGCAAAAGTGGGCAAAAGAGAACTCTATTGATGAAAATGTTAGAAAATTTGTTGAGAAATATCCAGAATTTCTTTACACACCATCGGCTCTGTCTCTTAGAGTTGAACTCAGGCCCAGCCCAAGAAGCTGGTATAAACTTAGCAACGTACTCAAATTTCTAAACGATGAGGAAAGGAGAAAATATGGATACTCTATAGCTGCTGGTATACTTGGCCCAGAAGCGGCAAAAGCATTTGTGGAATTTGGACATATCGATCTGGTACCGATACCCCAAAAGGTATTGCTTGAAGGTATTCAGCAGGCCCTGAAAGACGATGTAGATCAGGCAAACTCTTTAACATTGAGAATAATAGATTATTTTTCCAAACTTGATGGTGCTACTACTCAGTTGTTACATGCTCATATTTCGACGGTTGCAAAAAATCTGAGTGAGCTTTCTTCGGTTCTGCCAAGAGATTCTTTTTACGCCATCATCAGGTTCATTGTAGATAAAGCTAATGGAAAAGAGAATTCAAAATTTTTTGATGAACTTGTGGAGAAACTTTCAAATTTTGAACAGGTGAGATCGGTACTCGATGAGATCTGAATTAGAGAAAATAATTTTGAATCTTGGAAAAAAATCTCCGTTTTACCTCTATTTGCTTCTGGGAGTTTCACGTATACCTTCAAAAGACGTGAAAACTATTGACCTTTCGTTCTCAAGGTTCAAAACTGTGCTTTACTATAACCCCGACTGGGTTCTCAAAACCTCTTCGGATTTTGTAGAAGGTATGATAATGCATCTGATAATGCATCTGATAAACCTTCATTTCCTCATTAAACCAAAGGACAGCAGAGATAGAGTAATCTGGGACTTAGCAATGGATGCCGCGATAAACCAGCATATTCCTCAGCTTGCAGCATTTGGAATTCCTTTGAATTTGTTGATTGAAGAAGGGCATGGAGTTGATAACGAAAGGTTATTCGTTCTTCCACCTGACTGGATGCCGGACAAAAGTGCTGAGGAATATCACAAATGGATTTTAAAAAGAATGGAAGAGCTTGGAAGATTTGATATTATGATAATGGGCGAGATCAGAGAAAGCAACTCCGATTCACATAAAGGACTTTATAATGTACAGAATGTTGATATGATACTTGAGATCAATAAAAATATCCTTAAGAAAGCCTTTAATTTGTACGGCTCAGAACTTCCATCGGGAATAAGAAGGCTTGTTGAAATAGCTGTATCAAGACCTGTGCTTAACTGGAAAGATGCAATAAGGCATTTTGCAGGAGCTTCTGAATACGGTGAAAGGTATTTGACTGTGCTGAAGCCAAACAGAAGGTATGAAAATCAGCCCGGATGGAGGACTTCACATGCAGCTAAACTCGGAGTGATAGTTGACACAAGCGGAAGCATAATTGAAGAAGAGCTTGACAAATTCTTTTCCGAGATAGAAGCTCTTTCGAGATATGTTGATACAAGTTTTGTGCTTGTTCAGGTTGACAGAGCTGTGAATTTGGAAATGAGATATTCAAAAGGAGACTACAGGAATATAGAAATAGTTGGCGGTGGTGAAACAGACCTTCAGCCGGCTGTGAATTATATAGAAGATAAATATCGTCCAGAAGGTATAGTAATCTTTACAGATGGTTATACCGATCTACCATCTGTAAAAAGGCGGGTGCTCTTTGTCCTTTCTAAGTATCATAGTGAAGAATTTTCAACATCTGCAAGAAAAAAGTACGGTCATTCAAGTGTGGTGGTGCTGCCGTGAAAGGTTTAGGGCCTTTTGAAAAACTCGTTCGATGTTATGAAAATCTTCAGACAGAGCCAGCGTTTGAGCAGTTGGAATTTTATAAAGAAAAGCTCGATCAATATCATAAACATGTTTTGCTGTCTACTGTGGGAGCAGAAAACAACTTTTATGTTTTCTCGTTTGTTGACAGTTCAAAAAGACGTGTTGTTGGTGTTTCTATAGCAAATCCTTTTGAAAAGAATTTATTCATATACAACTCTGATTTAGAGCCTTCTTGTTTGAAAGAGGTTTATTTTGAACTTTTTGAAAAAGCCCCCCAATTTATGAGAAGTGGTATCATAAGGCTTCCATTTCAGTCCAGGGTACTATCAGTTGTTGGTGATGATGATTTACTGGAGAAAGAAATATTGAAGGAGAAAGTTTATGGTTCTGAAAATCTCTCTTTTGCAAAAAAAATTGATCAGAGAATTTTTGATCGCTTTTGCGAACTTAACGCTAAAGAAATAGATTTTGCCAGAATATATTTTTTGTCGGATTATGCGGTATGTATACTGGTTTTGCCAGATGATATAGATACACAGTACGCACCTCTTTTATCGGAAATATCCCGAATTTATCGGAAAAGATATGGAGCAGTTTATCAGGGAAACTTTGGAAAATTCAAGCGATTTTCATCTATTTTAACAGCGTTTGTGATTGAATATAACGAGATTTTAAAAGGAAGAGATGTCGAAAAGGATTGTCTCGAGCTATGCGAGAAAATCCGATCGGCTTATAGATGCATTATGAATTTGTGTGACTGATTACTTTCTTGCGCGTATTATTCTGGTTAGTTTTTCCACGCTTTGTTTCAAACCGCCCTGTCTGTTGACTATATTCCAGATTTTCTCAAATTCTTTAACAGTTTCTTTGAATTCTTTGGTGAAAAGCCTCCATTCTTCATCCGGAATATTTGATATATCACTGTATTTTTTTATAAAAAGAAGCATTTTCATGCCAAGTATAGCCAGTTTTGCATCGTTAATGATTTGATCTATCAATTTCTCCTGATGGTTGCTTTTGATGGTTGAGAGTTGTTCGATAATTTCTTGAGCATCATTTATAGCTTTTTCAATCTCTTTTTCTTTTACAAGAAATATCTGCTTCGATTTTGAGACTCTTTCAGGAAATAATAGTGATAAAAAGTATGGGCTTGCGTTCGGTACTTCTATGCTTGAATATTTGTATAGGTTTCCAAGTGAATAAATATATTGTGAGACAGGTTTGTCGGTTTTCAAAATGTGAAGATCTATATCTTTTAACAGATCATTTGCTGAGGGCTTCCCAGATATATTCCAGCCAAGTGATGCCGCGTAGCTTATGCCAATTATTGAAAAAGGTAGATGCTGATGATGGCCGTTGTCTCCCCAATCTGTTAATAAAAAGCCCGCCGCGTTATACCTCTTTCCATTTGTTATGGCGTTCTGTATATTCTCTATGGCATTGTTGATCCTGCCAGTAAATGAGTTCCATGTTGAAGTTCCGGGGCAAACATAGAATGTTACACCTTTTTCTGCAAACAACCTGCATTCATCCTGGAATGGATGGTCTTTTTCATACCCCCAGATAAGAGAAACAACGTCATCTGGAAGATGATCGACAAGTTCCGGGTAATTCTTTATGATATCTCCCCAAAACATCATCGTTTTACCATGTTTTCTAACGATATTGTATATAGAAAGCAGAAAATTCAAATATACCTTGCCTTTTCCAAGCTCTTCACACAGTTGCTTTGAACGACCAAGCCCAAGGTCGAAAGTTTCGTCTCCACCGATATTTATTTTTTTGGAAGTGAAATTTGGCAAAAGTTCATCAAAAAGATTTTCCATGAACTCTATTGATTCTGGTACAGCAGGTGAGAGTGAAAATGGACCGTACTTTTCTCCCCACGGTGTTATGAACCCATCCGGGCACTCAGCGAGATGTTTGTACCGATCGTACTTGAGCCATTTACTAAGATGACCAAAAGAGTTTTGATTTGGAACAAGTTCGATGAATCTTTCTTTGCAGTATTTGTCAAGCTCCAATATTTCTTCTGCAGTGAGAGGAGAATACTCTTTCCATATCTGCTCATGATTTTCATAAGCAAACGTATGTTCTGTATAAAGCTGAAATTGATTGTATTTTAATTCTGCAAGGATATCGATCAGCCATTTTAACGTATCTATCGCTGGTATTCTGTCTCTGCTTATATCAAGCATGAACCCACGATTGGCAAAGTCTGGCTCGTCTTCGATAATCATCGATGGTAATCTGTAGTTATACTGCCTTATAAGCTGACGCATGGATTGAATAGCATAGAACAATCCTTGTTGAGAGCTGGCTATTAATGATATTTTAGACCCAAGAATCTTTATCCTGTAGCCCTGCGAGTTTACAATAACATTTGGATCAATTAAAAGTTTTATGTTTGCTTTTTCTGTGTTATAGGTCGTTATAGAGTAGTGTTTACCATCTTTTAAAAGCGTTTCCTTCAGCAAATTTGCCAAATTGAATATGTGTGATGAGGCAAAAATTTTTCCCTTTTCTGGGAATTCAAAGGTCTCTTTGATCAGAGAAAACCTTTTTGGAACTGGGATCATTTTTTGAAAGCCTCCTTTCCGCATCTGAAAGATATTTTATCATTCAGGAATTTAGAAATTGTGTTGAAGAGTGTTTAGAATTGTTGTGTTATAATTTTCTTCAAGTAATTGGAGGTGGTTATGTGCCGAGATATGAACCTCAAGAGATAGAAAGCAAATGGCAGAAATTTTGGGAAAAAGAAGGTTTGTTTAAAACACCTCAACATTCTGATCTACCGAAATACTACATGCTCGTGATGTTCCCATATCCATCTGGTACGCTTCATGTGGGCCATGTGAAAAATTACGTTATAGGTGATGCAGTTGCGCGCTACAAAAGAATGCGCGCCTACAACGTGTTGCATCCGTTTGGTTACGACGCCTTTGGGTTACCCGCAGAGAATGCCGCAATCGAGCGAAAAATCCATCCAAAAGATTGGACTTTGAACAATATAAATATCATAAGAAGACAGATAAAGAAACTTGGTATCAGTTATGACTGGAACAGGGAAGTCATAACCTGTTTGGAATCTTACTACAAATGGACTGAATGGATCTTTTTGAAATTATATGAAGCCGGGCTTGCCTATAAGAAAAAAGCGGCGGTGAACTGGTGCCCGAAGTGCATGACATCGCTTGCAAATGAGCAGGTAAAAGACGGAAGATGTGAACGGTGTGATACACCGGTTACCATAAAGCATCTTGAGCAATGGTTTTTCAAGATAACAGACTATGCAGAGAGACTTTTGAAAGATCTGGATAAGCTTACCGGGTGGCCAGAACATGTAAAAACAATGCAGAGAAACTGGATTGGTGAGAGCAAGGGAGCAAAAATTTCGTTCAAAGTTGAAGAATCAGAGATGAATATAGAGGTTTTCACCACGAGACCCGATACACTCTGGGGTGTAACTTTTATGGTGCTTGCACCCGAATCTGATCTTGTTAATCACATAACGCTTCCAGAATTAAAAGGGGAACTTGAGAAATTTTTGAATTATGTCGGGCAACAGGATAGACATAAAAGAGGCTCAGCAGATGTTGAAAAAGAGGGATTTTTTACGGGAAGGTACGCGATCAACCCGGTTAGCGGTGAAAGAATTCCAATATATGTTGCAAATTATGTTTTGATGGAATACGGTACAGGGGCTGTGATGGGTGTTCCCGCTCATGATCAGAGAGATTACGAGTTTGCTGTTAAGTACAATTTGCCTATAAAAGAAGTTATAAAGCCATCCGAGGATATTCCAAAAAATAGGGCTTATGATGGCCCGGGGATTATGGTTAACAGTGGTCCACTGAATGGTACTGTTGTGCCTGAAGGTATAGAAAGAGTTATCCAATGGCTTGAAGAAAGGGGCATAGCGAAAAGATCTGTACAGTACAAATTAAGGGACTGGCTTATTTCAAGGCAACGGTACTGGGGGGCTCCTATTCCAATTGTCTATTGTGAAAAATGTGGGATGGTACCTGTTCCGGAGAAATCTCTCCCAGTTCAATTACCTTACGATGTTGAGTTTCTTCCAACGGGTCAGTCGCCTCTAATGCTGAACGATGAATTTAGAAAAACTTCATGCCCAAAATGTGGTGGTCCCGCTCTCAGAGATGCTGACACGATGGATACTTTTGTTGATTCTTCATGGTATTTTCTGAGATATGTTAACCCGGATCGGGATGATGTGCCTTTCGTGAAAGAAGATGTCGATCACTGGTTGCCTGTTGATCAATATGTTGGTGGTGTAGAACATGCCGTTTTGCATTTGCTTTATTCAAGATTCATAACGAAAGTGCTCTATGATCTTGGATACCTGAGTTTCGATGAGCCGTTTGAAAATCTCTTTACTCAGGGAATGATATATAAAGACGGCGCCAAGATGTCTAAGAGCAAAGGTAATGTTGTCTCACCTGATGAAATGATTGACAGGTATGGAGCTGATACTCTCAGAATGTATATCCTTTTTATGGGACCGCCTGAGAGAGATGCAGAATGGAATGATGCAGGAATAGAAGGTGTATATAGATTTATAAGGAGAGCTTGGTCTCTTATGGATCAGATAATATCTCTACCAGATAATCAGAATCAGGTGTTTGCGGAAGAAGAGAAACATCTTCGTAGAAAACTCCATATATCCCTGAGAAAGGTTACCCAGGATATGGAAGGAGGATTCAAATTTAACACAGTTGTCAGTAGCTTGATGGAGCTGGTGAACGATGCTTATGATTACATAGACAACTTACCGCAGCATCGGTGGAATATAAAGTTGTTGAAAGAACTTGCTAAAAATTTTGTGCTTATGATATCTCCCTTTGCACCTCATTTTGCTGAGGAGCTCTGGCAAAGAATGGGCTATAGCTCGTCAGTAATGAAAGAAAAATGGCCTGAATATGATCCGGATGCACTTGTTGTCGAAGAAGTTGAAATAGCAATCCAGGTAAATGGAAAACTGAGAGATAAAGTAAAGATTCCTGTAGATGCTACAGAAGATCAGATAAAAGAAATCGCGTTAAAGAGTGAAAAAGTGCGAAAGTATATCAGCGATGAGCCAAAAAAAATAATTTATGTTCCAAAAAGATTGTTGAACATAATTTTTTAAGGCAGGAGATCCACTCCTGTCTTTTAATTTACCTTCCTCAATAAATTGCACTGTTCTTTATCGATTTTCTTTTTTACTTCCTCTTAATAAAAAATTTTTTGTACAATAACTCTTGGAGGTGTCTCTATGAAAAAAATTCGCTCTAAAATGTTGCTGTGGTTTTTATTGCCCATTATTATGTTTTGTGGCATCATAGCATTTGTTGTATATACAAATGTCTCGAGCTCAACGATCTCTATGTCTCGAACAACGGCCGAAAAAATCGTGATTCTTGGCAGCAAAGTAGTATCCGAATGGCTGATGAGAATCACTGATAGAATCAAGGTTCTTGCGGAGAAAAAAGTTATAGCTAATGTGACCATTGAAGGTGCGGAAGATCTGTTTGTTTCATATTCTGAAGGTGTGGCTCGCACGGTAGATGGAAAAGAAGTAGATATAAGCAAAGAGGAGTTTTTCAAGCAGATATTTTCCGGGAATGATCTGGTGATAAGCGAACCTGTATTTTCTCCATTTTCTGGAAAACCGTCATTTATTGTTGCAGCCGCATTTAAAGATTATCAAGGTCAAGTTTTAGGTTTATACGGAGCGGTTGTTCCACTCGAAACTCTGGCAAAGATGGTAAATGAAATTCAAATAACCAAGGAAAGTTTTTCCATAATTCTGAG
>LDZR01001997.1_pt1 | contig 11436 bp, 13 predicted proteins | sample 615371 | NCBI WGS metagenome assembly LDZR01 (sample SAMN03408294, study PRJNA278302) | terrestrial metagenome | isolation source: oil reservoir sample K2 | place: USA: Alaska, North Slope, Kuparuk formation | collected 2013
GTATTGCGGAAGATGAACTTCAATGTGAGATAAGCGAAAGCTCAAGCTTCAACATAGTAAGAGGCTTTTACACTTGTGGAAAGAACATAAGGATAAAGGCGCAAATCAAACCGGGATTAAGATTTTCCTTGGGAGGAAACAAAAATGCTTAGAGCTAAAAACAGGCTGGCTATCGTATTCTTCCCTGCGTTTGACTGGGCAATAAGCCCAAACCATCCAGAAAGGGAGGAGCGCCTTCTTTACACTCAAGATCAGCTCTTAGAAGAGGGTGTGCCAGATATAGAAGGGATAGACTTCTACAATCCAAGCATAGCTACCGAAAAGGATATACAAAGAGTACACTTTTGTGTACCAGACGTAAAAACGCGAGTTCCTCAACCTCATTTAATATCCGCAGGAGGAGCTATCAAAGCAGCCGAAACGGTCTTGAAGGGAGAAGCAGACAAAGCCTTTGCGCTTGTAAGACCACCAGGGCACCACGCCCAAAGGGTGGTCTGGGGTGATAGAGGCTTTTGCATAATAAATGTGGAAGCTGTTATGTTAGAAAACATTAGACAACGATTCGGAAACAAAAAAGTTGCTATCATAGATACCGACTGTCATCACGGAGATGGAACACAGGATATCTACTGGAACGATAAGGATACCTTATATATATCAATACATCAAGACGGGAGAACGCTTTACCCTGGAACAGGTTTTCCGGAAGAGCTTGGGGGACCAGCCGTCATAGGCTATAACATCAACATCCCCTTACCGCCCGGCACAGGAGAAGAAGGATTTCTATATGTTATTGATAATCTGGTTCTTCCCATATTAGAAGAGTATAAACCAGAACTTGTCATAAACTCTGCGGGACAGGACAACCACTACAGCGATCCCATAACAAACATGAATTTCACCGCCCAAGGATATGCAAAGCTCACGGAAAAGCTTAATCCCGATATTGCCGTATTAGAGGGAGGCTATTCAATAGAAGGCGCTTTACCTTACGTAAATCTTGGTATCATACTGGCCTTGGCAGGCTTAGACTATTCTCATGTCATAGAGCCCGATTATCAGCCAGAGAGAATGAAACAATCGCCGAAAATTACAGAATACATTAAGAGGCTCTGTGATGAGATATACGAAATCTGGAAGAACAGAGAAAGCTTAAAACATGAAATAATTAAAAATCGAAAATATATAACAAGAAAAAGAAACATCTATTATGATACTGATGGAATTCTCGAAAAGCAAACCCAGACATTTAAAATCTGCTCTAATTGTTCAGGGTTAAACACTATAGAATCGGAATCAGATTGGGGAGTAAAGATATTCGCTATTACCATACCTAAAGATGCATGTGAAACTTGCCTCAACGAGGGATATAAATTATTTGAGAAGACGGAAAGAGGAAGATACTACAAGGTCTATCTTCAAGATAGGATTAACGATACCTTCATGACCAAATAGGTTATCTTATAAAACCCAAAAGCTTCGGCAAAAACATAGATATAGGTTCAAAATATGTCACCAAAGCCAGAACAAATATCTCTGCTATGACAAACTTGTAAACAGCAGCAGAGACCTTTTCCAAAGAAAGCCCTGTTATACCACAACTAACGAACAAGCAAACACCAACAGGCGGGGTAACCATACCTATTGCTAAGTTTAAAACCATCATAAAACCAAAGTGAAGCGGATGAACTCCCATTTTGGCAGCAATAGGAGCAAGAATTGGTGCCAAGATGATTATTGCTGCTCCAGTTTCCATAAACATTCCCACTACAAGTAAAAAGATGTTAACAAACAAGAGGAAAATATATTTATTGTGAGAAAAAGCTAAAAAGGCAGAAGCTATCTTCTGCGGAATGAGGTTAGCCGCTATAACCCAAGCAAAAACATTAGCCATGGATATTATCAAAAGTATAGAAGCCACCGTGATGCCACTCTGTAAAAGAACCTGAGGAATATCTCTCCACTTTAACTCCCTGTATATGAACTTCCCGACAATGAAAGAGTAGACAACCGCGACTGCTGCAGCTTCCGTAGGAGTAAACACCCCAAACAAGATGCCCCCAAGAATTATAAGCGGAGAGAGCAATGCCCAGAAGGCTCCTTTAAATTCTTTCCAAACCCTTATCAAGGAGAAACTTTCAACTATGGGATAGTTCCTCGTCCTTGACTCAAGGAATATAGTGAACATCATGGCCAAACCAAGCAAAACACCGGGAATAAAGCCCGCGGCGAAAAGTCCCCCTATTGAAACACCTACAGAAACACCATATATCACCATTATTATGCTTGGAGGAATTATCGGACCTATAGTAGCAGCTGCCGCAGTTAGTGCTGCACTAAAATCCTTCTCGTAACCGCTTTTCTCCATGGCAGGTATGAGAATGGAACCGATAGCCGAAGCATCAGCAATAGCGGAACCGCTTATCCCAGCGAAAAACATGTTAGCAACCACATTCGAATGAGCAAGGCCTCCTTTAATATGCCCTACAAGGCTATTGGCGAATCTTATTATCCTTATGGTTGTCCCCCCTCTGTTCATAAGCTCACCAGCTAATATGAAGAAAGGCACAGCCATAAGAGGGAAAGAATCTATACCCGTAAACATTCTCTGGGTCACAACCTGAAGCGGAACCCCCATAGCGAGTATGCAAACAAATCCTGTTATACCTAAAACGAGCGCAATAGGAACCCCTAAAAGGAAGGTAATAGAAAAAGCCAGAACGATTAGAGTTATCATTCTCCGTTCTCCTCCTCCAACAACCTTTTAAGTTCTACATTGGCAGTGGAGAAAAACTCCATAGACCGGGATAACAACCTTTCAATAAGGTGAAGTAACATGTATAGGCACCCAAAGGGAATCGCAAAATAAGGAATCACCATCGGCATCCCAATGGCAGGAGAAATCTGGGTTCTTAACGTTAACAGGAGATTTATCCCTTGATAAACCAAAATAGCAAGAAATACGATAACCATAACTTCAGAGAAAACAAGCAAAGGTTGTCTTAACTTCAAAGGGAGCTTACTAATAAACATGGTAACCCCAATGTGTCTTCCCTTCTTCAAAGCGATTCCGGCTCCGAGATAAGTTACCCATACCATCATGTATCTTGCTGCCTCTTCAGACCAAGTTAAAGGACTATGAATAACGAACCTGAACACAACAGCTAAAAAGATAATAACACTCATAAAAGCCATTAAAATGACTATTCCCCACATCGCAACGACATCAAAGAAATTCAATACTCGTTTAAGAAAATACATCTACTATCGAATGCCCTCCCTTCAAAATTAAAGGGGGCTTAATATGAAACCGCCCCCTTTTTAATCGATAATTTTATTGATTTATCCACTAACTATTTTATCATCTCCCTTTCCTTGGCCTCCGCCGCTTTAACAGCTTCTATAATTTCGTTGACCCATTTTTCTCCAACTTCCTTCTTAACGTATTCCAAGACAGCAGGTTGAGAAAGCTCCCTAAACTGTTTTGCCTCCTCAGCAGTGGGAACATATATCTTCATGCCTTGCTTCTGAAGATTAACCAAGCCCGTTTGAACCTGCCTTTCCGTCAAAGCCCTTTGAGCGATCTTAAAAAGCTGGGCTCCCTCATATATTATTAACTTTTGCTCTTCAGTAAACTTGTTCCACACCTTGTCATTAACAAACATGATAAGCGGATTGTAAAGATGTCCATCCAAAACAACATACTTGGAAACCTCGTAAAACTTCATATTGTTTATTAAAGTGATGGGACATTCAGCTCCACCCACAACTCCTTGCTGTAAAGCCATGTAAAGCTCACCAAAAGCAATAGGCGTGGGAGAAGCCCCCAAGGCTTCAACCAGCTTCATATGAGCTGGGTTTTCCATGGTTCTTATCTTTAATCCCTTCATATCTGCCGGTGAATGAACTTCCTTCTTGATCGTGAAGAAATGTCTATAACCGTTTTCGCTGATAGCAAGACAACGAACACCCGTTTCCTTCAACATTTCCCCCATAAGCTTTTGCCCGAAGGGGCCATCTAAGACTTCCCATGCTACATATACATTGGGGAAAAGGTAAGGGATATCAAATACCATAATCGGCTTAAACAGGGTTGGAATTGGACCTGTGGTTATCGTCCCAAATTCAATAGAACCTATCTTTAAGCCCTCAAGGATCTCCTTCTCGTTTCCAAGCTGTGAGGCATGAAAGGCATTAACCTTTATCTCCCCATTAGTCTTGGTAAAAACATAATTAGCAAAGATATCAACAGCTATAACGGTCCTATCCTGAGGGTCAGCTGGTCCTGCATTAGCAAGCTTAAAATTGGAAACCGCGTAGGAAGACATAGGGAAAATAGAGCTAAGCAGCAACACGAACAAGACCCAGATCACACACTTTTTAAACATAGAAAGCACCTCCTTTGGAAATTTTTCCTTTAGGAAGATTATATATCATTATGAAGATATTATCTACCACTATCTAAAAACTAACTTCTTAAAAAACGTCTTTCGCTGGCCAATTTCAACGTCTTCTTTATGTCTATAACAAGAGGGCCATTCCTTGTCACTCTAACTTCCCAATTTTCTTCAGAGAATTCTATTTCCCTTTCCCCATCAAGAGCTATAACCCCTCTACTGAGAGAAAGTTTATATTTTTCGTCCAAAGGTATCTCAGAAAAAGATTCAACAAAAACTTCTTTAACTACACCAGGAACCAGCGGTGCATAGAGTTTTTTTCCAGCCTCCCCCAGCTTTACATAAATTCCCCTATCATCGAGTTCATCGGTGGGGATTAAATATCCAGCAATGGAAGAGGCCCCTATAGAGTCCGGCTTGGCCACCGTGGAAAAAACTTCCTTTATTTCTTCGGGATGCCATATTGCCTTTGAACCGATAAAGGAGCAATCTAAAGCAACTAAGTCAACCAAAGCAATATCCACCACATCACCACCTCTAAGAAGTTCAACCCGTTTAGCTCTATAACAACCCTCCTCTTTTCCAACTACGCCTTTAGCGATTGCAGCAGCAGCCAAAGCCGCAACCGTTCCCTCCACCATATAGGGAAAAACGTTATTAGTTCCGGTGGAAATGGGAAGCAAAGGAACTTCGCTACAGGGAGACAACCCTTTTGCAACTACCCTATTCGTCCCATCTCCACCAAGCGTTATTAGGCAATCTACCCCGCATCTTTCCAAAATCGATGCAGCCTTTGTAGAATCATTTTGGGTAAATTCCACATCCATATCTATAATCCCAACTTCCATATTAACCTTTCCCAGAGACTTTAAGGCCCTCCAGCCTATCTGAAAATAATCTGGCATAAATATAACCTCTTTTATGCCAACCTCCTCAAATACAGAAAGCATTCTCTTTACTATATTAACCTTTTCATTGTTATCAAAAACAGAACCGTGAGCTACCAATCTTCTTATATCTTTGCCCGACGCTGGATTAGCTATTATACCTATCCTACTCATGAAGAGTTCCTCCTTTGAAGAAAAGTAAAGGGGCCTCTATTAAGAGGCCCCCTGTTCCTCACTTAAGAATGGTCTTAGCAGCATTAACGATGTCTTCAACCTGAGGAATAACAAATCTTTCAAGAGGAGGAGAAAACGGAATAGGAACGTTTTTGCCACAGACCCTCTTCACAGGAGCATCAAGATATTCAAAAGCCTTCTCCATTATGATCTATCTCTCCTCCAAAACCGTTCCTTTCAACCGCTTCATGGACTACAAGAGCTTTATGTGTCTTCTTAACCGATGACAATATTGTCTCCTCATCAAGAGGGTAAAGGGTTCTGGGGTCTATAACCTCCACGGAAACGCCCTCTTTTTCAAGCAAAGAAGCGGCCTCCAAAGCTTTATGAACCATCAAAGAGGTAGCTATTATCGTTAAATCTTTCCCCTCCCTCTTTACGTCTGCAACTCCTAAAGGAACAATATAATCTTCCTCGGGAACTGGCCCCTTAACTCCATAGAGCATTTTGTGTTCTAAGAATATAACAGGGTTATCATCTCGTATCGAAGCCTTAAGTAACCCTTTAGCATCATAAGGAGTCGACGGCATAACAACCTTAAGTCCAGGAAGGTGAGTAAACCAAGCCTCGAGACTTTGCGAATGCTGAGCTGCAGCACAAAGACCACCTCCAACGGGGGTCCTCACTACCATGGGGATTGAAACTTTTCCACCAAACATATATCTCATCTTTGCCGCCTGATTAGTTATTTCATCCATTGCCACTCCCATAAAATCACAGAACATTATTTCAGCTACAGGTCTCATACCGGTAGCTGCAGCACCAACTGCAGAGCCTATTATAGCTGTCTCGCTTATAGGTGTATCTCTAACACGCTCATCGCCAAACTCCTCCCAGAGCCCCTTCGTTACTCCAAAACATCCACCAAATCTACCCACATCCTCCCCAAGAATGAATACCTTATCGTTTTGTTTCATTTCCTCCCTTAAAGCTTCCCTTATAGCCTCCGCATATGTAATTTCCCTCATAATGAGCACCCCCTAAGCATAAACATCCTCAAGGGCCTCTTCGGGCTCCGGATACGGACTTTCCTCTGCAAACCTTACAGCTTCTTCAACCTCTTTTGCAATCATCTCTTCTATCTCCCTTATCTTAGCTTCATCGAGCACTCCCATTTTTAAAAGTTTTTCCTCAAAACGCTTTATAGGGCATTTCTTTCTCCATTCCTCTATTTCCTCCTGAGTTCTATAAATTTGAGGATCTCCCTCAAAGTGGCCCCTCCAACGAGCCGTTTTAGCTTCTATTAATGTAGGTCCTCCACCAGCGCGGGCTCTACTCACGGCCTCCTTAACCGCTTCATAAACGGCTATAACATCGTTACCATCAACAACTACGCCAGGTATACCGTAAGCAGATGCTCTATCCGCTATATCATCGATAGCCATTCCCTTTCGCTGAGGCATAGATATACCATACATATTATTCTCGCAAAGGAATATGACCGGGAGTTTCCATATAGAGGCCATGTTTAAGCTCTCGTGAAAAGTTCCCCTATTTGAAGCACCATCGCTAAAGAAGCATAAAGCGACTCTTCCATTCTTCTGAAGATGGCTTGACAAAGCTGCGCCCGTTGCTATAGGAAGGCCAGCACCCACTATACCATTAGCACCGAGTATACCAAGGTCCACGTCTGCTATATGCATTGAGCCTCCTTTGCCTTTACAATATCCGGTCTTTTTACCGTAAAGCTCCGCCATCATATACTTAAGGTCTCCACCCTTGGCTATTAAGTGGCCATGCCCCCTATGAGTGCTCGTTATATAATCGGTAGGCTCTAAAGCTGAGCATGCCCCTACAGCCACCGCCTCTTCTCCTATATAGGAATGAACAAATCCCGGTATCTTACCTTGAGCAAAAAGCTCCACCACTTTCTCCTCAAAACGCCTTATCCTTAACATAGAGGTATACATGTTAATCCAAAGCTTCTCTTCACCCAAGGCCTACCCCCCCTTTAATAAAACTACCCGGGAACCTTTACAATCACACAAGCATTGACAACTATAATGGTCGATGTCTTCCCAAATTTTGGAACATATATCCCGGGCACCTTAAGTCCCCCTTCCTCTACCCTTACCTCCACCTTTCCTATGGGTATGGCTTTTCTAACCTCTTCCTCTTTAATCTCACCTCCCTTTGGAATACCAAGAATAACCTCTACCCGGATATCATCAAGAGAAAGGTTTAATACCTCAACCAGACCGCTTAGACAAACACGAGAAACCGCATCTTTTACGGCTTTTACGCTCGCCTTCGTATAGTCTTCCCCATGAAGGTCTACACCCATTCCAAGTTCAATAGCAAATCTTTTATAAATCATAGAAAGATATCATCCCCGCTTTTACCTTCAAGCCCCGGATGAATGTCGAACCCTACAACACCTACGCGAGCACTTCCCTTAACGGCTTTACTCACAATAGCCACACCTTCGTTACCGAATCCACCACAAAGCTCTATACATGATATCCCGTCCCTTACTAACTCCTCCGCAACCTTAGCCCCTTCCTCATAGCTCTGAACACCAACCACGTGTAACTCCACATCTCCACTTTTCACAACAGTCCTGTCTTTCCTATAATCTGCGCCAGGAGCAATAAAAACAAAAGCCGCTTTTAAAGCCAAGATACCCACTCCCTTCTATTAAATATAAGCAGCCTTTATCATACCGCCATCAACATTAATAGCTTGTCCCGTTATATAGCTGGCTTTTTCCGAAGCGAGGAACAAAACCACATTAGCTATCTCTTCCGGATAGCCATAGCGCCCAAGAGGGATATTTTGCTTAGCAAAAGTCTCTATCGCTTCAGTCGAAGATAAACCTAATAACTTACCTAACTGATCTCCCAACTGCCCCGGTCCTTCCCACAGAGGAGTCCTTACGGGTCCCGGACACACAGCATTAACAAGTATTCCATCCTTGGCCAAGTAGTTAGCAAAATCTTTCGTAACCATGATCACGGCCGCCTTGGCCGTATCGTAGTCTAAAAGCCCCCCAGGTTGTTTTCCGAAGATGGAAGAAATGTTGATTATCCTGCCCCATTTATTTTTCCGCATATAAGGAACAACAGCTCTACTTAAGCGAATAACCGCGTGAACCATTAAATCCATATTGAAAAGGATCTGTTCTTCTGGAAGTTCCATTAAATCGCTAAAGCGAGCAGTTCCCGCATTGTTAACCAAAATGTCTATACGACCAAACTTATCCACCGTCTCCTTTACAAATTTATCCACATCCTCCTTCTTAGTAACATCAGCCTTTATAGACAACACCTCAACCCCTTTAGCTCTAAGCTCTTCAGCTGTTTTCTCCAACTTTTCTATGTTAATGTCACACAAAGATAAATTGCATCCCTCATCCGCAAACGCCGAAGCACAGGCTTTCCCTATCCCCTGTGCAGCCCCTGTAATCATCGCCAGTTTACCCCTTATTCCCAAGTCCACTTAGACCACCCCCCTAACACAATTTTGTAAATATTATACTACTTAAAATTATGCTCTTCAAGACAAAAAGAAAAGAGTAACTACCTATATTTATCTATTATTCGTGCAAATCTATATAGAAGAATATTACCTTCCTCTATCCCGATCTTCCCGCAAAGCCACGCATAGGGAAAGAAAGAAACTAAAGATACCATCATAGAACCCCACGAATTAGGGATAAAGGTGAGAGCAAACCATGAACATATAAGAAAGAAAGAAGAAGGTAAGGATAACTTAAGTAAGTAGTTATAAAGGGAAAGGGTTACGGAATGCTTAGCTAAAGACCGCTTCAATAAAAAGAAGTTAACGCCAAAAGAGCAAGAGGTAGCTAAAGCAAGCCCCGGTGGACCAAAAACCTTTCCAAAAATTAAATTCAGAAAAACATTAAGAATAACAACCCAAAAGCTTATATAGGTGGGGGTTTTCGTGTCCTTAATTGCATAGAAGGCCCTCATAGAGATATGAACTAAAGCGGAGAAAGCCAGCCCTAAAGAATAAAATCTTAAAGTAGCATAGGTTTTCTCAAAAGCCCATTCGGAAAAAGCTCCTCTGTAAAAAACTATGCTAATAAGCATAGGGGAGTAAAGGAAGATAAATATGGAAGCAGGAATAACGATAAACAATGCGATTCTCATAGCGGAAACCAGTGTATCTTTAAAGTCCTCAAGGCTATCCTTAAAGATATCCCTTGAAAGAATGGGAAGAGCCACAGTAGAAAATGAAACCGCAAAAAGCCCAAGAGGAAGCTGATACAATCTGAAGGCATAATTTATAACAGAAATTCCTCCAGGTGTTAGCAAAGAAGCTATTATCTTATCAGCAAGATTCTGAATCTGATTTATGGCTAAACCAAAGGTAAGAGGCAATATCATTAACCCGATTTTCCTAATCCCTTCGTGATTGAAATCTAAGAAGAATTTAAACTTCCACCCCAAACTCTTTAGCCAAAAAAGCTGAAAAATCCATTGGAGAAAACCACCAAAAGTGGAGCCAAGAGCGACAGAATAGATACCAAAGGATTTGTAAAACAGTAAAGAAATGACTATAATTGAAATATTAAAAAAGGTCGATGCAACACTGGGAATAAAAAAGTTACCATGAGAATTCAATACCCCCATAGTTAAAGCCGCAAGGCTTATGAAAAATATGAATGGGATTGTGATTTTAGCAAGAGATATACAAAGGTTATAAGTATCAGGCGAGAACCCAGGGGCTAAAATTTTAACCAAATAAGGAAGAAGTAAATATCCCAAAGGGATAAGAAAGGCAAAGATTATAAAGAGGATGTTTAAGAGATTGTTCAAAAGCTTCCAAGCAGATTCTCTTCCTTCTTTAAGGAGATACTCATTAAAAACAGGAACAAAGGAGGAACTTAAAGCTCCTTCGGCTAAAAGCTGTCTTAAAAGGTTCGGAATGAGAAAGGCAATTAAGAAAGCATCGTAAGCAGGTGTAGCTCCGAAGAGGAAAGCCATAACGCTTTCCCGTAATAGACCAAATAACCTGCTTATCATAATTCCCATCATCATTATTACAGCATTGGAGAAAATACCCTTTTTATCCATGGTTTATAAAGGAGGGATACCCTTGAAGAAAAAAATACTCCTTGGAGTCGGAAATGAACTCCTTGGAGATGACGGAGTAGGACCGTGGATAGCTAAAAACATAGATGGTAAAGAAGGATGGATAGGAATAGATGCGGGAACTGCTCCTGAAAACTTCACATCCCTAATAAGTAGAGAAAAACCCGAGCTTTTAATTATCGTGGATGCAACAGATATGAATCTAACCCCAGGGGAAATAAGAATCATCCCACACCATAAAATCCCCAAGCTAACATACTTTTCCACACACACCTTGTCCTTGGCTTTTCTTATAGAGTTTTTAAAAGAGGACGTTAACCATATTCTCTTTATAGGCGTGCAACCCAAGGCAATTGCCTTGGGTTGCACGTTATCTCCCGAGGTATTATCTTCCGCTAAAAGGTTAGTTAACCTGCTTTTATCAGACAATTTCTTAAAAGAGCTCACTTCACTATAAGTGAATCGGAGTATTTATCGTAGTCAGCAAGTAAAAACTCCGGAGACATGCTAAGGCACTTAACAGGGCATATGTCGTTACATTGAGAACAGAAGGTACACCTGGAAACATATATCTTCACCTTTTTCTCATCAGGAATAAACTCTATGGCCCCCGCTGGACATACCCTTATGCACTGTCTACAACCTATACACTTCTCTCTATCGTAAGCTATTTTACCTCTAAATCCGGGTGGAGTTTCAACGGGTGGAATTAGCTTTATATCTCCCCTTTTCACAGCCTCCAAAAACTCTATTATGGAATCAGGCGCATACTTTGCAGGAAAAAGGTTTGTTTCGGGTCCTCCGAAAAGCTGTTTAAAAAGCTCAACTATCATAGGTGTAGCCATTTTTTACAGCACCTCC
>LDZR01000863.1_pt1 | contig 11422 bp, 10 predicted proteins | sample 615371 | NCBI WGS metagenome assembly LDZR01 (sample SAMN03408294, study PRJNA278302) | terrestrial metagenome | isolation source: oil reservoir sample K2 | place: USA: Alaska, North Slope, Kuparuk formation | collected 2013
TCCTCTTATACCAGTAATAATAAATGCTAACAACCACTCTTGACTTAAAAGAGCTACTATGGTTATAGCAAAAAGAATCCATGGTTGGTTAATAACCAGAGAAAACACAAATAAAGAAGCCAATCCGGCAATCCATAAGATTATTCTGTAGATATTTCTACCACTACTCTTTCCCTCTTTGAAATCTCCTGCCAACTTTGACACCTCCAAATTTATTCTTCATCTTCGTTAACCTTCAACAAAGCCAGGAAGGCTTCTTGAGGAATATTGACCCTGCCAATCTCTCTCATCCTTTTTTTACCTTCTTTTTGCTTTTCTAGCAATTTCATCTTTCTAGTCACATCACCACCATAACACTTTTGAAGAACATCTTTTCTCAAAGCTTTAATGGTGGATCTTGCAATTATCTTACCCTTGCAATATGCTTGGATAGGTATCTCAAACTGATGCCTGGGGATTAAATCCCTTAATTTATCCACTAATTTTCTTGCAAGTGTATAACTCTGACTCTCATGAACTACGTAAGATAAGGCGTCAACTTTCTCTCTATTTATTAAAATTTCGAGCTTCACCAAATTAGATTCTTTGTACCCTGTTATCTCGTAATCCATAGAGGCATAACCTTTACTAATAGCCTTCATTTTATCGAAAAAATCGAAGATCAAATCAGCCAAAGGAATTTCAAAATGTAAAACTACCCTATTCTTACCTGCGTTTGAAACATGAGAAAAATTACCTCTTTTTTCAACTTGAGCCAAATTTATTAAATCCCCCATATAATCAGGTGGAGTAATAATATCTAACTTACAAAAAGGTTCATAAACTTTTTCTATCAAATCTTCATCGGGAAACTCTGAAGGATTTGTAATTTCTATTTCTTCACCATTTTTTAGCTTGGCTTTGTAAATTACACTCGGAACTGTTAGTATAACTGCAAGCTCAAACTCCCTTTGCAAACGCTCTTTTACCACATCCATGTGAAGCAACCCTAAAAAACCTACTCTAAAACCATATCCCATAGCTGGGGAACTTTCAGGAGTGAACACAAGAGAAGCATCGTTCAATTTCAACTTATCAAGCGCCTTTCTTAATTCCTCATAATACTCAGGTAAACCTGGATAAAGTCCTGCATAAACCATAGGTTTTACTTCTTTGTAACCAGGAAGGGGCTTATCTATCGGATCCATTGCATTAGTAATAGTGTCTCCTACTCTTGCTTGCTCAATATCTTTTATTCCTGCTACTATATAACCTATTTCGCCAGCTGACAGATCCGCTGTCTCGATCATCTCAGGATGAAAGATCCCAACTTCGATAACTTCATAGGTTGCATTAGATGCCATTAAATTAATCTTGTCACCTTTTTTTACCTTTCCACCAAATATCCTACAATAAACGATGATCCCTTTGTACTTATCGTACTTAGCATCGAAGATCAAACCCTTCAGCTTATTCGAAACTTTTCCTTTGCTAATGGGAGGAGGAACCTTTTGAATAATCAGTTCTAATAAATCTTCGACACCCTCTCCAGTTTTTGCACTAATCGTGACTATGGAATCGGCTTCTATGCCAACCAAATCATTTATCTCCAACATTGTTTCATCTATATTTGCGGTTGGAAGATCTATTTTGTTTACAGCACCTATGATCTCCAAATTATTTTCCAACGCTAAATAGGTATTAGTAACCGTTTGGGCTTGAACGCCTTGAGTCGCATCAACCAGTAAAATAGCTCCTTCGCACGCAGCCAAACTTCTTGAAACTTCATAGGTAAAATCAATATGGCCAGGAGTGTCCAAAATGTTCAGTTCATATTCATTTCCATCTTTTCCAGTATAAAAAACCTTGACCGGATGTGATTTTATAGTAATTCCTTTCTCTCTTTCAAGGTCCATTGAATCTAAATACTGTTCTCTCATATTCCTTTCGTCTATCGAGTGCGTCAATTCAAGAATTCTATCCATCAAGGTTGTTTTTCCATGATCAATATGGGCAATTATTGCTATATTTCTAATAAAATTAGGATCAAACAAAAAAGAAAGCACCTCCAAAACCCTCAAAATATAGAAATATTATACCATAAAAAAGACAAAGTAAAAAGACTAGCTATTGATAGATGACTCTATATCTTCTAATTGTCTTTCGTATTCACCAATCTTTTCTTTTAAATCTATAAAATTTTCAAGGCTATTTATCTCATTTTTAAATGCTTCGTAGTTTTCAAACATACTTGTTTCCATTTTTACTTTTAAACGATTTAAAAAAGATTCAACTTCAGATTTAAGGTTACCCTCTAAAGCCTTCATTTGGTTAGAAATTTCATTATCCAATCTTTTCTGAACACTTCCTAATATATAGAGCCTGTTCAACAAACTTTTGTTTTTAAACGTCACTGTTTTAAAGGAACTATCTAAAATTGTATTAATTTCTTTCTCCAAGTCTTCTTGAAAATCATCAAAAAATTTATCAACCTCAGATTTTAACTTTTCATTTAAGAAAGAATCTTTTCCTAACCTTTCAACAACTTCTTCTTTATTAAAAAATTTATCTATTCTTCTTTTTTCTTCATCTATAATATACGAAATTTCTCTTTTTAATCTCTCTTCCACTGTATTTGATGCCTCTTTTTTAAATTTAGTAATCTCATGCTCGACCAATTCTTTGACTTTTTTCTGAGTTTTATAAAAATGTAAGATCGTATTCTTCAAATCAGTTAACTTATTCGAATAATGATTTTTTATCGTATCATTAATTGACTCCAACCTTTTATTCAAAAAAGATTGATTCTCTTGCAAAAACAATTGAACATTTTCATAATATCTCTTACGAACTTCCAATTCTCCAATTTTTTCATTTAAAAGTTTGCTATTTAGGTTAATGGAATGTCTGATTTTGCCTATAATTGTTTTCAACTTCATTCTTTTCTTATCATGACTACCTATTTCGTTAAAAATGTACTCTCTAACCTGTTGGAACCCACTATCATCTTTAGACTCAATTTCTAGCTTAGCAGAGGTTAAAAAGATTTTGGGATCTTTCAAATCTATTTTGTTGCATCTATTTATAAGTTCTTTTTTAGCCATTTCTATCTCTTCTTGTGAAGCTCTATCCTTTTGAGAGAGAATAAAAATCACATCTTTGTTTAGATTCTTGATAATCTCTTCGACTAAATCCCAATCGCTTTTTGTATAAATATTTCTTGAGTCAAAAACAAACATTATCAGATTACTATTTTCTAAAAAATCTCTCGTTATCTTTTCATGTTTTTCCATTATTGTGTCCGTTCCTGGGGTATCTATTATTTCTATTCCTTCCAAAGAGTCCAAATCTTTGTAGATTGTAACTATGTCACCTTTTGTTTCAACTTTACCTTCACCTTTTCGAACGATTGTTATTTTGGATGTCTGAGGTCCTGGTCCAACCTCGAAAATATCTTCTTCACCTTTTTTTATTCCAAGTAAAGCATTCAAAAAGCTGCTTTTACCAGCTTTAACTTTTCCTACAACCACAAAATTGAAAAGTGTCTCAAATTCTTTTTTAACTTCTTCAATTTTATCTTTAATCAAAAAAGAATTTCTATCTATCATATCTGAATATTCGTTCAACAAGGCTTTTAACTGTGATTCTTCTTTCTTGAATTTATTGCTTATTAAGGTGATACCCATAAGACCCCACCTCTCAGATTTGAATTAAATCTTATTGATATTTTACTGAATTATAAATATAGTATATCAAATTTTTGAAAAGAATGTACGAAAACTCTTTAGATCATATTGAATGCCAGTGAAAAAGATTGGTTAGATCATAATTCGAACCTTTGAGGGGTAAACCCCTCAAACTCCCCAAAACCAAGGAAGTTCTTTAATTATTAAAATTCTGAATCACACAATTCTGTGATTAGGGGTAAACCCCTCAAACTCCCCAAAACCAAAAATTTCTTTTTTTAATAGATCTTTGTTTGCACAATACTGCAAACAAATGACACCATATCCTTAGCTTTTTATTATGATATAATTAAATTGCATATTCGAGAATATTCTAAGGAGGAAAGCTTTCTTCGATTCTTCTTCTTAGGCGCAGGCTGCGGGGCGAAAGGACCCTAAAAATTTTTATAGATTTACAGAATCCCAATTAGGAGGCTCAAAAATGGAAAAAGTCTCAATAACCTACAAAATCCCGGAAGCAGGTTTAAATTTGTTAAAAGGTAAGTACAATATTTGGGTCAATCCCAAAGATAAGCTACTCACAAAGGAAGAACTGAAAGAAATAGCAAAAGAATCTGACGCATTAATTACGATGTTGGCAGATCCGATTGATAAAGAAGTGTTAGAATCAGGTAAGGGTAGGTTAAAAATCATTTCAAACTATGCTGTTGGGTACAACAACATCGATATCCAAAAGGCAAAAGAGTTTGGAATATATGTAACTAACACCCCCGATGTATTGACCGAAACCACAGCTGATTTAGCATGGGCTTTGATGTTAGCTGTTGCCAGGCGGATCGTTGAATCTGATACCTTTACAAGAGAAGGTAAATTTGATGGTTGGAAGCCTGAATTGTTTCTTGGAACCGATGTATACGGTAAAACCTTGGGTATAATAGGATTTGGAAGTATAGGCCAAGCGGTTGCCAGAAGGGCAATAGGGTTCAATATGAAGGTTTATTACTATCAAAGGCATCGTCTTTCCAGTGAAAAAGAAAAGGCTTTGAATGCCATTTATTTACCGTTGGATGAACTTTTAAAGGCTTCTGATTATGTAAGCTTACATGTGCCTTTGACTGACGAGACTTTTCATATGTTGGATAGAGAAAAATTATCGCTATTGAAGAAATCCGCTTTTGTTATTAACACGGCAAGAGGTCCAGTGATTGATGAACAAGTGCTGTACGAAAAATTAAAAAATAAAGAGATTGCAGGAGCGGCGTTAGATGTTTATGAGAATGAACCACAGTTAACACCTGGATTAAAAGATTTGGATAACGTTGTACTAACACCCCACATTGGATCTGCTTCACATGAGACAAGAAGTCGAATGGCTCAGATGGTAGCAAAAGATATCATACAAGCTTTGGAAGGAGAAACACCTGAACATCTAATATGGAGGTAGAAATTAAATATTGAATAAAGTTTATGAAATATACAAGAATCTTTACGATTTTTATGGTCCACAGTATTGGTGGCCTGCAGATAATTGGTTTGAAGTGACTGTAGGGGCTATTTTAACCCAAAATACTTCTTGGAACAACGTCGAAAAATCTATAGAAAATTTGAAACAACTCGATCTATTATATCCAGAAAGGTTATTTAAAATCAAAGAAAACGATTTAGCTCAATTGATAAGATCTTCAGGTTTTTACAATCTCAAAAGTAAACGTTTGAAAAACTTCTTAGAATGGTTAAAAAAATATAATTATGATATAGATAAGATTAAAGATAAAAGTGTAACCTCTTTAAGGGAAGAACTGTTAAATATCAAAGGAATAGGAAAAGAAACCTCTGATTCTATCCTTTTATACGCATTTGAAATGCCAATTTTTGTGATCGATGCTTATACGAAAAGAATGTTTTTACGATTGGGTTTAATATCAGCTAAAGAATACGACGAATTTCAAGATTTCTTCGAAAAAAACTTAAGAAAAGACGTTCAACTTTACAACGAATACCATGCCTTGATAGTTAAGCACTCAAAGGTTTACTGTAAAAAGATGCCTAAATGCTCTGAGTGTTTTCTAAAAGAAAAATGCAAATGGGGAGTGAACAACCTATAATATCTTACATCAAACTCAACATAGAACAAATCAAAAAACTGGGAAAGACTATTTCTAAATCCATTTTCCCAGGTTCAAAATTATTACTTTTTGGCAATTTGGGAACTGGGAAAACAACGTTAACATCGTATATTGTTAACAGCTTGAGCAAAAGCCCTATAAATGTGACAAGCCCTACTTTTTCTTTAGTAAAAGTGTATGATACAAATCCAACAATATATCACATTGATTTGTATAGGTTAAACGATCCTCAAGAGATAGAATATTTGGATATCTTTTTGGATACTAAGGGGATATATATAATTGAATGGGCAGACTTCTTGGATTATTTAACCCCCGAAGAAAGATTAGAGATTCATATTTCTTACAATGAAGATATTAGGTTTAGGGATGTTAAAATTGAAGGCTTTGGTGAAAAGTACAAAGAGATGGAGACAAGTATAGAAAAGGAGCAGTAGTTTTGTGTCAATTCAAAGAATTTATAACGTTATCTCAGAAAAAGATTATAAAGAACATAGTCAAAAAACTAGAAAAATAGTGGAAAAAGCCAATACAATTCTCAGAAAACCTCGAGAATTAAACGAAAGGAAGATGTTTTGGGTTTACAGGGTTTTAGGAAAAGATGCCGAACTAAAAATACCAAAAAAACACATAAACGATTTTCAATTTCTGATAATGCATATTTTAAAAAAACCAAAAGAGAATAGATTCACCGATTTAAGAAGGTATTACAAGTTAAAAGAAGAAACGATTGAGAACTTGAAATTTTTACTTTTTCCAGACAAGTTTCCACCAGGTGGCTACAATGAAAAACTAAAAAAGTATGGAGTAGAGTTTTACAATCCTCAAGTTATATTGAAAAGACTGGATTTTAAAGATTTTATAGATTTATATGCACTAATAACATACATACCTTTAGATGTTAAAACCCCTTTCGTACAAGGCCTTATAGACGAAATACTAAGCATAGATCCTATCGATACAAAGATCTCGTTGTACACGAAAATAAAAGAAATATTTAAGAGTTTAGGTTCTTACGAAAAACAGATGCTTGAACTTCAATTGAAAAATATATCTTACTACCATTATAGACTCATGAGCAGGAAATCGATTAAAGGCGTTATTATAGATGGTAGCAACGTTGTAAGGTACAACGATCAAGATAGTATACTTAGATTGGTTGATTTGTTGGATAATCTCTACATAGAAAATATAACGTTTTTTCCTGCAATAATAGTATTCGATAGAAACATTGAGTACGTTTTAAAAAACGAAGAAGACAAGGATATTTTAAAGAAAATGTCAGAAAAAAAGAGGATTTACTTTGAATCACCTGCAGATGAACTGATCGTTCATTTGAGTAATAGACTTGGTTATTACATGATTTCACAGGATAAATTTAATGAATATCAGTTTGATAAAGACAAATTACTGGAATTTCGGAGGTTTTTTGATGAGTGAACTAAGTTTCGACTTAGAGAAATATGACTACGAGTTACCTGAAGAACTTATAGCCCAAGAACCTGTTGAACCAAGGGATAGTTGCAAGTTGATGGTACTAAATAGAAAAACAAAAAGTATAGAACACAAAGTTTTTAGGGATATAAAAAGTTATTTACAACCTGGCGATTTACTTGTTTTGAATAATACTAGGGTTATTCCTGCAAGGTTATACGGTAAAAAGGAAACAGGTGCAAAAGTTGAAGTTTTACTTTTAGAAAAAAACGGAAATGATAAAACATGGAAAGCTCTGGTAAAACCAGGAGGAAAGATAAAAAAAGGTAACAAACTTATCTTTGAAGACAATTTAACCTGCACCGTAGAAGAACATTTAGAAGACGGCTCAAGAATTTTAGAATTTGACGATCCCAACTTTTTTTCAAAATTAGAAAAAATTGGTGAAGTCCCTTTACCGCCTTACATAAAAAAACAGATAGACGATCCTGAAAAATATCAAACTACATATGCAAAATACGATGGTGCTGTGGCTGCACCAACCGCTGGTTTGCATTTCACCAAAGAACTGATAGAGGAACTTTCTGATTACGGCGTAAATTTCACTGAAATCACTCTTCATGTGGGGTTAGGAACCTTTAGACCAGTTAGCGAGGCAGATATAAGGAACCACCAAATACATGAAGAGTATTATACCGTATCAAAGAGTGTGCTTCGAGATATAGTTAGAGCTAAAGCTGAAGGTAAAAGGGTTATAGCCACAGGTACAACGGTTGTTAGAACGCTCGAATCGATTGCCAGAAATCCTGACAAACTTGCAGGTAAAACAGATCTATATATTTACCCACCATTTGAATTTAAAATAATAGATGCTTTGATCACCAATTTTCATCTTCCCAGATCTTCACTTCTTTTTCTTGTTTCGGCATTTGCTGGTCAAGATTTTGTTATGAACTCATATCAAATTGCTAAAGAAAAGAAATATAGGTTCTTTTCTTTTGGAGATGCTATGTTCATAATTTGATTTTTTTAATATTAAAGTTTATTAAATCTTAGACGATAAAAAAGTGACTAAAACTTTGAAGGTTGGGTGATATTATGGGAATATCAAATATTGGGGGAAAAGAAGATTTTTCCATTAATAATTCTATATCTAATAAACAGCAAATTGAAGTGCAGTATGCCAATTTGAAAAATCCTGAAAATTCAAACCAGCCGAGCCAAAAAGAAGAAATAATGCCAGACGAACTTGACAAAGTTACTAAGATAATTGAAGATAGATTAAAAAAGCTATCCAAAATTTTCAAAGGAGAGGCGAAGTTTGAAATAGAAAGGGATTTGGATATTATTATTGTAAAAATTATAGATAAAGACAGCAAGGAAATTATAAGACAGATACCACCTGAAGTGTCCGTCAAACTTGCCAAAGCCCTAAACGATGTTCAAGGGATACTACTTGATGAAATAGCCTAATCATTAATGCTTTAATGTTTTATTAATCAGTTCGGCGACATCGTTATAAGATAAAAGTAGATGTAAATTTCTTCTTACTTCCTTTGTTCCTTCAATACCAGAAAAGTATTTTATCAATACTTTTCTGAATTTTTTTACTGCGTAAACCTCTGAACCATAGAATTCAATCATAAGTTCCAAATGTTCCAAACAAGTATCTATTCTTTCATCTAAAGTTGGAAGATAATTATTCTTTGTGAATATCCAAGGGTTACCAATAGCGCCCCTTGCAACTAAAACAAAATCCGCACCATAATTCAACAAATAATCATCTATATCTTTTTTACTAAACACATCTCCGCTAGCTCCTAAAGGGATATTGATCTTCGCTTTTAACTTTTTTAATATTTCTCTATTTGCGCTCCCACTATACATTTGTGACCTGGTTCTACCATGAACAATAATATAATCAGAACCTGCTTTTTCCAATGTTTGAGCTACTTCTTCTATATTTATTTGATCGTATCCTAATCTTACTTTTACTCCAACAGGCAAATCTATACTCTTTTTTAAATTAAAAACTATGTCCCCTAATAATATTGGATTTTTCAATAAAGCTGCCCCTGAACCTTTTTTTACTACTTTATTAACTGGGCATGCAGCGTTTATATCTATCCAACTTGCTAAGCCTTGGACAGCTTTAGCTGCCTCGGCAAATTTTGTTGGGTCGTTGCCAAAAAGTTGGACACCTATATTATTTTCACCCTTTTGGGGAAGCATTTTTTCAACCTTTTCATTTTCCCTTATTATGGAATCTACTGAAATCATTTCAGTAAAAGTAAACTCGGCTCCAAATCTTCTGCAAATCTCTCTAAAAGGGTAATCTGTATAATCTGCCATCGGAGCTAAACCAATTTGGTTTTCTAACATCTATTTACTCCTCCTGAAGCTTATTTGTAATTTATTTTAGCTCTTTTCATTAAACAGCTATATACACTAATTTTAAATCTACATACAATAACTAAATTCAAAGATTTTTAGTATGAATATAAAAATTATTGAATTATTTATTATTTTACTTGACAATTTTTATTTATTCTGGTATAATTTTTCTGAAATATTTGAAATCAGTTTAAAATTATTAAAGGGGGTTATAAAAATGTTGAGAAAACCACTGAAAAAAATTAAAAAGGTAGAATCTTATCACACGGCTTATGATTTACTATCTGAAGAATTATGGCAGGTTTATCTCGAAAACATAAGGAAATTGTGAAAGTAAAAGAATATGGGTGGGGATCGGGGAATTATATGTACCCTTCCTTATGGGTGGGGAGCGGGGGAAGGGCGCTAATACAGGCTTTTAGAATTTCTAAAGAAAAAAACTCATTTATAGGGGGAGGTAAAGGTATGAGTTTGTGCACAAGAAGATTGATAAGATATGGTATAAAAAGTTATAAAAAGTACATGATTTTCATGTTTCTCTTGGGTATTGCTACTTTAGCGTTAGCAGCTTTGAGACCGTTCTTCATTCAGTATTTAATCGACGATATAATATCTTTTCAAAGAATTAACATACTGCCTTTTTTCCTTATCTTTTTAATCAGCATCGTAGCTTTAGAAAGAGTTTTCAATTATTTTTTCAATACTTATCATCGAAAAGTTAATTTTATTACTATCAAAAACGAACAGATAAACCTTTACAATAAGATTCAAAACTCAAAATTTGTTGATTATTCTAAGATGGATTCTGGGGATATAATGAGTAGGTTATTGTCTGATATTGATGAAACTTCTTATACAATGGCCCTTGTATTACCAACCATGTGTTTAAACTTTTTGAATTTAATAGTTACTTCTGCTATACTGACTTATCTGAATTGGCAATTATTTTTGATAGTACTTGCTTCTTTACCTTTCTATTGGCTTATTATCAGAAGTTCACAAACAAAATTGCAGAATTATTCAAAAATAGAAAGAAAATCTTTTGGAAAATTAACTTCTTCTATAAAAGAAAAGTTAGATGGTCAATTAATTATTAAAGTATTTGGGAAAACAAAATACTTTTCAAATTCATTTTCCAAGGATGCGGAAAATTGGTCTATGCAGGCGACTAAAGCAGGGATATTTCAAATAACCATTTTAAATATAGCCTTTTTTATCAGTTATGTAATTCCTGTGATTATATTAGGATTGGGAGGATTACTTGTGATAAGAGGGAACATGTCTTTGGGAACTTTAATAGCTTTTTATTCTTTTGTGCCATGGATATACGAACCCATAGGAATCATAAATGAAAATTTGGTTCAACTACAACGGGTTGAACCTCTAGCTGAAAGATTCTTTGAAATCCTCGATATGCCTGAAGAGGAAAGTGATGGTATATATCTTTTCCCCGAGGATTACAACATCGAATACAAAAACGTTTCATTCAAATACAGAGACGAGATAGTTTTGAAAAACATAAATCTCTTCTTTGGCAAGAACGAAAAGATAGCATTGGTAGGAACAAGTGGATCCGGCAAAAGTACTATGGTGAGTCTTCTTGTCAGACTGTACGATCCCACAAACGGTAAAATAATGTTGGGGAATAAAAACATAATAGATTACAAATTACAAGAAATCAGAGAAAAGATAAAGCTAGTTAGAGGTAACGAACCCTTATTCAACATGACGGTCAAAGAAAACATAATGCTTGATGATGAATTCACTGAAGAAGAATTCATGAAGGCGGTAAAAAAAGCGAAG
>LDZR01001871.1_pt1 | contig 11401 bp, 12 predicted proteins | sample 615371 | NCBI WGS metagenome assembly LDZR01 (sample SAMN03408294, study PRJNA278302) | terrestrial metagenome | isolation source: oil reservoir sample K2 | place: USA: Alaska, North Slope, Kuparuk formation | collected 2013
TCCCTTCTAAACCTGTCTTTATCAAGTTTTTCCATAGTGTTTTTATCCCAGAACCTGCAGGTATCTGGCGAAATCTCATCTGCCAACAATATCCCTTCTTGATTTTTTCCAAATTCTAACTTAAAATCTACTAGGATTATATCTTTAGATAGAAAATACTCTGACAGAATTTCGTTCACCTTAAAAGCTCTCTCTTTTATAAGGTCAATTTCATCTCTTGTAGCAAGTTCTAAAGCCCTGATGTGGTATTCGTTTATCATAGGGTCTCCAAGTTCGTCGTTTTTATAACAAAATTCTAGAACGGGCTCCTTAAATTTTATTCCTTCCTGAAGCCCTAATCTTTTGCAAATACTACCTGCGGCATAATTTCTGATGATAACTTCCAGAGGAAAAATTGTAACTTTTTTGACAAGCATCTCTCTGTCCTTCAGCATTTTCACATAGTGAGTAGGAATCCCTCTTTTTTCTAAAAATTCAAACAAAATTGAGGAAACTTTATTATTGACGACTCCTTTTTCTTCAATTACCCCCTTTTTTAATCCATTAAAAGCAGTGGCATCGTCTTTGTACTCTATGATGTAGTAATCTTCTTTATCCGTCTTATAAACTTTTTTAGCTTTACCCTCATAAAGCAATTCTTTCTTTTCCATACGGCTTACCTCCAATTTTAATTATTTAACACTTCTTCCGCCATTTTCTCCCTGTAATTAGCAAGTTTTTCTTTTAGATGGGGATACTTCAAAGAGAGAATATGACAGGCTAAAAGAGCAGCATTCTCAGCTCCATCTATAGCGACAGTGGCCACTGGAATTCCTTTTGGCATCTGTACAATTGAAAGGAGAGAATCAAGTCCGTCTAGAGTGGAAGACTTGATGGGAAGCCCAATGACAGGAAGTAAAGTGTAAGAAGCAATGACCCCTGGGAGATGAGCAGCTTTTCCTGCCGCCGCTATTATAAGGTCGTAATATTTCTCTGCTTCTACTGCAAATTCCTGCGTCTTAAAAGGAGTTCGATGGGCAGATAGAACTTTTACATCATAGGAAATTTCAAATTCATCTAAAATATCTGTGCACCTTTCAATTACAGGGAGGTCAGACTTGCTACCCACTACCACAGCAATTTTTGGCATTTTCAGTAAAAACCCCCTATTTTAAATTTTGATGAATAAGAGGGGAAAACCCCTCTTATCTCAAAACAAAATTTATTGTAAAGGCAGCAGCAATTACATACATCATCCAGTGTATCTCTTTAGCTCTGCCTGATAATAGTTTAACCAATGTGTAAGAAATAAACCCCAAGCCCAATTTATACCACTTGTGGTAGTTAGAATTGATATTATGAGAGCTCCTCTGACACCTCTAGATATCAGAACAGCTGCCAGTATAAGTCCAAAAATAGAAAGGAGAGTCTCGGGCTTTAAAATATGCCCAAAAGCTACCAAAGTAGCGTCAGATTTTACAACTATCCCTGCATTTATAAGTCCTATAAAAGCTATGAAAAGTCCTATTCCGACAGGAATAGCCGACCTCAGTGAAGGAGGAACAGCTTCTATTATCCAGCTTCTTATCTTAGTGACAGTAAGAACCAAAAAGACTACTCCTGAAAAAAACACGGCTCCTAACGCTACAGTCCAGTGCAGTCCAAACTGCTTAACTACTGTATAGGTAAAAAAAAGCATTTAATCCCATACCCGGCGCAACAGCAATAGGATAATTTGCTAGAAGAGCCATAAGAGTCGTAGCAATTGCCGAAGACCATATAGTGGCAGCAATAGCAGCCTCTTTTGGAATTCCGGCTTCGCTTAAAATCTGGGGGTTTACAAATATTATATATAAGCCAGAGTGATAAAAGTAGTAGCACCTGCTAAAACTTCTGTCTTAAAATCTGTGTTTCTCTCTCTTAATTTAAATAATCTTTCAATTAGTCCGTTTTGCAAATTTGTTTTGTCTTTCATTAGTTTTCCTCCTTTTTTAATTTCTAGAAAAAATTAAGCCCGGTAAGAATAGAGTGAAACCTATCCTCCCGGGCTTTTATCCCTTAGGTGTGGTATATGGAAACCCATATACCTGTACCGCTCGGACCGAACGCCTGTTGCCAGGCTGGAACCCTAGGTACACTTTCACTCATAGTCGAACAATTTACGGTTGTTCGGTAGAGACTCCCGAGCCATATTCTCGGGATTATATGAGTGCTTCTTATTAAATTTTCTAAATATATCTTAGCAACTATTTCACAAAAAGTCAATAGATATTACGAATTTTTTTAAAGAAATTTCTTTTAATGTTCGTTTTTATTCCCACTCTATAGTGGCAGGAGGCTTTGAAGTTATATCGTATAAAACCCTGTTAACTCCCGGCACTTCATTCGTAATGCTGGTAGAGATGCTTTCCAAAATTTCATAAGGCAGTTTTGTCCAATCAGCCGTCATACCGTCCACACTGTCTACAACCCTCAAAATTATAGCATAACCGTATGTCCTCTCGTCCCCCATTACTCCCACACTCTTTATTCCAGGCAAAATAGCAAACGACTGCCACACCTTATTGTACCATCCAAATCTTTTCATCTCTCTCTGAACTATGCTGTCAGCCAGCCTTAAAATTTCTAATTTTTCTTCTGTAACTTCTCCTACAATTCTCACAGCCAGTCCGGGGCCAGGGAAAGGCTGTCTATACAATATCTCATCGGGAATCCCTAATTCCTTACCTACTTGTCTGACCTCATCCTTAAAAAGCATTCTCAAAGGCTCAATCAGCTCAAATCCAATATCTTCAGGAAGTCCGCCGACATTGTGATGACTTTTTATGGTAGATGAAATCCCATGCCCGCTTTCAATCACATCAGGATATAAAGTCCCCTGAACCAAAAACTTTACATCGCCAATCTTCATGGCTTCTTCTTTAAAAACTTCTATGAAAACATTTCCAATGATCTTCCTCTTCTCCTCCGGGTCAGTAACTCCTTTAAGCCTCGAGAGAAATCTGTCTTTTGCGTCAACTCTTATTATATTCATATCGTAATTCTTTCTGAAAGTTTCAATTACCATATCCCCTTCGTTTGTCCGCAAAAGCCCAGTATCTACAAATATGCACACTAGCTGATCGTGTATAGCTCTATCTACAAGGACTGCTGCAACAGCTGAATCTACACCGCCCGATAGAGCGCATACAGCCTTGTGATTACCTACTTTAGCTCTCACTTCTTTTACAGTCTGTTCAATCAAAGAATCCATCGTCCAATCAGCGGAGCAATCGCACACTTCAAACAGGAAATTTCTTATTATCTCTGTGCCCCTGTGAGTATGGGAAACTTCGGGATGGAATTGAACACCGTAGAGGTTTTTTTCTACATTGGCAATAGCTGCAATAGGACAGTTTTCAGTAGAAGCCACAACTTTAAAATCTGGAGGTGGGAGTTCAATCTGGTCAGTATGGCTCATCCACACAATGGTATCTCTCTCTATCCCTTTAAAAAGCGGAATTGTGTTGTTTATCACAACCTCTGTCTTTCCGTACTCTTTCACGGGAGCAGGCGCAACTCTTCCCCCTAGAAGCTCAGTCATAAGCTGAGCCCCATAACATATCCCTAAAACAGGGTATCCCAATTCAAAAATTTCTTTATCACACTTAGGAGCATTTTTCACATAAACGCTTGCAGGTCCGCCCGAAAGCACAATTCCCTTCGGATCTATCTTTTTTATTTCTTCAGGAGAAATATCGTAAGGCACAATCTCGCAATACACATTAGCTTCTCTTATTCTCCTGGCAATTAACTGAGTGTACTGGCCACCAAAGTCCAAAATCAAAATGGTTTCGCGCTTAATCCCCATCAAAATCCTCCTCTTATCTCAAATTATAATTAGGAGCTTCTTTCGTAATAATTATATCATGAGGGTGACTTTCAATTAACCCTGCCTGCGTTATTCTTACAAATTTAGTTTTAGTCCTCAACTCCTCAATGTTTTTGACTCCACAATATCCCATTCCTGCTCTAAGACCGCCAATTAATTGATAAACAGTCTCTCTCAAAGGCCCTCTGTAGGGTACCCTTCCCTCTACTCCTTCTGGCACCAGTTTCACTGCTTCTTCCTGGAAATATCTATCTGAGCTTCCCTCTTTCATAGCCCCTAATGAGCCCATTCCGCGGTATACCTTATAGCTTCTGCCCTGGTATATTTCTATCTCGCCAGGGCTTTCCTCTGTTCCAGCAAACAAGCTACCTATCATCACAACAGAAGCTCCTGCCGCAATGGCTTTTACAATGTCCCCTGAATACTTTATGCCTCCATCCGCAATTACAGGAATTCCGTATTTGTCGGCTTCTTTAGCGCATTCGTAAATGGCAGTTATCTGAGGAACCCCTACGCCAGCCACCACTCTCGTAGTGCATATCGAACCAGGTCCAATTCCAACCTTTACGGCGTCTGCTCCTCTCTCAATTAAATCTCTAGTGGCTTCCGCAGTAGCAACATTTCCTGCAATAAGCTGTACATCTGGGTACTTCTCTTTTATTTTTGCTACAGCATCTAAAACTCTTGTAGAATGGCCATGAGCAGTATCTACCACAATTGCATCTACTCCTGCTTCTATCAGCGCTTTAACCCTGTCCATCATGTCTTTTCCGACACCAACAGCTGCGGCTACCAGAAGCCTTCCTTTTTCATCCTTTGCTGCGTTCGGAAACTCTACAGCTTTTTCTATGTCTTTGATGGTGATAAGCCCTTTTAGTACGTTATTCTCATCTACTAAAGGCAGTTTCTCTATTTTGTGTTTTTTCAAAATCTGCTTGGCTTCTTCTAAAGTCGTCCCCGGAGGCGCTGTTACTAGATTTTCTTTTGTCATTACTTCTCTTATGGGCTTGTCTAGATCGTCTTCAAACCTTATATCCCTATTTGTGATTATTCCTACCAGTTTGGAATCTACTGTGATTGGAACCCCAGAAATTTTATACCGTGCCATTAACTCTGCTGCATCTCTTATGGTGTGGTCAGGAGAAAGAGAGAAAGGATCTGTAATTACCCCGTGTTCCGACCTTTTGACCTTATCTACTTCCATTGCCTGCCTCTCAATGGACATGTTCTTGTGAATTACTCCTATTCCGCCTTCCCTAGCTATAGCTATAGCTAGCCGTGCTTCTGTCACCGTGTCCATGCCGGCGCTCATTAAAGGAATGTTTAAAGTGATCTTCTTTGTCAGCCGAGTCTTTAGGTCCACATCCTTAGGCAAAACGTCGGATTTGGCAGGAATTAGAAGCACATCGTCAAAGGTCAGACCTTCCTTTACAAACTTATCCTCCATACTTCCATCTCCTTTGCATTTTATTATAACACACCTCATAGACAAAGTCTTTGTTAAATAATTAGAAGGCTTCAAAAATTTATAGCTTCAAAGCGTAAGAAAAAACCTGAAGAAAAACTCATTCAGGCTCCTGTCTTATTTTCCCCTTCCTCTCGACAATTTTATTATTCAATATATCAAATTTGAATTTTTTCGTCAATAGTGACAGTGGTACTGAGTCCGTGTCAAGATTTTGTAGGTAAAATTTTTTAAAAACTTTTTGTGACCACCCTCACCGCTAATAAGTTATAGTGCTTGATTAATAATTTGTATATATTCCTATTTATGTTAAATTACTGCTTTGATAGAAAGCAACATACCTTTTATCCTCTTCCCTTCCCAATGCTAAATAATAGAATTGTTCCTACTTACTCAAATACCTACTGCTAAACCATTCACTCGTGTTAATTCTTTTAAAACGTATTTTATCCATGACTTGCTCGCAAATGGACCTTCTAGTATCGGTAATGAAACTCTTAACCATTTTCCTACGTCTTCTTCCATATACTTTCTTTTTTCCTCCTGCTTTGCCGGCTGCATTATTTTTTTATTTCTTCTTGTTTTAATTGCTTTGTATAATCCTCTAATCTGCCATTTGCTTTCTCCGATAATATCCTGTCCATCCAATCTCAACCTTCTTCTGTCCACCTAGCTCCAAGCCGTTTCATATGTCTCGCTATGTTGTGCTGAATTTGTCCTTCAATAGCTCCCAATCTTTCTGCTTCTTTAGAGCCTTTTATCCCCTCCCAGTTCTCTTACTTTGTCGTATGTCTCTTCGTCATACCACAGGGCCTCTACCAAGTTCTTCTGCAAGTGATAGGGATCCAGTCTATATTCTGCTCCCGAAAAGTATTCTAACCCTCCTTTTGGCCATTCTGCTCCATCCCCTCTTATATACACTCTCTCTATTTTGTCTAATTTCCATTTGTTACCTACTTTCGCGTATACTTCTTCCAACATGCTCTCTCCTTCTGCTAAACCGCTTACTACTAGTTTGTTCTTTAGTCTATATCTTCCCTGTGATTCTCCTTCTTTCCCTTCATAGATTACAAAGTGCTTTATTTCTCCTTTCTTTTTGTCCAACCTCTGCAGTCTTATTATTACTCCGTCTATATAAAGCTTCGCCGTTTCCTCTTTTTTCTCTGGTACTTTTTATATTCAAACACAGCTTCTTTCTTTTCTTCACTTTCCTTCTTTATTTCATCTCCCACTTCTTGCATTGCCTTCCATATTGTCATTGCGGTAATGTGGTGAAAAAGATAGTTTAATATTTCTGTTACCTTCCTAAAAGTCATTTCTGTAGCTAGTTTTGTCGCTATCTCCCTTATCCCCGGTGTTATTCTAGCTCCTGTCGGAATCCCTACTACTTCGTCTAAAAGAAATTTCGTCTCACCTGTCTCTTTGTTGCTGTATAACCTCCTCCTATACGTAAATTCCCCAAAAATGCTTACTACCTGCTTCGCTCTAAATCCCACTACTTCCCACACTTTTTTGTCTCGGTCCTCCATCAGCTTTTTATCCATTTTTTCTCCTGCCCACTCAAGAAGTTGTCTTGATACTTTTTGTGTAAGTTCATGTATCCCTCTTTCCAGTTTATAAAAATCTTTACTCTCCCTTATTATTTTCATTAAACCTTGAGCAAAAAGCAGGATTATACCCACTATGTGTCGAATATCTAATAACATATCAGACCTCACCTTCCTTTGTTTTGATTTTTGATTTTTTCCCGGTGAGGTCTTTTTTTCTATATTCATACCTCATTTTCCTGCTTCGTTACCTACTGAAATTTTACACTATCCCGTAATATGAGTACAAAGTTTTATAGAAAAATGACAATTGCTTTTGTAGACTAAAAGATATGATAGAATTATGGTATAATCCAAAAAGCTTTGAGAACATGTGGAGGGTAAAAAATGAATAATATCCTTATAAAAAGAGGAAAACTTGAATATGCAAAAGATTTTTCTGAACTTATTTTCCTTTCCGCTCCTTTTTTCTTCCCTTATCTTTTTGGACCTAAAGTAAAAGAGCTAATGGAAAATTTATTTAAACAACCTAAAAATTTTTTCAGTTTTGAGCATTCAATCTTTGTCGAAATAGATAACAAAATAGCAGGAATGGTTTTAGGATATAGTTTTGAACAAAAGATAGAAGAAGAACTAAATACTGGTATACTTCTTGCTAAATATTTAAAAGGGGACTTTCTTAGAAAACTTCCTTATTTATTTAAAGCTGAGAGTATATTAGGGAAAATCACAAAAGAAGAATATTACCTGAGCAATATTGCAGTATATTCTGAGTTTAGAGGTCTTGGATTAGGAAGTAAACTGTTAGAGGAAATAGAGCAAGAGGCGAGAAAACTAAAGTGCAAAAGGATAGTGTTGGATGTGGAGATAGAAAATGAAAAGGCGATTAAATTGTATGAAAAATTAGGTTATAAGATAATAGAGAGATCACCTCTTTTTAAAAGTAGGGATAAAAGTTTTCAATTCTTTAAAATGCAAAAAGAGTTGTGAATTCTCTTACTTCTTCTTCCTTATCATAGGTGATTATTATCACAAGGTTATTACTGATTTTTAGCTTTGCAATAAAAATAAGGACTCTAACTTTTGCTGCTAGAATCCTTATGTTATCATTTTATGTTGTCATTTTTAAATATACAAGTTTTAAAATGGTGCGCCCGAGAGGACTCGAACCTCCGGCACGCAGTTTAGGAAACTGCTGCTCTATCCTTCTGAGCTACGGGCGCACATTTTGTACAAATTCATTTTATCAGACAATATAAAATCTGTCAAGGGCAGAAAATCAAAAAAGGCTGAGGAAGCCTCAGCCCTTACATCATGTCCATTCCTGCCCCGTGAATATTGCTTTTTTCTTTCTCCGGCACATCTACCACTATAGCCTCTGTTGTGAGTATCATTGAAGCAATTGAAGCAGCATTTTGAAGTGCTGTCCTTGTAACTTTTGTCGGGTCTATGATACCTCTCTTGATCATATCTGTAAATTCTTCTCTGTATGCATCGTATCCGAAGTTCGGATCTTTAGCAGCTTTAATCTTTTCTACGATTATTGAACCATCAACTCCTGCGTTTTCAGCAATCTGTCTTACAGGTGCTTCTAAAGCTTTCAATACTATCTTGGCCCCTGTCTTGAAGTCTCCTTCTAATGAGTCAACTACTTTCTGCACATCTTCTATTACGTTAAGAAGTGCTACTCCACCACCAGGCACTATACCTTCTTCTACTGCTGCTTTTGTAGCTGCTAATGCATCTTCAATCCTGTGTTTCTTCTCTTTGAGCTCTGTCTCTGTTGCAGCACCTACTTGGATAACTGCTACGCCGCCAGCTAGTTTAGCAAGTCTCTCCTGTAATTTCTCTCTATCGTAATCTGAAGTAGTCTCTTCAATTTGAGCCTTTATCTGGTTAATTCTCTTCTTGATATCTTCTGGATTACCTGCTCCACCTACAATTGTCGTATGTTCTTTTGTGACTTTTACCTGTCTTGCACGGCCTAACATATCTAATGTCACATCTTTTAAGTCATAACCCAACTCTTCAGAAATTACTTGCCCACCTGTCAAGATAGCAATATCCTGGAGCATTTCCTTTCTTCTGTCGCCAAATCCAGGAGCTTTTACAGCCACACAGGAGAATGTACCTCTTAACTTGTTAACTACTAATGTTGCCAAAGCTTCTCCTTCCACATCATCAGCAATTATGAGAAGTTTCTTTCCGTGCTGTACTATTTGCTCTAGCAATGGCAATAAGTCTTGCACACTAGAGAGTTTTTTATCTGTGATGAGTATTACAGGCTCTTCAAGTACTGCTTCCATCTTCTCTGCATCTGTTACCATGTAAGGTGAGATGTAACCTCTGTCAAACTGCATACCTTCTACAACTTCAAGAGTTGTACCGATAGTCTTTGACTCTTCAACTGTAATGACACCGTCTTTACCAACTTTCTCCATTGCTTCTGCAATGAGCTGTCCAATTTCCTCATCAGCAGCTGAAATAGCAGCTACATGTGCAATTGACTCTTTATTATCAATAGGCTTAGAAATCCTTCTTAAACCCTCGACTGCGGCTTCCACAGCCTTTGCCATACCTCTTCTTAAGAGCATTGGATTGGCACCCGCAGCAAGGTTTTTAAGCCCTTCCAGAACCATTACTTGGGCTAGAAGGGTTGCTGTAGTCGTACCATCACCCGCTACATCATTTGTCTTCGTTGCAGCCTCTTTCAAAAGCTGAGCACCTTGATTCTCAAATGGGTCTTCTAATTCAATTTCTCTTGCAATTGTAACACCGTCATTGGTAACAGTAGGAGTTCCATATTTCTTGTCAAGTACTACATTCCTTCCCCTTGGACCCAGTGTTACCTTCACAGTATTAGCAACAGCATTAACTCCTCTTTCTAAAGCCTTGCGCGCTTCCTCACCGTATTTGATCTGTTTTGCCATTTTCACTACCTCCTTATTCGATTATTGCTAGAATATCGCTCTCTCTTAAAAGTAAATATTCTTCGCCATCCAATTTAACTTCCGTCCCAGCGTACTTGGAGAAAATCACTTTATCGCCGACCTTGACTTCTGGCTCTACTCTTTTTCCATCTATGTATTGACCTGGTCCTACTGCCACAACTTCTCCTTGTTGCGGTTTCTCCTTAGCTGTGCCCGGTAGAATAACTCCGCCTTTTGTGACTTCTTCAGACTGAATAACCTTAACTACTACTCTGTCTCCGAGTGGCTTTAATTTCATACTCTTTATCCCTCCTCCTTCCTTTGTTAGCACTCAACTTCTATGAGTGCTAATTCCAATCTCTATATTAATTTAAGTGGTAAAACATATCAAACCTGATTATAGCCCATTTTGGGCTGTTTTGTTTGATTATTTATGATTTTTCCCAGATTATTATGTTTTTATGCCATTATTTATCGTTTTAGACTGTGTTTCTTTATTTTGTATTTTTTAATAAAAAAAGTACAGGGAATAATTATTCCCCTTCTTTATTATCCTCCAAATTTTCTAATTTATGATGTTTTAAGTAATTTATCATGTTGTACATGTACTGCTGCTGCTCCTTTGTGAGCATGGACTTTAAGTTATCTATGACAGCTTTTTGCTGTTCTGACAGCCCTTCTAATGCCTTTTCTTTTTCTGTTTCTCCCTCCTCTTCTACTTTTTTTTCATCAGGTTTACCATTAATTTCTTCTTCTCCCTCTAAGTTTTCTACTTCTTCCTTTACTTTCTCTTCTTCTACTTCGCTTTCAAAATCTTTCTTCTCTTCTCCTCTTGTCTGGCCTTTAACTTCTTTTATGTTATTCATAAGCCCTTCAGCTTTATTAATAACTTCTAGTAATTTTATATTTCTTGCCAATTTATCTGTTTCTTCCACTTTTTCTTCAGGAATCAATGGCCTTATGGCTTCATAAATTTCCACAAGCTTGTCAAACACGTTGGCTTTCTTCTCCTCTTTTGAAAATTTCTCTATCTTCTCCTGGAGATTTTTCAATGCTTCGTGAAATTTCAGAAATTTATCCACTATAGCCTGTTTATCTTCAGATATGTAGGGTTTAACAGCCTTTAAAATCCCTATCTTATCAGGCTCTTTTTCCTCTTCTGCCTTGACTTCTTCTTCAGATAATGAAAAAAGTTCTTTTTGAATTTCAACTATTTCAGCCATTTTTGTAAACATCTCTACATAGTACTGGTCCCTTTTATTAAGGTAAGGTTTTACACTTTTCATAAATTCTTTTCCTTTTGTTATAACTTCATAAAAGTCGGTTTTCTTTTCTTCTGGAGTCTCAACCTGTGCCTTTCCCTTGTCTTTTTCTTTATCTGTTTCTTTTTGTCCTTCCTCTTTTGTTTCCATTAGCTGGTATTTAACAAACGCTAAAATTAAGAGTTCTATTGCAATTATTTTAAGCAAGACCTCTCTTTGCAAGGCAGATTCCCCCTAGTTTTAATCTGCTAATTAAATATATGTAAGGGGCCTAGTCTATTATTATAGACTGCCCCTTTTTTCTAATTCTTTTCGAAGACGATTATCCCCGGCACAAAGAGGAGTAT
>LDZR01000679.1_pt1 | contig 11343 bp, 11 predicted proteins | sample 615371 | NCBI WGS metagenome assembly LDZR01 (sample SAMN03408294, study PRJNA278302) | terrestrial metagenome | isolation source: oil reservoir sample K2 | place: USA: Alaska, North Slope, Kuparuk formation | collected 2013
TCACCAGAATATTTCCCGAAATGACTTTTTGCCCATCTCCCACTTTAACACCCAGGTATTTCGGGTTGCTGTCCCTTCCATTAGTGCTTCCACTTTTCCTATGAGCAAACAACTGTATGTCGATTCGCATCTTCTTTCACCTCCAAAGAAATGTTTCTCGGGTACTGACTTTGTAAATCTTCAATACTTTCTTTGAATTCAGATAAAACGACATTTGAAAAATTATCGATATTGTTTAAAGCGACTTCCAGTAAGCCTTCCTGCCTGGCAACTATTCTGGCACCACAATGTTTTACAAGCATCTTGGCAGTATGCTGAGACAACGCACTGATAGCGGCACAAACTATATCCTTACCTTTGACATCAAAATTACTGTGTCCGTTAATTTTGAAGCCGCTGTAGCCACCCTTAAAGGTATAAAAAACGATCTTTATCATGACGTTTTTTCAATTTCTATTTTGTCGATTTTGACAAGACTAAACCATTGCCTGTGACCACGCTCACGTCGGTAATTCTTTCTTGGCCTGTATTTCACAACAACAACTTTTCGTGCCCTTTCATGCGACAGAACCGTTCCCTTAACTGTGCATCCCTCCACATAAGGCTGCCCTATTTTCACAGTTCCATCGGTTGAAAGGTGCAAAATTCTCTCAAAAACTATCTGCTCTCCCTGTTTAACTGACAGCTTTTCAACAGCAATGGTGTCTCCTTCAGAAACTTTGTACTGCTTTCCACCAGTCTCAATAATAGCGTACACAGATTCACCTCCTTAGTAAACAGGCACCAAAAAACGTAGCTCCGGAGTCCCTTTGGAGCATTTAAAGACGTTTCTCGAGTGCTTGTGTAAATACTTGCCTGTTTATTGTATCATCAATCATGTTACGACTTTGAAAATTTAGATTTACACTCTTCTCTCTATGTGTGTGTACAAAGCATATATTATAAACTCACAATTGATAAAATATAAAATCCTACTTTCAAATTTTTTTGGAGGTGATGAGATGTACTTGGCAATAACACTCATAATTGCTGGGTTTTGTTTAGTTTTCTTTGGGGCAAAATTCTTCTTTGGTATATTATTTGCCGCGTTTGGAATATACATACTTGTATCATTACTATCGGTCTACAAAAAAGCTCAAAAACGTGCGGAGCAGAACAAAAAAAATATTGAAGAGCGCTTTCGGGGGAAACTCGATCAGGAAGATATTGAATGGCTCAAAGATATGATAACTCCTCCCATAGGTAGAAAATTTCTCATAATGGTCAACGAAGAGAATTCAACGAATGTCAAAATATCGATCCCTTTATCAATAGTAATAGTTTTAAAGCCTTTTTTGAAAGCCTTATCCCCTATGCTGCGAAAGTCCATCAAAGACAAGATTTCTATTGAAATTGAAGAAAAATATTATACCCTCATTGAAGATATGATAATTACTTCATTAGATGAATTGATGAGCTTTTCGGGTGATTTTATTAAAGTTGAGAGTAAAGGAACTACTGTAAGGGTTGGCATTGTGTGAAGGTGAAAAAATGATCGAATTCCAATCTAAATGTCCAGTTTGCGGCGGCAGGGTAATCATAACTTCATATAAATGTGTGAGTTGCAACAGCAAAGTCGAAGGTTCCTTTCAACCAAATGAATTTTCAAGATTGTCCTCCGAGGATTTGGAGTTTCTGAGATTGTACTTGAAAAACAGAGGAAATCTGACAAAAGTAGCTGAGAAATTGAAAATATCTTATCCGACAGCCCATTCGTATTTTAGCAGACTTCTGAAAAATCTCGGTTATTCTGTTCAGGAAGAATCTCGATATTCTTCAATTCTCGAAAAATTGGAAAAAGGAGAGATCGATTTTTCGACAGCGATCTCTTTGATAAAAAACAGCGGGGAGGAAAAAATATGAGAGAAGAACTTATGAGGATTATGAATCTGGTAAAAGATGGTAAGCTCACTCCTGAGCAAGCTATTGAGCTTGCTGAAGGTATGGGCATCTTTTCCGAAACAAGCAATTTTCAAAAACCGAAAGAAGGGAAGAAAAAACTGCTGTATATTCAAGTAAGAAGCGCAGATGGAGACAAGGTAGATATGAAAATACCAGTTTCTCTTGCTCAGACAATGAAACTCATGTTACCCTCTTTGAAAAAGAATGTACCAAATGTTGATCTTGATCTGGTATCTGATCAAATAGACGAAGCGTTGAAAAACCTGTCTGATCTTGAGGGAGATATAATAAATGTTACTGGTTCTGATGGCACCACCGTGCGCATCTTTGTCGATTGAATTGTGGTAAAATCATTGAAAAATCTATCTGGAGGTGTAATTCAATGAATCTTGGTACACGTTACAGCCCGGAGCAGATAGAAAAAAAATGGTATGAAAGATGGGTAGAAAAAGGTTATTTCGCGCCAAAAGGCAGTGGTATACCCTTTGTAATTGTTATACCACCTCCAAACATAACGGGACGAATCCATATGGGACACGCCCTGAATATCACTTTGCAGGACATATTAGTAAGATACAAAAGAATGCGTGGTTTTGATACATTGTGGGTGCCGGGTGAAGATCATGCCGGCATAGCTACTCAAAATGCCGTTGAAAGATATCTCGAGAGCCAGGGAAAAAGCAGAGAGCAGCTTGGTAGAGAAAAATTCATCGAAATAGTCTGGGAATGGGCAAAAAAATATAGAAAGGAGATACGTCAGCAAATAGAGACACTCGGTGCTTCCGTAGACTGGTCTCGAGAAAGATTTACTCTGGATGATGGTTTATCAAAAGCTGTCAGAAAAGTTTTCGTAGATCTGTACAACCGTGGCCTGATATACAGGGGAAAATATATGGTCAACTGGTGTCCAAGATGTCAAACTGTCTTGTCAGACGAAGAAGTTGAGCACATAGAAGAGTCTGCAAAACTCTATTATGTGAAATATCCATTCTCGGGAAGCAATGAATATATAGTGATTGCAACTACAAGACCGGAAACAATGCTCGGCGATGTTGCAGTCGCAGTTAACCCGGAAGATGAAAGATACAAGAATATATCTGGAAAAACTGTTGTTCTTCCTCTGATGAACAGAGAGATACCAATCATAACTGATAGTTATGTGGACCCTGAATTTGGTACGGGTGCTGTAAAGATAACCCCAGCTCATGATCCCAATGATTTTGATATAGCAAAAAGACATTCTCTACAATTTATAGAAATCTTTGACAACGAGGCGAAAATAAATGAAAACGGCGGAAAATATGCTGGCCTCGATAGGTATCAAGCGCGGAAAGCTGTTTTAGAAGATCTTGAGAAAGCTGGGTTTTTACTCAAAGTGGAGAATATAAACCACGCCGTTGGGCATTGTTATCGATGCGACTCTGTGATAGAACCAAGAATTATGGACCAATGGTTTGTAAGTATGAAATCTCTCTCAAAAAGGGCTATTGAAGCTGTTGAAAACGAAGAAATTCGTTTTGTTCCTGAAAGATGGAAAAAGGTTTATCTCCACTGGATGTACAATATTCGCGACTGGTGTATAAGCAGACAACTCTGGTGGGGTCATAGAGTACCGGTGTGGTACTGCAAAAACTGCAATGAAACGATAGTATCTGAAATAGATATTGAAGAATGTCCAAAATGCGGCTCAAAGTCTATCGAGCAAGATGAAGATGTACTCGATACATGGTTTTCATCTGCTCTCTGGCCTTTTTCAACACTGGGATGGCCTGAGAAAACAGAAGATCTTGAAAAATACTATCCAACATCTGTTCTGGTAACAGGATTCGACATAATCTTCTTCTGGGTTGCCAGAATGATTATCATGGGTTATCAGTTTATGCAAAAAAAACCCTTTACAGATGTATACATACACCAGCTTATCCGAGATAAACACGGTAGAAAAATGAGCAAATCACTTGGTAACGGGATAGATCCAATAGATATGTCTGAAAAATATGGAACGGATCCTGTCAGGTTCACACTCGCAATCTTTGCAGCCCAGGGAAGTGACATAAAACTTGATGAAAGATACTTTGATACCTACAGAAAATTTGCCAACAAGATATGGAATGCAGCAAGATTTGTCCTGATAAATTTAGACAATTATAAACCCCAACCGCTGAATGAACTCTCCCTTGCAGATAGATGGATTCTTTCAAAGCTCCAGAAAGTTATCTCGGTAGTAAGTGATGCGATTGAAAAATACGAATTCAACATCGCTGCCAGGTCGCTGTACGAATTCTTCTGGAATGAGTTTTGTGACTGGTACATAGAATCTTCGAAGCTTGTTCTCAATAGTGAAAAGAAAGCAATCACACAGAATGTTCTGGTAAAAGTTCTTGATACAAGCCTCAGACTCTTACATCCATTCATGCCATTTTTGAGTGAAGAGCTGTGGCAAAACTTGCCAGTACATGGCGAATCGATAGTTATTTCAGATTGGCCAGAGGTTGATGTGACACTAATTAACGAAGAGGCAGAAAAGAATTTTGAAAAACTGGTTCAAATAATCAGGGGAATAAGAAATGTAAAAGCAGAAATGAACATTCCTCCAAAAAGAAATACGAAAGTCTACATATATGGTGAAACACTTTGTAAAGAGGAAAGCTCTTACATAGAACATCTTTCGGGTGCTCAAATAAGTTATGTGAAAGAGAAACCAGCTTGCTGTGCCACAGCTTTTGTTTCTGAAAATCAGCATGTATACGTTGATGTGGCTGGCCTGAATCTTCAATCTGAGATCAAAAGATTGATGAAAAACATAGAAAAATTGCAAAAAGAAAGAGAATGGCAGCTTAAAAAGCTCTCTGATGATAAATTTCTTTCCAATGCACCAGAAGAAGCTATTTCAGAAGCACGTCAAAAGCTTTCTGAGATAGAAGATCGGCTCAAAATACTCAATCAAATACTGGGTGATCTGATGTGACATACCTGAAAATGCTCGAATATCTTTACAAAGAAAGACCTTCAGGGAAAATCACACTTGGACTTGATAGAATTCAGAAACTGTGCGAGAGACTTGGCAATCCTCAAAATGTATTCAAAAGCGCTCATATAGCAGGTACCAATGGAAAAGGATCAGTTACACGATTTTTGAGCTGGCTTTTTATAGAACATGGATTAAAAACAGCTGCCTATTATTCACCACATCTGACATCCTTCAAAGAACGTATACTGGTGGATGAAAAATTCATAACTGATGAAACTATGCTGAATGCTTTTCATGAAGTTCAACAGGCAGCGATAGAGCTCGACAAAGAAGGAGAACAATCGAAACCAAGTTTTTTTGAATTCACCACGGCAATGGCTTTTTGCGTATACAGAGATATGAAAACTCAGGCAGCTTCGATAGAAGTCGGGCTTGGAGGACGATTCGACGCAACAAATGTACTTACCCCAGAAGTGAGCGTTATCGTAACTGTCGGATTTGATCACATGCACATACTGGGAAACACTCTTGAAAAAATCGCTTTTGAGAAAGCCGGAATAATCAAGGAAAATATCCCGGTGGTTTGTGGAGAAACTAACGAAATTCCCTTAAACGTCATAAATCAAGTAGCGCACTTAAAAAACAGTTCTGTATATCTCCTGGGAAAAGATTTCTACTACGACAACGAAAAACTTTTTCTTTCGAACAATACCTTTGATTTTCACAGCGATATCATCGAGCTCAAAGATTTGAAAATCTCCTTAAATGGTGCACACCAGTTTCTCAACGCCTCTGTAGCGCTTCAAGCATTTTTGATTTTTGCTCAAAGAAATAATATAAAGATAGATAAACTCAGGATAAGAAGTGCTTTGAGCAAGACCACCATGCCAGGAAGGTTTGAAGTCGTTGGTGAAAAACCAAAGGTGATATTTGATGGAGCGCATAACCTTTCTGCTGCACTTGTTTTGAGAAAATCTATAAAAGATTATCTTGAGGATGAAAAAATTGCTGCTGTGATAGGTATAGTTGATGATAAAGATAAAAGAAGTATTTTGACTCAGATTGCGCCCATGTTTGATAGGATAGTTGTTACAAGACCTTTCTCCCACAGGGCACAAAATACTCAGGAAACTTTTCAAATCACCAGGGAAATAAACGCAAACACGATCCTTGAACCTGATCCGATAAAAGCTTACGAAATATTGAAATCAGATGGGTATGAAACAATTATCGTTACAGGGTCTCTGTACTTAGTTGGATATCTGAGGGATTACATAATGGACGGGCAGCTTGATCCAGAGTGGATAATTGCGAGGTGAATACTTTGCTGGTGGGAGTTAAAGGCACAGTTCATAGTAAAAATGGTAGCAGTGTAATACTTGAAATCAATGGTTTTTTGATAAAAATTCTCTGTGACATTGAAACACTTGAAAAAGCACAGATAGGGCAGACAGTTCAGTTGCATACACATCTTGAATTCAGCCAGGAAGGAATAACAATTTATGGTTTTCTGAGCAAAGAAAGACTCTATGTTTTTGAAAAAATTCTGAAAGTCTCAAAAATAGGTCCAAAAACTGCTTTGAGAATTGTTTCAACCTCTGAACCAGAAGAATTAGTGCATTTGATAATTTCTCAGGATGTCGAAAAACTATCCAGATTTCCAGGTATCGGTAAAAAAACAGCCGAGAGGCTTATAGCGGAATTAAAAGACGAAGAATTTGAAATAAAATCTGATTATTCAAAAGAGTTGTCAGATGCAATCGATGCACTTGTCGCCCTCGGATTTGGTAAGATAGAATCAAGAGAGGCTGCAAAGAGCGTCTACCATTCTTCGAAGAAGGCAGAACAAATAGTCAAAGAAGCCCTTAAAATGCTTTCTAAGAAGGTGTGATTTTGTGAATGTCCTTAGTGCTGGTCTGGAAAATCCGATACTTGGTTATAAACTCGATCCAGGTGAACCGGGGCTTTCTCATTCAGCTCCGGCAAGCAGAAGTATCTTGCGCGTAGTTTCACAGGAAATAAGCAACTGGCTCGCATTTGAGAGGGAGGCCGCCAAAAACGGTGGAATAATAATTCATGGCGGGATCAATCTTGATTTAAGAAGAAAAGGGTCTTTTCTTGCAGCAGTCGCAGGTAAAACGACTGCATGGATATATTACCCTAACGGCGAAAAAGTTCAGGATAATTCCAACGAGTACAAAGACCAGTTGAGAAAACAAATTCGAGAGCTCGAAAACAAGCTGGAAGCAGCTATCAACAGTCATGAAAAAGAAAAAATAGAACAGCAGCTCAATTTTCTGAAACTCATGTTGAACATGCCGGCAAAACTGATTGAAGATCTGTTAAAACCCTTTGGAATATTCTTAGATGTCTTCGCTTGACTCCATAACCTTAACAAATACATCCACAATTTCTGGATCGAACATACGTGAGCTTTGATCTATTATCATTTTCAACGCATCGCTTTTACTCTTTGGACCAACACCCCATTCCGACGTTATAAAATGAGTCAGCTCGTCATAATAATCGCAAACAGCTATTATTCTTGCAAAAAGTGGTATATCTTCGCCTTTCAAACCGTCTGGATAACCCTGTCCATCCCATCTTTCATGATGAGATCTCACTGCAGGAACCAGGTCCCAGAGAAATTCTATCGTTGAAAGATAGATAGCACCCATCAATGCGTGATCTTTTGGCATGCTTTCCAAAGTCCTTATTCTGGTTGGAGTGAACATCATCAATTGTTCAATACCTATCTTTCCTACATCATGCAACATGCTTGCTTCTGTGAGAGAAAGAATATCTTCTTCGCTCAACCTTAACTCTGTTCCAATTTTTTTCGCGAGCTTAGCAACTCTCTGAGAATGGCTGAATCCGTTTTTGTCTTCAACCTCCATCAGAACAATCATAGCCTGGAGAATACCACTTATAACCCTTCGTGCCCATTTTGTGCTCGTCAATCCAGCGCTGGTAGCATCTTTTTCGACGTAAGATTTTGCAAATGCCCATAAAGATTTGTAATTTTCTTCTGCATTTTCAAAATTGGCAATTAATTTACCTTCATCGTAAAATTTGGCAGAAGAACCTGAAAAAACTATCTGAGGTATCCTGGAATCTGTCAAGGAATCTGTTAAAAGGAGCTGAGGAGAATTCTTCCCCTCAGCAGCTTCCATTTTTTCGAAAAACTCAATTATATTTTTATTCACCTTTCCCAGAACGGTAAAAACCACATTCATCCCTCCATCAAATTTTTCAACGAACGCGTCGCAATTTCCTCAGTTATTTTTTCCAGAACCAACTTTACTGGCTTGCTTCCGAAGTCACTGCCCCTTGTTCTGACAGAAACAGCTTCTGAATCAGCTTCTCTGTCTCCAACAACAAGCATGTAAGGTATTTTCATAGATTGCGCATCTCTTATTTTATACCCAACTGTCTCGCGTCGTGCATCTATTTTCACCCTTACACCGTTTTTAACAAATTCACTTTTTACCTTCTCAGCATATTCAAAATGTCTGTCAGCAATCGGTATTATAATCACCTGAACAGGTGCCAGCCATGTCGGAAATGCTCCCGCGTAATGCTCGATAAGTATTCCTAAAAACCTTTCTAAGCTTCCGTAAATAGCTCTATGTATCATGACAGGTTGTTGATATTTTCCATCCATACTGGTATAAACAAGCCCAAATCTCTGTGGCATAAGGAAATCAAGCTGAATAGTTGCACATTGCCAGGTTCTACCTATCGAATCTCTTACATGGAAATCTATTTTTGGTCCATAAAACGCACCTTCTTTTTCTTTCACAACATACTGTAATCCAACTGATTCCATAGCTTTTCTCAGGGCCTCTGTTGCTTTCTCCCAGGTTGCTTCGTCCCCCATATGATCCTCAGGCATCGTGCTCAGTTCGGCAGAATAGTCAAAACCAAACTGCGAATATATCCTGTGAACAAGATTTATCACACCTGCTATTTCATTTTCCACCTGATCTATTCTGCAGAATATGTGTGCATCATCCTGAGTGAAACTTCTCACACGAAATAGCCCATGCAAAACACCGCTCCGTTCATACCGGTGAACTTTTCCAAACTCAAAAAATCTCACGGGAAGATCTCTATAGGAAACCGGTTTGTTTTTGTACACAAGTATATGGCCAGGACAATTCATTGGTTTAATGGCGAATTGCTGCTCTTCTTTTGTAGTGAAATACATATTTTCTTTATAGTGTTCCCAGTGCCCCGACATCCTCCAGAGCTTTTCACTCATGACAAGTGGGGTCATAACTTCTTCATAACCATATTCAATGTGCAGCTGCCTGGAAAATTCCATAAGCTCTTTGAGAATAACTGTCCCGTTTGGCGTAAAAACTGGCATACCAGCAGCCACATCAAAATCAATAAAGAAAATATCAAGTGCAGGGCCAAGCTTTCTGTGGTCTCTTTTTCTGGCCTCTTCGAGGAGGTCAAGGTAATTTTTCAATTCTTCCTGCCTTAAAAATGCTGTGCCATAAACTCTTTGAAGCATCGGATTTTTTTCATCACCTTTCCAGTATGCTCCAGAAACAGAAAGTAACTTGAAGTGTTTAACCATGCCTGTGGAAGGCATATGTGGTCCCCTGCACAGATCGACGAAATCGCCCTGTTTGAATAAAGTCACTTTATTATCCTGTATCTCTTTCAAAAGCTCGACCTTGTACGGCTGGTCTTTTTCAGTCATAAAAGATATAGCATCATCTTTGCTCATTTCAATACGCTCAACAGGAATATTCTGTTCGATTATTTTCTTCATCTCTTCTTCTATCCTTGATAAATCTTCTTCAGTTATTTTTCCATTTAATATCTCAAAATCATAGTAAAAGCCGTTTTCAATCGCTGGACCTATGCCAAGCCTGACATTCTTCTTCCCATAGACATTCATAACTGCCTGAGCCAAAATGTGAGACATAGTGTGCCTGTAAACTTCAGGCGCAAGCTCGTGAAACAAATCAACAAATTCTACCTCTCCATCACTATCTATCGTTGATCTCAGGTCTATTAATTTACCGTTAAAAACTGCGGCAATAACTTCATCAGAACGAATAATTTCTCGAATCTGGACCGGTTTTTCTGATATAAACTCTCCATCGTTTTTTATTTTCACTTTAATGGGCACAAAATCACCTCCTGGATACTTTCTTAAATATTACCACATTTTCCAACGCTGCCTGTATTCAACAAAGTGATATCATATGAAGAGAAAGTAAATCGAGAGGTGATTGAATGCGGAAAGGTTTTCTTTTATTGATTTTATTTCTCTCATGTTTGATTTTTGCCGAATACACTTTAAGAACAGGAGATATCGTAAGAATCGAGGTTTTCGCCTATCCGGAGATGACAAAAGATTGTCTTGTAGACAGTGATGGGTACATCTCTTACGCTGGTGTAGGAAGAATAAAAGTTGAAGGGATGACGCTGTCAGATATTGAAAAAATAGCAAGTGAAAAAATAGCCAAATTAATTCCCAACCCGAGCGTCACTGTTTCACTTATTTCTTACGCACCGAGATATATTTACATTCAGGGAATAACGAATAGAAGAATAGATATTGGTATAAACCCTGTAACTCTCAGCCAAGTTATCTCAACTGTTGGTTCAAATGGGAATTTCAACATCGATTCCATAGATCTTGAAAATATAAGAATTTTCAGAAGAGAAGAAAGTTTTATCGTTAATCTTTCGGCTTTTTACGAAGGTTCAATTGAAGCAGATGTGCCTGTTTTTGAAGGAGATATTATTTATATACCTTCTAAAAGTCCTATCAGCAATGTAAAAGTTCTTGGGGCAGTGAAAAACCCTTCCTCATTTTCTTATATAAAAGGAATGACCTTGGCTGGAGTTATATCTCTCGCCGGAGGGGTTATTACAAATGTTGGTGATCTGAGAAATGTTTACCTCAGCAGAAATGGCACTGTGCAAAAAATAGATTTGGAAGCAATCCTGACGGGTAAAAACAACGATTTGGAGCTCAAACCGGGTGATCAGATTTATGTTCCAAAAATAGATTTGAGATACGCCTATGTGACCGGATTTGTTGCAAAACCGGGTATTTACGAATTTATGGAAGATGAGCCCATCACACTAAAACGATTAATAGCAAAGGCTGGTGGTGTGCAAGCAGAATTGAAATACATTGAAAAAATAACTGTCACTCAAAGCACCGCAAAGAAAGATTACTCCCCATCAGTACTTTCGGAAGGTGAAGATATTTTGCTTGAATCTGGTGCTTACGTGGATGTTGTAAAAAAGCAGGAGAGATTTGTTTATGTTCTGGGACTTGTGAAAAACCAGGGCAGAATTGATTTTCAACCGGAAGAATCAATGAAATTGAGCGTGTTGATTGCAAAAGCTGGTGGATTTGATTCTCCGCAGGTTGAAAAAGGTGGAACAATAAAGAT
>LDZR01001998.1_pt1 | contig 11331 bp, 10 predicted proteins | sample 615371 | NCBI WGS metagenome assembly LDZR01 (sample SAMN03408294, study PRJNA278302) | terrestrial metagenome | isolation source: oil reservoir sample K2 | place: USA: Alaska, North Slope, Kuparuk formation | collected 2013
GTCCGGGATTTTAAAGAATTGAAGATGTTCCCAAAAAATTGTTTTTTCCCTCAAGCGTTTACGATATTTTTAACTATTTCGATGAACTCTTCATCGGTTAAGCAGCGTTTTTTCTCTATGGACACTCTCTTTACTTCTTCCACTATCGGAGCTATTTTCTCCTCAGGTATTTCAAGCCCTAATTCCTCTGCCTTTATCTTTATGGATTCTTTCCCGCTCTTCTTACCAAGTACAACGGTGATCTTTTGTCCAACGAGTTCTGGCTTGAATGGGAATATAGCTAAAGGCATGCTAAAGACGGCTTGCATACCCAAACCTATTTCACGCATAAAGGCAGATTCTCCGACTATGGGTTTATTTCTTGCTACCTTTATGCCACTTAGTTCTTCTACTTTTTTCGAGAGTTTGGTAAGTTTACTTAGGTCAATACCGGTGCGATATCCGTAAAGGGTTTCTAATGCAATACATACCTCTTCCAGGGATGCGTTTCCAGTTCTCTCTCCAAGGCCGTTTACGCAGACATGGACGACTTCCGCTCCCGCTTCTATTCCTGCCAAAGATGTGGCAGTCGCAAGACCTAAATCATTATGTGTATGGACTTCAAGGGGTAGGTTCGTCCACTCTCTTACTTTTTTGAATAGATACTTTATAGCGGCTGGAGTAGCGCATCCGGTGGTATCTATGATAGCTATGCTATCGGGATGTGCCTCTTTAACAGCGGTTTCTATGAGAAGTTTTAGGAAATTCAGGTCGGCTCTTGTTGTGTCAAATGGAAAAAAACACACCTCCAATCCTTGAGATTTAGCATATGAAAGGGCTTCAATTGCCCTATCCATTGCTTTTTGTTCTGTCCAGCGAAGCTGGTATTTTATCTTTGGTTCGCCACTTGGGCTTTCTATTACAACACGTTTTATGCCACAATCTATTGCTTTATCTATATCTTCTTTTGTAGCTCTACAGAAGGCATAAATCTTTGATGGAAGGTCCATCTCAACTATTTTGCGTATTGCTCTTGCGTCTTCCTCTGATACCGCTGGCATCCCCGCCTCTATCCTGTGAACACCTGCTTCTGCAAGTAGCTCAGCTATTTCTATTTTTTCCTTTTCTCGAAACACCACGCCTGGAGTTTGCTCGCCATCTCTTAATGTGCTGTCATGAAATTCAATCTTTTCAGGAAGCTTAGGAAGGACTTCCTCTTCAAAGTTAAAAGGGCTTACCCACCAATTTTCGGTCTTCCAAGGTGTTTGCATCTTTGAAGCACCTCCTTTTCCTTTAAAAGGCCTAAACTACCCTAAATAAGGGTTTGCCTTTTAAGATGGTTTCTACAACATTTTGAGCCGCTAACATACTTACACGATTCATAGATTCATACGTATAAGCCCCTACATGCGAAGTGATGACCACGTTGGGGAGACTTAATAGGGGGTTATTTGGTTCCGGAGGTTCCTTTGATAACACATCTAATCCTGCTCCTGCAATCCATCCTTCCTTAAGAGCTTCGTATAGAGCTTCTTCGTCGATTACCTCTCCTCGAGAGGTGTTTATCAATATTGCGGTTTTCTTCATCTTTCGAAGCTCTTCTTTGCCAATAAGTTTTTTTGTTTCCTCTGTAAGGGGAACATGCAAGCTTAAAACGTCGCTTTCCCTTAGGCAGGTCTCAAAATCTACAAGAGAGGCTCCTTTAGCTATCAATTTTTTTGTGAAGTCGCTTTCTTTAATATCATACCCTATAACTCTCATTCCAAATCCTAAAGCTATCTCTCCTAAGGAGGAGCCTATGGCTCCTATTCCAATAATCCCGAGAATTTTATCTTTTAGCTCGAAACCGAAAATTGGCTTCCATTCTCCTTTCCTTACCATATTGTCTATTTCTACTATTCTTCTAGCGCAAGCTAATATTAAAGCGAATGCCAATTCGGCAACTGCCCTTGCACTCTCATAGGGCACGTTCGTTACGACTATGCCAGCTTCTTTCGCTTTTTGTATATCAATATTGTCCACTCCTATGCCATGTTTTGAGATTACCTTTAGTTTAGGTGCGAGCTTTATTATCTCCTCGTCTATGCGTTCAAGCCCAACTATTATTGCATCCACGTCCTGAACCAATTCCTTTATGTTTTCCTTTCGAGCAGGATATTGAGGCAATTTTATTACTTGGAAGTTGTTTTCTTTCAAATAATAAAGGGGTTTCGAATCGTATTTTGCAAATGTTGGGGTGGTTATCAGGACCTTGAACATTTTACCTCTCCCCCTTCAATCGATGTCCTATTAAGCTTCCTCCAAAGAGTGTTAGCCCTATTAAGTCCGTGTCGATTTCCGGTATTATTAGACAAACTCCTGCTATTAAGAATGCGATTCTTGCCCAGATTTTTATTTTGCCCTGGAACCAACCGCTTAAGGAAATTGATAGGCTTAAAATTCCAATGATGGCACTTACACATGCCCATAGCACGAAAGCTGGTTTCCCAACGAGTAACAATGCGGGGTTGTACATAAACATGAAAGGCACAATAAATCCTGATATTCCTAATTTTGCTGCTTCAAAAGCCACTTTAAAGGGATTGGTTTTTGCTATTGCGGCTGCTGGATAGGCTACAAGAGCGACAGGTGGGGTTATTCCACTTATGCAAGCATAATAAAATATAAAAAAGTGTGCTTGAAGAGGAGAAAAGCCTATTTGCGTTAGTGCTGGTGCCATTACGGCCGCTGATATTAGGTAACAAGCTGTGGTGGGTAACCCCATACTTAAAATAATTACTACGATAGCAACCAAGATGAGGGCAGCTAACAGGGAACCTCCTGCGAGACTCATGACGAAGGATGAAAGCTTAATACCTACACCAGTTAAGGATATCATGGCTACGACTATACCTGCACAGGCACAGGTCGCTATCACTTCTAAACAGCCTTTTGTTCCATTGGCAAGTGCCTCGATAAAGCTCATTATCGATGGGAAGCGAGTTTCCTTTTTCAGAAAAGATATGATGATTACAGTATAGATGGAAAAAAGGGCAGCTCTTATGGCTGTGGTTTTTGGTATTAATAGCTCGTAGAGCAAGACGGCTATGGGGATCAAAAGATGCCCCCGTTTTTTCAGCACTTCCTTTACCTGGGGTAACTGGGATGTAGGTAGCCCTAAAAGCTTTCTTTTGCCTGCTTCAAAATCTATCATAAGATAGGCGGCACCAAAGTAGAGTAAAGCGGGAATTATAGCAGATATTGCTATTTCGGGGTATGGCCTTGAGATCATTTCGGACATTAGAAATGCACCTGCTCCCATTATAGGAGGCATAATTTGTCCCCCTGTTGATGCTACAGCTTCAACGGCAGCGGCAAAGTGAGGAGCAAATCCAGCACTTTTCATTAAGGGTATTGTGAAAGTTCCTGTTGCTACAACGTTTGCTATTCCGCTACCTGATATGGTTCCAAAAAGGGCACTTGCTAAAAGTGCTACTTTAGCAGGGCCTCCCCTATATCGACCAGCAACTGCGTAGGCTAAGTCTGTGTAAAATTTCCCTGCTCCCGTTGCATTAAGGATAGCTCCAAATAAAATGAATAGTAGGACATATGTAGCTGAAGCTCCTATAGGTATCCCGTATATCCCATCAATGCTAAAGGCTTGAGAGATAATGCGTGTAAAAGAGTAGCTTTTGGCACACAATATGCCTGGAAAATATATGGCGCATTTAGCATAAACTATCAGAAAAACTGTGAGTATTACCAAGGGCCAACCAACCAATCGCCTTACCATTTCCAGTATGAGGATTATAGAGATCCCCCCGAAGACCAAATCTAAAGTTGTGGGATTTACTCCAGCTCTTAAAACAAAGTCATCTCCTTGGGAAAAAACATAGATTGTTATAGCTATACCAAGGATGGATAAGATCCAATCGAGTAAACTTGGTGTATCTCCCTTTAGTTTCTTAGAAGGAGCGTACAAGATAGGAACCAAGACGAAGCCTGCCATAAGATGGATCAGCCTCAGCTCTAAGGCGGATGTGGCCTTTATGCCTAATGCTATGATATGGTATATTGCAAAGGCAGCAGCTATAAAGGAAACTAATATGTTTATATTGGATCTAAGATTGCGTTTGAGCGAGTCGCTGTATTCGCTTAAGAGAGCTTTTTCTTTAAGAGAAGATTTCATGGATTACTTTCCCTCCTAGTAAAGAGGGGACCTTCACTTTCTGAAGGTCCCCTGAGAATCCAGACTATTTCTTTGGTGGCGGCGGTAACACGGGAAGTTTAACGCCCTTTTCTTTATAATACTTTTCGGCTCCAGGATGAAGCGGAAGGTTCATATATTGCACGTTTTCAAGGTTACACTGCTTGAATGAAGAGTGAGCATTGTGGATTATGGATAAGTTCTCTTCAAAGATAGATTTAACGACATTGTAAATGAAGTCTTCAGGAAGATCGGGTTGACATATTATGAAGTTCCATCCTTGAAAAACTTTAAGGTCCTTTTTAATCCCTTTATAAGTTCCGGCACGTAGGACTCCAACGGTGTAGTATGGATAAGCTTCAATAAACTTTTTGAATTCCTCATCGCTTATTTCTATGAATTTCAGTTCCTTTTGAGTTTCTACTTCTTGTATGAAACCTGCTGGGTGTCCCGCAAGGTAGAACACAGCATCCAAAAGGCCATCTCTTAACATTCCACCAGTGTCTGACCAGCTTGCGTTAACTATTTTGGCTGGCTTAATGTTAAAGAATTCCAGAATCTGTCTACCTGTTACGTCACTACCTCCGCCCGCATAGCCCAATCCAACGACTTTCCCGTTAAGGTCTTGAAGAGAATTGACTGGGGAATTTGCCGGAGCAAACCATACTCCTTGGTAAGAATATGCTGGAATAAGCGATGCGACTTTTGTGTATCTTTCCTTTGCCCACCCGAAACCGTAGTATCCTGGGTATGTTTGAAGTGTGGCGGTTATACCGAACTCGGCTTCGCCTCTATGGACCAAAATCATGTTTTGAGACGATCCACCAGGCTCAACATTGACCTGAAGTCCATCAAAAGCTTTCATTAATGCTTCTGCAAAGGCGGCACAGAAGTTTACATATAGGCTTCCCGCAGGCCCGCTTGCTACAGACATTATAGGTTTAGGCGGTTTGGGTTTTGCTGTAGCATTTAGGGATAGCCCGCTTGATACAAGTGCTATGATGGCAAGAATAGTAAGCACCCTTGCTATCCATTTCCCTTTTATCATTTTATCCACCCCCCCTGTAAGAAAAATTTTATGTTTTTGTGTTTACTTTTACCTGCCTAATAGGTTTTCATCGTATGGGAACGGGGTAAGTATCTCATTTCCTGTTTCTGTTACGAGAATCGTGTCTTCTAGTCTTACCCCTCCACCCCCAGGCACGTTCGGCACTAAAATCGCGGGTTCACAGGAAAATACCATTCCAGGTTGGAATTCGTAAACCTTTTCCCCTGTTGCTGCTAATTCTCCTATCAGTGGGGCTTCAAATCCAGAAATCCCGATTCCGTGCCCCAATATTCCTAAGAAACCATACTCCTCGAAGCCATGTTTTTTAATTACATTGCGCGCCGCCTTGCTTAATTCTTCATTGGTATGTCCCGGTTTAAGAAGCTCGTGGACTACCATCATTTCTTCGTAAACGGCATTGTAAATCCTTTTCTGCATATCATTAGGTTTGCCACCAAAAATTATTGTTCTAGTAAAGTCTGAAAAGTAGCCATTGAAGCACCCGCCCAAATCCATAAAAACAAGCTCTCCGGGCATGATAGGTTTGTCTGAGGCAAATCGGTGAAGAGGCGCTGTTTGCGCTCCTGAAGTAACGATTAGATTGCATTGCGGAACCTCCATTCCAAGGGAATAGAAGACCTTCATTACTTCTCCTAATACTTCGCATTCTCTTATTCCAGGCTGTAAGGAGTTAATGGCTGTTGCCATGCCTATTTGAGCACATTTGGAGGATATCCTTAGAAGCTCTATCTCTTCGGGTGTTTTTATTGCCTTCGCTTCCTTTACACATTCGTCTCCGTCAACGATTTCAGCGTTGGGAAGGTGCCTTTTAAGGGCGTAAAGCATATCTATTGTGACAGCGTCGACCCCTATTCGTCCATTTGCAACACCCAAGTCCGATAGGGTTTTTGCAAATTCCTTCATCATGCTATCTGTTACACCAGGGTCTTCCATCGAGGCACAAGGACGGATATTTTCTGGGGGTAGCCATCCCATGGTTGCACGACAGCGTTCCATGTCTCCGCTTGTAACATAAAGTATGGGATCTTCCTTTTGTGTCAAGATAGAGGCGTTACGCGTTATAAAGGTTATTGGCCACCATAGGGGACGCAACCCTGTCATGTATCTTATGTTTTCTGCGCGAAAAGTTAAAAGTGCATCGAGGCCATGTTTTTTCATTGATTCTCTTAACCGCTTAAGCCGTCCCTCCCTTAGTGCTTTAAAATCTACTCTTTTGTCTGTCCAGTCAACGGCAAAGTACATTTTTACTTAACCTCCTTTCGCTTAACTTCCAGTCTTAAGATAATCTAACTTATGAATAAACTCTTCTATTTCGTTGCTTACTCTTATTTTCTGAGAGTTCACCTCCTTTTCTAACAAGTCGTATCTCTTGTTAATTAAGGCTTCTAACATTTTGCGGTGTTCTTCATAAGATTTCTCCATAGACAAAGTTGCAATATTAAATACCCCCCTTGCCCTTTCAGATTGGTTCCAAAGCTCTTTTATTAATTCCATGAGCTTCTTATTATTACATTTGCTATACATTACCAGATGAAATTCTCTATCTGCTTGAGAGTACTCCCATGGCATCCCCAAGCTTTTATATCTTTCCATCTGTTTTAAAAGTTCTTTGAGATGATTTAGATCATCCTGCGTTAAGTTGGGAGCCGAGATTCTTGCTGCTAGGGCCTCAAGAACCCCTCTTATTACCATTATTTCCTTGAGTTCTTCTATGGAGGGATGAGCAACAACAGCCCCGGCATAAGGTTTGTTAATAACTAATCCCTCTGCTTCAAGCCTTTTGATGGCTTCTCTCACGGGGATTTCACTGACGCCAAATTTTAGAGCTACTTCTCTTATTACTATCCTTGCTCCTGGTAGAAGAACACCGCTTATTATGTCTTTGCGGAGACTTTCATATACCTGTTGTGTCTTGGTTTTGTTGTTTTTCTGTTCCATGCTTTTTCAGCTCCTCATAAGGACTATAATATATATTTTTATATCTCAAATCATATATTATCTGATATCGCAAACTGTGTCAAGAGGTTGAGGTCAACAGGTTTACTTTTTTTCTGGCGTGTTAGGTTATAGAGATTCTTTTGTGGGATTCCCATTGTTTGGTTTTATGTTCTTGATCAATCCGGAACTGTTAGCCTGTGGGTATGGGTAAGAGCTGAGTTGGTGAAAAAAAACTGACTTCATAGATATGCTTTCAGCGGAGCTATAAAAAACGCTCTTTTTTGAGTAGTTTGTTTAGGTTATGTTCAGAGGTTTTGCTTGACATATGCTTTTTTATAATGTTATAATGGTAATGAATTTTGTAAGTATCAGGTTTTAGGAGGTGATACATGAAAAAGTAGCAATTATTTTATTTAAAAATTTTTTCTTTCTTATTTTTGCCCGGGAGGTGATCTTTTATGGAACCTAAAATGGTTCCCTTGGGGTGGGAGATACTGCTTATGGTAATTGTGGCGTTATTGGGGATGGTTTACATAGGCTGGTTTTCTTACAAAAGGAGGCTTGGTGTTACCATTAGCGACTTCTTTGCTGCGAGTAAAACCCTGGGATTTTTAGTTTTGGCTTTAGCTCTGTTTGCTGATGCCTATAGCGGTAACTCCTTTACAGGTTATGCTGCAAAAACTTATAGGGCAGGGGCTTGGTTTTTGGTTTATCCTCAGTTCATGGTTGCAGGCCTCATTGGCGCTTTGATAATTGCTCCTCCTCTTATTAATCTGGGCAAGAAGTGGGGTTATGTCTCTCCCTTCGATTATATTGAGCATAGGTTTGATTCTAAGCTTGTAGTTTTCCTCGCTTTAATATTTATGATATGGGGAACCTTTGTGCAATTTGCCGAACAGTTTTTTGCAATGGGGTATCTTGGAGAGGTTGCTTCCGGTGGAGTTATTCCTTATCAAGTCGTTGTGATTCTTTTTGCAGCGGTTATTTTAACATATGTTAGCTTGGGAGGCTTTAGGGGAACCGCTTTGACTGCGGCGGTTCAAGGTGCTTTGATGCTCTTCTCCTTAATGATGATGCTTGTTTTAATTAATCTGATGGGCGGTTTTGTTAAAAATATAGATGTGGTGTGGCAGGTTGCTAATAAAAAGCTTCTTCTTCCTTCGGGTAAAACCATGGTTACCTGGTATAGCACGGTTATACTTATTCTCTTAGGGCTTCCGACTTACGCTCACGTTCTTCAGTTCTACATGGGGGTTAAGGATATAAATAATCTTAAAAACACATTCAGGTTAAAGGCCCCCTTCTTTGTCTTTGCTGCTTTTACCTTATGGCTTGTGGGCATGTTTGGAAGCGGAGTGTTCCCAAATCTTCCTAAGGGTGAGACAGATAAGTTGGTTCCCTATCTTATGGGAGCGGTTACCTTGTCGCATCCTGCGGGAAGAACCATTGCCTCCTTTATGGGCCTTGGTGTTATAATGGCTACCTTGTCTACGGCTGGAGCTGCTATAATGGTTCTTTCCATGATATTATCAAAGGAGTTTTATAAGAGATTTATAAATCCTGGGGCTTCAGATGAACAGGTTATAAGGGCAAGTAGATACTCGCTTTTCATACTTATCGCTTTGGCCTTGCTCATGACATTTAAGCCCACGCTTACCATATGGCGCTGGACCGAGATAAAGTTTGAGCTCCTTCTTCAGGCTACTCCCGTTTTGATTTTAGGACTTTACTCTGCAAGGATAAAGAAGATTCCCATAATTATCGGTATGATTGTGGGTGGAGTTCTCTCCATTGTTTTAACGTTTACGGGTCATGCGAAGGTTGGAGGCATACACGCCGGTTTAATAGGATTTTTGGTAAATGTGGCTATAGTTTTGCTTTTGAGCTTTGCCACGGGTGAGACTGAGGAAACGAGGAAGGCTCGTGAGGTTCTTAAGTATGCCGATAGGGAGATTTTGGAGGGAGGTAGAGAGGTGGAATATGTTCTTCCCGTTCAGAGCAAGGCGTTCTGGGTGGGGTTGGTAATAGTTATGCTCCTTTTGGTTCCCTGGTATGCTCCCTCTTCATGGAATGCCCGTTCCGCTTTAGGTCTTCCCATTTGGACATGGGTAACTATAGTAGCTCTCTTCCTTGAAACGCTATTTGTTATTTTTGGGACCTATGCCTGGAAGAAGAAGGAGGGTTAGTATAAAATGGGGGTAGGTAGAAGCTTTCTACCTACCCCTTTTGTTTTTTGGGAGGAGATGGCTTTGGATAGTAAAGAGTATTTCGATACGGTTGCAGTTAGGTGGGATAAGATGAGATCGAGCTTCTTTTCTGAAGCAGTTAGAGAAAAGGCGATTGCTCTTGCAGAGGTTGAAGAGGGAAAGCGTGCTCTCGATGTTGGAGCCGGCACGGGCTTTATAACAGAGGGATTAATAGAGAGGGGATTGGTTGTGGTAGCCATGGATCGGTCGAAAGCCATGTTAAAGAGGATGAAGAAAAAGTTTTCTGATCCTTATAGGGTTATTTACCTTATCGGTGAAGCGGAGGATATTCCTCTTTTGGACGGTTCTTTTGACTATGTATTCGCCAATATGTGTCTTCATCATGTTGAAAACCCAGATAAGGCTATAAGGGAAATGGTTCGAGTGCTAAAGCCCCGTGGAAAACTGGTTATAACCGATCTTGACGAACACAGCTTTACTTTTTAAAGGAGGAACATCACGATCGCTGGATGGGTTTTAAAAGGGAGGATGTTGAAAGGTGGTTTTTGCATGCAGGACTTAAAGATGTGTTTATAGGGGATGTTGGGGAAAGTTGTTGTGCCCAATCATGCTGTAATACCGATTTCGCGAGCGTAAACATATTTGTGGCCTTTGGGGTTAAGGATTGATTTACAGACGAAGAGACCTTTGCATTTTTAAACTTCTTTAAAAGCAAGCTTGCAGGACTTCTTTTTCCTCCTATGTTATAATTATAAAAGTTAACCTGATTAAAAATTGGGGTGGTTTAAAATGAGAACGGAATTAAACGAGGTTGAGAAAAGGGTTGTGGAAGAACTTAAGAAGGTAAAAGACCCTGAAACGGGAAGCGATATAGTTTCTCTCGGCCTGGTTTACGGCATGACAATTGAGGGAAGCTATGCTGAGATATGGGTTAGCTTTGCACGAAGGCTCAACGTATGTCCGTTTTGTAAGGCTATAGGTTGGACGATGATAGATAAGATTACAAGAGACATAGTTGCCCGATTAGAAGCCATGGGGTTTAGGAGGATAAAGGTGGTGGAGTCGATCAATCCAAGTATAGCTTACTATGGAGGAGAGGAGGAGGGGTAAAGAGGTGAGCTCAAGGGTATATTTTATGGATCTCAGGGCTTCTTCGCGGGAGAACCTCTTGGATAAGTTTGAGCGTTTGCTAAAGACCGCTCACATAGGTAATCTTGGCCTTCAGGATAGATTTGTGGCTATAAAGATGCATTTTGGGGAGTTAGGCAACCTGGCCTATATAAGGCATAATTTCGTTGGGCGACTTGTGAGCATTTTGAGGAGCTACGGTGCCAAACCATTTTTGACGGATACGAATACCCTCTATAGGGGAAGCAGGTCTGACGCCATAAGCCATCTTGACACGGCATTTAAGAACGGATTTAATCCTCTTACGGTGGGCTGTCAGGTCCTAATAGCCGATGGCTTGAGGGGATTCGATTATAGAGAGATAGAGATTAATCTAAAGCACTTTTCTCATGCCTATATAGCTTCCGCTGTAGCTGAAGCTGATGTCATAGTTTCGATGAATCACTTTAAGGGGCACGAGCTGACCGGGTTTGGTGGTGCTATAAAGAATATCGGTATGGGATGTGCTTCAAGAGAAGGAAAGCTGAAGATGCACTCTACATCTAAGCCCATAATCTCTGAGGAAAGCTGTGTTTCCTGTGGTATGTGTATCAGGAATTGCAATTATGGAGCTATAGGTTTTGGAAGTAGTGGGAAAGCCGATATAAATTATGAAATATGCACGGGTTGTGGTCAGTGTATAGTGGTCTGTCCATCGGAGGCCATAGATATAGACTGGGATATGAGCCTGGACGCGTGTGAGCGCATAGTAGAGTATGCCTATGCGGTTTTGAAGAACAAGCCTGCCTTTCATGTGAGCTTTCTGACCAACGTTTCTCCATTTT
>LDZR01002719.1_pt1 | contig 11246 bp, 9 predicted proteins | sample 615371 | NCBI WGS metagenome assembly LDZR01 (sample SAMN03408294, study PRJNA278302) | terrestrial metagenome | isolation source: oil reservoir sample K2 | place: USA: Alaska, North Slope, Kuparuk formation | collected 2013
TCCACTGTAAATTCTGTCTGATCGAGTTTGAAGTTAACGTTGCAATAGTGTATGATTTATTTCTGAGAAAGATATTCAAAGACGAATGGAGGGACCTTCGACGCACACTAAATTGAATCCCATTTCCATGAAGAGAGAGAACAAAAAATTGATTCTGAGGTACCTGATAGAGAGAGGACAAAGTAGCAGGATGGAAATTGTGCGTCACACAAAACTTGCCCAGAGTGCCATCTGGCGGATAATGAACGAGCTCGTGAACGAGGGACTCGTACAGGAGAGAGGTTTCACTACGGGTAAAAGGAGAAAGCCTGTCATCTATGGTCCCACGAGATCTTTCATTACCTCGGTTGTGTACAACGTCGAGGTCCTGGAAACACTCGTTGCAATCGGTTTCCTTGATGGTTCGTGGAAGGTCATCGAAAGATTTCCCACACCACCGAACTTTGAACTGTTCAAAGAGAGTGTGAAGATGTCATTCGAAAAGATCATAAAGGAGAAAACCATCAGGAAGGATATCACAAAGATCGTATTTTCATTGCCGGGTATGGTCAACTACGAGAAAAAGCTTTTGATCTTCGCGCCGAATTTGAGTTGGAAGAACATAGATTTTCAACAGGAGTTCGTGGATCTGAATATGGAAGTTTTTGTCGAAAACGATGCCAACCTTTCTCTTATGGCTGAACAATTTTTCTCTCAGGATGTGAAGAGATCGAAGGTTGCGTTCTTTCTCTATTTCGGTGAAGGCATAGGTGGTGCGATCTCGGTGGACGGGAGCATCGTCAGAGGAAAGAACTCCGCCGCGGGGGAAATCGGGCATGTGACATTCAACGGAGACAAAAACGAGATAGAAAGTTTTCTTTCCATTTCGAGGCTCATTGACAAGGTGCAAAAATGGGTCGGAAACAATGATAGCCCGCTGGAAGAAAAGTTTCAACGTTTAAAGCGTCTCTGGTTCATTGGACAAAGGGATGTGAAAAAAATCCTGGAGGATTACTTGCACCATGTCGCAGTTGTTCTCAGAGACCTTGTTTACTTTTTGAATCCCGATGTCATCATTTTGGGAGGATTGATAAACGACATATACGAGACCTTTGGACCGTACATAAGAAGAGAACTGGAAACCATCACGGAAAAGGAGATACTGACAGGTGTGGTGATAAGAGATTCCATCTTCAAAGAAGTTCCACCATCCCTTGTTGGTGGTAACGTTTTGGTCATCGAGAATGTTTTGAAAACCCTATAAGAGGGGGGTTACACCATCCGAGGAGGTGGTTTCATGAGGCGGTTCTTGGTGCTTCTTGTCTTGGCATTAACTGTGCTTTTGATCGCGCAGGTCACCATTCCAAGGGAGGAAACTGTCTACATCGCCGGTGCTCTCTGGGGGCCGGCAACGACATGGAACCTGTACGCACCACAGTCAACTTGGGGAACAGACCAGTTCCTGTTCGTCTCGGCGTTCCAGTACGATCTTGGAAGGGACGCATGGATACCGTTCATCGCACAGAAGTACGAATTCGTCGATGACAAGACCATCAGAATCCACATAAGGCCCGAGGCGAAGTGGAGCGATGGTCAACCCATCACGGCAGAGGACTTCGTGTACGCACTGGAGCTTTCGAAAAAGCTTGGTGTTGGACCAGGCGTTGGTTGGGACAACTACATTGAGTACGTGAAGGCGATCGACACGAAAGTTGTTGAATTCAAAGCCAGAGAAGATGCGCTGAACTACTATCAGTTCCTCTCCTATTCACTCGGTGCTCAGCCGATGCCGAAGCATGTTTACTCCAAACTCGAAGCAGAAGGAACGATTAGAGACTGGGTCAACGATAAACCAGACGAACAAGTCGTCTCTGGTCCTTACAAGCTTTACTACTACGATCCGAACATCGTCATCTACCAGAGGATTGACAACTGGTGGGGCAAGGACATCTTCGGACTGCCGAGGCCGAAATTCATCGGACACGTGATCTACAAAGACAACCCGAGTGCGAGCTTGGCCGTGGAAAAAGGAGACGTCGACTGGGCTGGACTCTTCATACCAAGTGTATGGGAGATGTGGGAGAAGAAGAAACTGCCCATCGGTACTTGGTACAACGAAAAACCATACTACTTGCCCGATGGCGTGGGATTTGTCTATCTGAACAACACAAAACCTGGGCTTTCCGATCCTGCTGTCAGAAAAGCGATTGCCCACGCAATACCTTACGAAGAAATGTTGGTCAAGGCCTACTTCGGTTATGGTAGTCAAGCGCATCCATCTATGGTCATAGACCTGTTTGAACCCAACAAGCAGTATATAAACTACGATCTTGCAAGAAAAACTTGGGGCACGAGTGATGGAAGGATACCATTCGATCTTGCGAAAGCAAAGAAGATCCTCGACGAAGCTGGTTACAAGGTTGGCAAGGATGGTATCAGAGTTGGACCAGACGGTAAGAAACTTGGTCCGTACACTATATCTGTTCCATACGGATGGACAGACTGGATGATGATGTGCGAAATGATCGCCGAGAATCTGAGAAGCATAGGCATCGATGTTGTCACAGAATTCCCAGACTACTCCGTCTGGGCAGACAGAATGACTAAAGGAACTTTCGACATCATCATTTCCTGGAGCGTTGGTCCAAGCTTCGATCATCCGTTCAACATCTACAGGTTCGTGCTCGACAAGAGGCTTTCTGCACCAGTCGGTGAAGTGACTTGGGCTGGAGATTGGCAGAGGTACGACAACGATGAGGTCGTTGAACTATTGGACAGAGCCGTCTCGACGCTGGATCCAGAAGTTCGAAAGAACGCGTACTTCAGAATTCAAGAGATCATCTACAGAGATATGCCAAGCGTTCCAGCGTTCTTCACAGCTCATTGGTACGAGTACTCGACGAAGTACTGGATCAACTGGCCGAACCAAGACAATCCGTACTGGTTCAGGCCTGCCCCGTGGCATGTGGACACTTTGCCAACACTGTTCGGTATCTCTCCAAAAAACAACCCGCAGCCTGTTCCAAAGTGGATAGAAACCACCGACAAAGGCGGAATGGGCGTACCAACCTCGAAGGTGTTTGAGGATCTTCAGTCCGCAAAGAAGTGATCTATCCGGCCCCGTCTGGGGCCGGTTTACAATCTCCCAAGAGGAGTGGAGAAAGAAATGGCTTCCAAACCGTTGTTCAAGTTCCTTTTGAGACGTTTCATCTTTCTTTTGGTGACGTACATCGTTGCGACCACTATAGTTTTCATACTTCCGAGGGCGATCCCCGGAAATCCACTCGCTCAATTGCTTTCGAACCTTTCAAGACTGGCCCAAGCGAATCCAGAAGCCATAAGGGCTGCCGAGAGAACTTTGATGGCAGAGTTTGGGATCGACAAACCTCTGTTGGTTCAGTACGTGACGTTCGTTTTCAAAGCGTTGCGCGGTGATCTTGGAACTTCCATATCCTTCTATCCTCGAAAGGTTATAGACCTCGTCGTTCCTGTGATACCTTGGACGTTGGTTCTTCTTCTACCCGCAACACTCGTTGCGTGGATACTCGGTAACACCCTCGGGGCAATGGCAGCTTACAGACGAAACACGTGGATAGACAAAGGGGTTTTGACAACTTCCTTGATCGTTTCACAGATACCCTACTACTGGCTCGGAATGATATTCATTTTCTTCTTCGGCGTGAGACTCGGTTGGCTTCCCACTCAAGGTGCCTACTCTCTGGGAACCATACCGAACCTGAGCTGGGGATTTTTCTTGGACGCTCTGAAACACTACGTGATGCCCTTCGCTTCAATCGTGATCTCTGCGATGGGTGGCTGGGCGATAGGCATGAGGGTGATGGTTGTTTATGAACTTGGAAGCGATTATTCTTTGTTCTCAGAGTATCTTGGAATGAAAGACAAGAGGATCTTCAAGTACGCCTTCAGAAACTCGCTTTTGCCACAGATAACGGGGCTCGCTCTGAGTTTGGGAGGAATCCTTGGAGGTGCTCTGATCACCGAAATCGTGTTCAACTATCCCGGCACGGGCTTTCTGCTCTTCAAAGCTCTGACAACGCTGGATTATCCGATGATACAGGGAATATTCGTCATTCTCATCGCATCGATCTATCTAGCGAACTTCATCGTGGATTTCTTGTACGCACTGATAGATCCGAGGATAAGACTCGGACAGGAGGAATGAAGAATGTTCGCGACGATGATAAGGCCACTTTTCAAGAATAAAAAATTCATAGTAGGCATTTCGATATTCCTCTTCTTCTTGATGTTGGGCATTTTGGGACCTGTTCTTTACAGAGTCAGTCCCACCAAGATGACGTGGGATTACGAACAACCTCCTTCCGCTAAGTATCCGCTGGGTACGGACACGTACGGCAGAGATGTTCTGGCACAACTTCTCCACGGCATTCGATCCTCCCTTTACATAGGTTTTCTTGCGGCGATCATTTCCTTGAGTATTGGAACTGTCGTTGGTAGTCTGGCGGCGGTGAAAAGAGGCATTGTGGATGACACGTTGATGGCGATAACGAACATCGTTTTGACGACACCATCTATCCTCATAGCCATACTGATCGCGAGTTATCTGAGGATAAGAAGCATGGAAGTTGTCGCCGTGATCTTGGGGCTGTTCCAGTGGCCTTGGTTCGCGAGGGCGATCAGGGCACAGTTGATGAGTGTCATGTCGAGAGAGTACGTCTATCTCTCGATCATGGCGGGTTATTCGGACATGAGATTGGTGATAGAAGATTTACTGCCGACCATAGCCACCTACGCCTTCATGTCCTTCGTGCTCTTCATAAACGGAGGCATAATGGGCGAGGCGGGTTTGAGTCTGATAGGTCTTGGACCCACGAGAGGAATTTCTCTTGGTTTGATGTTGCAATGGGCGGTGCTCATGGAAGCTGTGAGAAGAGGACTGTGGTGGTGGTTCGTTCCACCAGGAGTTGCCATCGTTGCTTTGACGGCGTCGCTCATGGTTATCAGTACGACGATGGATGAAGTTTTCAACCCGCGCTTGAGGGAGGAATAGAGAGTGAACGAAGTATTGATGCGAATAGAAAACGCGAAGGCCTACTATAAATTGGAGAAAGTTTCCGTCAGGGCAGTGGATGGAGTTTCGTTCGAAATATTTGAAGACGAGGTCATCGGTGTGGTGGGTGAATCAGGTTGCGGAAAGACCACGCTTTCGAACCTCATTTCTATGAACATCTTAAAGCCGCTAACTCTGGTCGAAGGCAAAGTGTTCATGAAGATCGACGGAAAATTCGAAGAGATCTCCTCCATGTCGAGGGAGGAAGTGAAGAAAAAACTTTGGGGAAAAGAGATAACCATCGTTCCGCAGAGCGCGATGAACGCTCTGATGCCGACGATAAGGATGGCAAAATACGTTGAACACCTGGCACAGTCGCACGAACTGAATGGGAAAGAACTTTTGCAGAAAGCTGAAAAAAGATTTGAAGAAGTTGGCCTGAACCCACTTTGGTTGAAGAGATACCCATTCGAACTCAGTGGAGGCATGAGACAGAGGGCGGTCATAGCCATAGCGACGATTTTGAACCCAAAGCTTCTGATAGCAGATGAACCGACGTCTGCCCTCGACGTAGTCAACCAAAAGGTGTTCCTCAAAGTCTTGATGCAGTTGAAGAGAATGGGTGTTGTGAGGAGCATCATCTTCATAACGCACGACATCGCCACCGTTCGACAGATCGCCGACAGGATTATCGTCATGTACGCTGGAAAGATCGTTGAGATATCCACCATGGAGAAGATATTGCAAAGACCCCTCCATCCATACACGAAAGGTCTGTTCAATTCGGTGTTGACGCCTGAACCTGAGGTCAGAAGAAGAGGCATCAGCGTGATTCCCGGCACGCCACCCAACTTGATAAATCCACCCAGCGGATGCAGGTTCCATCCCAGATGTCCACATGTGATGGAGGTGTGCAAGGAAAGAGAACCAGAGTTAAGAGAAGTTGAGGAAGGTTCAAAGGTGGCCTGTTTTCTGTATTCGGAGGAGAGAACATGAGCAGACTCGTGGTTGAAAACCTCACCAAGATATTCACCCTGGGGTTCTTCTCAAGAAAACGCATAGAGGCTGTGAAAAACGTTTCTTTCGAAGTCAAAGAAGGAGAAATTGTCTCACTCGTGGGAGAGAGTGGTTCTGGTAAGACAACAACCGCGAAGATGATCTTGAGACTCATTCCTCCGACAAGTGGAAGGATCATCTTCGAAGGCAAAGATATCTGGAAAGACTTGAAAGATCATGAATCGATCAAAGACTTTCGAAGAAAAGTTCACGCGGTCTTTCAAGATCCGTTCGCGAGTTACAATCCCTTCTATCCAGTCGAAAGAACGCTTTGGCAAGCGATTAACCTGTTGGAGAAGAAACCTTCCAACAAGAAAGAAGCGTTGGAACTGATAAAAGAATCGCTCGTCAGAGTGGGGATAGATCCCAAGGATGTTCTGGGAAAGTATCCACACCAGATCTCCGGTGGACAAAAGCAAAGGATCATGATAGCCAGATGTTGGATCTTGAGACCTTTTTTGATAGTCGCGGACGAACCGACCTCCATGATAGATGCCTCGAGCAGAGGAGGGATCATACAACTTCTGGAGGAGCTGAGAAAAGAACAGGGAACCTCCATCATATTCATAACCCACGATCTCGGGCTCGCTTACTACGTGTCTGACAACATCTTCGTGATGAAGGACGGAGAAATAGTGGAAAGGGGTCATCCAGACAAAGTGGTGCTCGAACCAACCCACGAGTATTCGAAGGTTTTGGTGGAGAGCATCCCGAAACTCTACAGGAAATTGGAAGGTCTGTGAGATGTTCACGCGCGCCATTTTGACCATCTTCGCCTGGGCGTTGGTGCTGGAGATTTTCGTACTGCTCTACTATCTGTTGAAAGGTACAAGGCCTGTCGAGTTCTACGTGAACCTCGGCTTGATGATCTTCACAGTCTTATTTCTGTCTTTCTTCATTTTTCGGGAACGAAAGAGGAGGGATGAGGATGATAAACGTGGATGAAATCGTTTCGAAGCTCACTTTGGAAGAAAAGGTGAAAATCGTTGTTGGGGTTGGAATGCCGGGTGTGTTCTCCAATCCACAATCGAGAGTCGCTGGAGTGGCGGGCGAAACGCACTCGATACCGCGTTTGGGTCTACCGAGCGCCATCCTGGCAGACGGTCCGGCCGGATTGAGAATTAACCCAACGCGCGAGAACGATGAGAAAACTTATCATGCAACTGCTTTTCCGATCGCGGTGATGCTCGCTTCCACCTGGAACCTCGAGATTTTGGAAGAAGTGGGCAAAGCGATGGGTGAGGAAGTTAGAGAGTACGGTGTCGACATCCTCTTGGCACCTGCGATGAACATACACAGAAACCCGTTGTGCGGAAGAAATTTCGAGTACTATTCGGAAGATCCAGTCCTTTCGGGAGAGATGGCATCCGCTTTCGTGAAGGGTGTACAGTCACAAGGCGTTGGTGCGTGTCTGAAACATTTTGCAGCGAACAACCAAGAAACCAATCGAATGAGCGTGGACACGATCGTCTCTGAAAGAGCCTTGAGAGAGATATACCTCAGAGGCTTTGAAATAGCCGTCAAGAAGTCCAAACCTTGGAGTGTGATGAGCGCCTACAACAAGTTGAACGGAAAGTATTGTTCACAGAACGAGTGGCTCTTGACGAAGGTTTTGAGAAAGCAGTGGGGGTTCGAAGGTTTCGTCATGACTGATTGGTTCGCTGGAGACAACCCCGTCGAACAACTCAAGGCGGGGAACGATCTGATAATGCCCGGTAAGGTGAACCAGGTGAACATGTTCAGAAAAGACGAAATCAGTGAAATCATGGAGGCTCTTAAGGAAGGAAAACTGAGCGAGGAAACTTTGAACGAGTGTGTGAGGAACATTTTGAACGTTCTTGTGAACTCCCCTTCTTTCAAGGCTTATAAGTACTCCAACGAACCGGACCTCGATGCACACGCGAAGATCGCTCACAAAGCGGGTATTGAGGGTGCAGTACTTTTGAAGAACGAAAACACCCTTCCCATTCAGAAAGATGCAAAGATCGCCATCTTCGGAACAGGACAGATAGAAACGATCAAGGGAGGAACGGGAAGTGGAGACACACACCCGAGGTACGCGATCTCCGTCCTCGAAGGTGCGAAAGAGAAAGGATTGAAGGTGGACGAGGAACTCGCGAACATGTACGAAGAGTACATCAAGAAGATGAGAGAAACGGAGCAATACAAACCAGTGCAACATCCTTGGGGATTTTTGGTCTATCCGAAGTTGTTGGAAGATTTCTTGACGGAGGACGAAGTGAAGAAATTCGCTGAAAGGAACGACCTTGCGATCGTAGTGATAAGCAGAATCTCTGGCGAAGGAGAAGACAGAAAACCGATCAAGGGAGATTTCTACCTCTCTGACGATGAAGTCAAACTCCTTCAAGTAGTTTCGAAGCAGTTCCATGAGGTTGGAAAAAAGGTTGTTGTGTTGCTCAACATAGGTGGTCCCATCGAGATGGTGAGCTGGCGAGATCTGGTCGACGGGATCTTGTTGATCTGGCAGGCTGGACAAGAAACTGGTAGGATCGTCGCAGACCTTTTGACGGGTGAAGCGAATCCGTCTGGAAAACTACCCACCACGTTCCCAAAAGATTACTCAGACGTGCCTTCATGGAACTTTCCGGGAGAACCCAAGGAAGATCCCGAAAGAGTGATCTACGAAGAAGACATCTTCGTTGGCTACAGGTATTACGACACCTTCGGTGTTGAACCAGCTTACGAGTTCGGTTACGGTCTTTCCTACACGAAGTTCGACTACGGTGATCTGAAAGTCTCTGTGGACAGCGACGTCTTGAAGGTCTCTTATGTAATCAAGAACGTGGGTGATATGGCTGGAAAAGAGGTATCGCAGGTTTACATCAGAGCGCCGAAGGGAAAGATTGATAAACCTTTCCAGGAACTCAAGGCCTTCCACAAAACGCAACTTTTGAACCGTGACGAGTTTGAAGAGATCTGCATCGAAATACCACTGAGAGACCTTGCGAGTTTCGATGGAGAAGAATGGCTCTTGGAAAAAGGAGAGTACGAAGTCAGAGTGGGCTCTTCCTCGAGGGACATCAGGTTGAAGGGAACGTTCGTTTTGAAAGAGGAAGTGAGGTTTGCACCGTGAGGTGGTGAGCATGAAGAAGGTTCTTTCTGTCTTGTTTCTTTTGCCGATCATCGTGCTCGCTCAGAACGTTCTTACGAACGGTTCATTCGATCGACCAATTCTCATCGCGAACGTCGACATCGAGCCACCGGCTCCGGATGGTTTCATCGACACCAGGGAAAACTGGATCTTCTTCCCCAACAGTGGTGGTGAAGGCACGGCATACGTCGAAGATGGAGTTCTCGTCGTCGAGATCACAAACGGTGGACATCATACCTGGTCGATCCAGATCATTCAATCCCCGATCCTGGTGGAGAAGTATCACAAGTACAGGGTATCTTTCAAGGCAAAGGCCTCGAGTGAAAGAAACGTCGGCGTGAAAATCGGAGGCATCGCGACGAGAGGCTGGCCAGCCTACAATCCCGGCACTGATGAATCAGGAGGAATGGTTTTCAATCTTAGCACAGACTGGCAAACTTACGAATTCGAATTCGTCATGAGGCAAGAGACTGATCCGAAAGCGCGCTTTGAGTTTCAACTTGGAAGAGCCGTTGGAACGGTTTGGATAGACGACGTGGTCATGAAGGAGGTTGGAGTCGTGGAGGTCTCCGAGCCGGGAGCGAGGAAGCGAAAGGTGAAAGAATGGAAGCTTGTTTGGAGTCAAGAGTTCGACGAAGATTTCGTAGACGAGAGTGTGTGGAATTTCGAGATTGGAAACGGACACGCGAAAGGAATTCCCGGCTGGGGGAACGCTGAGCTCCAGTACTACACGAAAGAAAATGCCTTCATCGAAAACGGATGTTTGGTCATAGAAGCCAGAAAGGAAACTGTTTCGGACGAATATGGCACCTACGACTATACGTCCGCGAGGATGACGACGGAGGGAAAGTTCGAGATTCAGTACGGAAAAATCGAAATAAGAGCGAAATTGCCGAAAGGACAAGGTATATGGCCGGCTCTCTGGATGCTCGGAAGCAACATAGGAGAAGTTGGATGGCCAACATGCGGTGAAATCGATATCATGGAAATGCTTGGTCATGACACCAGAACCGTTTATGGAACGGCCCACGGCCCAGGTTACTCGGGTGGAGCTTCCATAGGGAACGCTTACAAATTGTCCAAGGATGAGCCTGACTTTTCAGATGAATTTCACGTGTTCCACATCGAATGGGACAAGGACGCGATCGAGTGGTACGTGGACGGAAAGCTCTATCATGTGCTCACCAAAGCCAAACTCGAAGCGTTGGGACTCAAATGGGTCTTTGATCAACCCTTCTTCCTGATCGTCAACGTGGCGGTTGGAGGTTACTGGCCCGGTTATCCAGACGAAACGACACAGTTCCCGCAGCGCATGTACATCGATTACATAAGAGTTTACGAGGACGTTGGCCCAGAAGTGTACGAAGAAGTGCAAGAAATCGAACTGGAGCAAGAGGTACCTGAAGTCACCTTCGAGAAGATCAACAACCCGAGTTTTGACGAACCCATCATGAACGATCAGGCGAATAGGCCAGACGAATGGTTCATCTGGGAAGCTGGAAGGTACGGAATAAGCGGTGCTCGTGTGAGCGATTACGGAGTGAAGAATGGCTACGCATACATAATCGTTGCAAACTCAGGAACTGACACCTGGCATATCCAGTTCAACCAGTGGATCGGTTTGAAGCGTGGAAAGAGTTACACCATCTCGTTCAAAGCCAAAGCAGATGTTCCAAGATTGATAAACGTCAAGATCCTTCAGAACCACGATCCATGGATAAACTACTTTGTTCAAACTGTGAATCTCACAACTGAATGGCAAACCTTCACATATTCTTACACACATCCAAAAGATGTGGACGAAGTCGTTCAGATAAGCTTCGAGCTCGGTTTGCACAAACCTACGACGATCTATTTCGATGAGGTGACGGTGGAGCCCACGAATCGGTAAGATTGAAACTTCGTCCTCGTTCGGAACCACCAAGTGGTGAAGACACTTTACCAAAAAGGGGAGGATGACTTCCTCCCCTTTTTGAAACGTCTGGTAGCGGGGGCAGGATTTGAACCTGCGACCTTTGGGTTATGAGCCCAACGAGCTGCCTGGCTGCTCCACCCCGCAACGCCGTTAAT
>LDZR01002264.1_pt1 | contig 11233 bp, 9 predicted proteins | sample 615371 | NCBI WGS metagenome assembly LDZR01 (sample SAMN03408294, study PRJNA278302) | terrestrial metagenome | isolation source: oil reservoir sample K2 | place: USA: Alaska, North Slope, Kuparuk formation | collected 2013
CGGCGTCCCCGGTTTCCCGCCCCCTCTCGGAGGGCAGTACCGCCGGGATCGCTGGCGGGCTTAACTTCCGGGGTCGAAACGAGTCCGGGTGTGACCCCGCCGCTATGACCGCCGTACCACTAACAACTCCCTGCATTGAGTTTATAAATTTTGCGGTAACTTGATAGGTCAAAGAAAATAATAAGAGGGATCAACTCTCAAAAATAGCATGCATTGCAAAAAGTGAAAAACTTAAATAGTGAAAACCCTTCCTAAATAAAAGCGGTGGTGAAAATGAAAGTAAAAAATCTCATGACTCCTGATCCAGTGGTGATTGAACTACCGGCCACGCGGAATTATGCCCTAGACCTTTTTAAAAGGTACAAAGTTAGGTCTTTTCCGGTTGTTAAGAGAGGAACAAAGGAAATTGTCGGGATAGTAAGCATAAAGAGTGTTCTTTTACATCCTGATGAAGATCAATTAGCAATGCTCATCAAGCGAGATGTTCCCCTTGTTACCCCAAATGATGCCCTAAAGAAAGCCGTCAAGCTAATCTTGAAAAACAAATATAGGCGGGTTGTCGTAGTAGATAAAGAAAATCATGTTGTAGGAATCTTAACTGTCGGTGACATAATAAGGAGATACCTATCCAAAAATGAAAAAATGAAGTCCATAGAAATCAAGCCCTATTACCAGAAACATGTGAGTGTTGTGTGGAAAGGAACTCCCTTAAAAGCTGCTTTAAAAGCCCTTCTACTCTCTAACGCCATGGCCTTGCCAGTGATCGATGACGACGGCAGTTTAATCGGGATTATAGATGAGACGGACTTACTTCAAGACAGTGAAATAGTTAGAGTCATGAAGAGCTCGGAATTGGCTGTATCCAGCGAAGAAGAATGGATCTTAGAAAGTCATCCCGTGCTCTTATTTGAAAAATCAGAATTACAAATCCCTAAAAAACCAGTGCAGGAGTTAATGACTACTGAGTTAAAATTGGCAACACCACATATGAGCGTGTATGAGGTAGCCAACATAATGACCCAAGAGCACATAGAACAGCTGCCAGTAATAAAAGGAGAAGGAGAAATAATAGGCCTCATTAGAGACATAGATCTAGTTAAAGCCATAGTGGGTGCAAGATGAATTCACTTTCCCTTTCTATTATTGGCTTTGGAAATGTTGGAAGGGGAGTAGCAGAAGTACTCTATACTAAAATGCCTCATTTTAAGAAGAAGTATGGAATTAATATAAAAGTCGTTAGCATAACCGACACCAGCGCTACAATATGGGACCAAGAAGCCATAAATCTAAGAGAAGCTATTGAAACTAAAAATCACTTTGGTTCATTGAAATTCTGGGGAAATGAATACGAAGTGTATAAATTAGATCCAATGGAAGTTGTTAAAGAAATTGATGCTGATGTAATTATCGACGTAACGAACGATAAAAATGCATCGAAGTGGCATTTAGAAGCATTAAAAAGAGGAAAAGGGGTTGTAACATCTAACAAACCCCCGGTTGTCTTTGATTATAAGGAACTTGTAGATTTAGCAAATTCAAAAAACCTCCCCTATCTCTTTGAAGCGACAGTAATGGCCGGGACACCTATAATAAATCTTTTGAAGGAGGAAATTCTTGCAGATTCAGTTAAAAGAATTTCCGGTGTTTTCAATGGAACTACCACATTTATATTAACCTCCATAGAAACTGGAATGACGTTTAAAGAAGCCCTCAAGCAGGCCCAAACAGCAGGGATAGCTGAAAGGGACCCCTCTAATGACCTAAAAGGTATAGATGCAGCTTACAAAGCCACTATTCTCCATCACCTGGCTTTTTATCCCATAGACTTCAAAGAAGTCCACATAGAGGGAATAGAAAACCTTAGCGAAGAAGAAATCAGAGAGGCAAAGAAAGAGGGAACTCCTTTTCGACTCGTGGCTACTGTAGAGGAAGGTAAAGTAGAAATAAAACCCAAAAAAGTCTATGAAAATGGCCCACTTGCCGTAAGTGGAACTTCAAATGTCGCAGTTATTGAAACAGACCTTTTAGGAGAGTTAATGCTTAAAGGTTCCGGAGCGGGTATAAAAGAAACTGCTTCGGGAGTCGTGGGAGATATAATAAGAGCCGCTGTCTCAATATACAAATATTTATAATACAAACTTTAATCCTCAGTTTTAGGTGGAAGTATGGAGCATGTCATAGCTCTCCACCAGGTCTATGGAGAACTCATCTTTAGGGGCCTAAAATTCCATGAAATAAGGAAGGCCCCAATAGTTAGAGAAGGTGATGTTGTCTTTCTTTACATTGCAAGAGGAAACCCCGTTGTTCTAAAGAGAACCCTTAAAAAACTCGGCCTGAGTGAAGAGCAGGCCTTAACTCAGAGGGGGAGTATAGCCGGAGGATTTGAAGTAGGTGAAGTGATCAGAGCGGACTTCGAGAATCTTTGGGAAATCACAAAGGATACAAGCGGCCTCACATTCGTCTATGGTGAAGAGGTTGGTAAAACATGGTTAAGGAGTTATATCAAAGACCAAGGGTATGCATTCACAATAGAAAAACCATTTTTGTTCCAAGAACCCCTTACAAGGGAAAAAATGAAAGAGGTTTATGGAACACGTGTGGATGGGGTAATTCATCTTTCAAGCAGGACCCGAAAACCATGGGTAAGAGCCCTTCTAGAGGATCTTATGAGTAGGGATATGCGTTTCATTTAACTTCTTCCGAGGGGTCATAGACTACATAAGGGCCTTTACTAAGCTTTGCCACCTCTTCTTTGGTGAGAACTCTGCTCTTAACTTTCTCACCTATAAGTGCACTGTTTCCAAAAGGATCCATAATTCTCACTGTTAAAGGTTTTTTACCCTCCTTTACCCCCTCAATATAGTTCAATATCTCTTCAATCTTTTTTATACTTTCCTCATCATTTTCCTCTTTCTTGAAGTTTTTAGCCATCAAAAGGGTCTCTCTGGCCCTTTCAAGAACTCCCTCTACGTTGGTGACAAAACCCTGGCTTGCTGGACCTGGTTCTATTTTTATCCCGATTTCCTCCAGCTCAATAGTACCGCTCTTACTCCTGACAACTCTTGTAAATAGATCTTTTTCTTCTTCCACTTTAACAGTATACATTTTCGGTTCTTTTTCTTCCAAAAGCATAACATCCGCATTTCTATATCCACACTTCTCACAGATTATCGTGGACTCCATAACCTTTCCAAAATAGGGAATCTCATGAAGATAATTCAAAGCTTTCAAGGTATTTTTCCCACCACAGATTGGGCAATCACCCAGTCTAACTTCATGTATATCACTCATTTTACTTCACCACAACCAAAAAGAAGGGGGAGTTTATAAAGATTAGAGAAAATATCAGCCTTTATAGATCTTAATATCTGGGGGGGTTATCAAGATCTTAATCTCATGTTTCGCTATTTTTGCGGTTTCGCCGCCAAGGGCCTGAGTAATGCCCTTTATCTGTTCAACAACTTTAGCAAGCACTTCTGGCTTTGATTCTAGCGGAGTTAAATCGGCAATAATAATATTACCGGCTTGGACTTCCTCAGAAATCTTTTCCAGATCGCTGTAACTAGTAACAACAATCTTTTTTATATATCTAACTTCAGGTTCAGTTATAGTCTTTGCTAAAAGATCCTCTTCCATAGGAATAACCTCGACTTCCCGTTTAAAATCCTTCTTCCTACCAGCCCCAAGTTCTTTCTTTGGTTCTTCTTTTTTAGTGAGCTTGTCAAACAACCCCATGGTTTTCACCTCAAAATATTCCTAACTAAGTTATTTTTTTGTACTAAGTCTTTATATTTCTTGTGGATGTCACTTTCATTAATATCCTTTTCATCTGCCCTTAAAGGAAGAGAGGTTTAAAATATGAGATGTGACCAATTCCAAGTTGAATAATAAGGTTTGAATTTTTACCTAAGATGAACGCATCACTAATCAAGAATCATCAATATTAAAACGGTGGCTCGAGAAATAGAGTGCCTACCCAGATGAGCACTTAAATTTCGTCAATTGTTTACATAGAAAAATCATTATTAAATATGGCCAACATGACTTCTTCACTTAACGGTTCCTATGAATGTACAAGAAAATAGGGGATAAAAAGGTCAAAAAATAGTCCTTTTATCGAAACCTTTATATACCTTTAATTCCAAAAATAAGAATGAAGAATTTTCCCAGGAGGTGTTATGAATGGCTGAGTTGCCAATTGCCCCAATTGATAGGTTGATTAGAAAGGCCGGTGCCGAGAGAGTTAGTGAAGATGCCGCCAAAGTACTTGCAGAGTACCTCGAAGAGTACGCAGTCGAAGTCGCTAAGAAGTCCGTTGAATTCGCCAGACACGCTGGCAGAAAGACCGTCAAAGCCGAAGACATCAAACTCGCTGTCAAGGCCTGAAGGCCCTTCTTTCTTTTGTTCTTTTAATTTGGCAAATGTTTAAAAATTCTCTTCTGAGTTTCTATCATGCAGGAGATAGCTATTAGAATGACCCGTAGAAATCATAATGCGTTTGTTCACCTCTTGGGGGCCCTTGAATCTCAAGGTTTTGATATTGGGGAGCTTTTAATAACAAAGGATTTTTCTGAAATTCTAAAGGCAAGGTCTAAAGTAGTTCTCTATTCTTTTTTTACTGAGGAGATCTGGGATATTGAGAAGGAAGTAAAGATTCTGAAAGAAAAAACAAACGCTCTTCTAATTGCTGGCGGCTATCATACAACTGCAATGCCAAAACATACTTTGAATAAACTTGGATTTGATATAGCTACAATTGGAGAGGGAGAAGAAGTTATATTCCACCTTTTAAAAACACTCACAGAAAACAATTTCAGAATAACAAAAGAATTGCTGGGAATTAAGGGCCTTGCCTTTTATCTAAATGGACACTTTACTTTTACAGGCTTTGCTAGAGTTGATGACTTCACAAAGTTTCCACCATTTGCTGAAACCTCTCGGCTGATAGCCCCAATAGAAATAAGTCGTGGCTGCCCGTTTGGTTGCTACTACTGCCAAACGCCTTATGTAAAAGGCTTTAGAATGCGCCACAGACCTATAGATCAGATAGTAAAGTACTCAAAGAGAATGAAAGACATGCGCTATATAACCCCAAACGCCTTTGCCTATGGTTCCCCGGGAGGGATCTTAAACCTGAATAAACTTGAGGCCCTCTTAAAAGCCCTTCAACCTATTAGAAAAGAGGGAAGGAGATTATTTTACGGCACTTTCCCAAGTGAAGTAAGGCCCGAATTTATCAAACCTGAGACTCTTGAACTTCTCCTGAAGTATGCGGACAATAGGAGGCTGGCCATAGGGGCCCAAAGTGGGGATGATGAGATGTTTAAAGCCATGCACCGTATGCACACAACGGAAAACGTGAGACAAGCTGTTGAATACATGCTCGAATACGACATAGAACCTGTTGTAGATTTCATAGTTGGTCTGCCAAATGAAACCAAGGAAAGCCAGAGAAAGAGCATTGAATTCATGAAGTGGATAATAAAAAAGGGTGGAAAGGTGAGGGCCCATTACTTCATGCCCCTGCCGGGAACACCCTGGGCCAGGTGCAAACCCTCCCCACTAAGTGAGGAGATGAAAAAGTTCCTTGGGAGAATGGCCGCCAAAGGATACATTGAGGGCTCTTGGGGAGTACAAATAGAACTCTCCAAAAAACTCCAGAGACTTATAGAAGAGTTCTATGAAGAGAGTCCAAGCTACGTGGGTGACCTTAGAAAAATCTGCTGAGAAAAGGATTTAACCTTTGGAATCAATTATCTCACATGTTGATTGGTCTTATAAGTGATATACACTCAAACCTTGAAGCTTTAAAAGCAGTGTGGAAAAATGTCAAGAGGGCAGATGTTATCTTCTGTATAGGCGATTTGGTTGGTTATGGAGCAAATCCAAATGAAGTTGTGGAGTTTTTTAGAAAACAAATGGAGAAGAGGCAAATTCTCTGTGTGAGAGGAAACCACGATAATGCAATTGCTTTTGGGATAACCTGGGGATTCAATCCTTACGCGAGGGAAGCAATAAAATGGCATGAGAAAGTCATGACAGCTGAAAATTTAGAGTTCATCCGAAAGCTTCCCGTAAAAGAGTTGTTTGAAGTGGACAATGAGACCTTTCTTATAATCCACGGCTCTCCAAGGGCCCCATTGGATGAATATATTTTTCCCTGGCTTCCTGACAGTGAATTTGTGGAAATTTTGAAGTACTTCAGGGAGAAAAACCTAGTTCTTGGGCATACTCACATGCAGATGCTTAAAGAGATCGGTGGGAGGAGGATAATAAATCCCGGGGGAGTAGGACAACCAAGGGATGGGGACTGGAGAGCAGCTTATGCTTTCATAGATACCGATAATGATGAAGTTATGTTTGAGAGAGTGGAGTATGACATTAATGAAGCCGCAAAAAAGATAATTGAGGCGGGCCTTCCAAAGTTTCTGGCGTATAGACTTTATGAGGGATATTGAAAATTTTTCGTTACTCGTTTGGGAACTTTATTTTTCAGTTTTCTCCTTTGAAATTACTTTTCTTTAGATTTTAAAATCCCTAATCGATTTTTGGTCTTTTAATAACATTTTGTTATTATCAGATAAACGGTTATAAATTTTTATATTTTTATAACGAAATTTTTTCGAAATTTTGAACAATGGCCTCTGCAACCTTCTTTTGTATCTCTCCCTTATGGAGATTTAACTTTTTTGGATTTTTAAAGTTTTTAACTGTTTAAATTTAATTTGGTGCTCTTACTTTTCATAGCGGGCCCTATATCATTTTTTGTTCACTGTTGTGAGAAAGCTGAAACATAGTTATTTTGGATTAAACTCTTATGTGAGCACTTTATTTGAAGACTTTAGAGGGCTTATTTATTACCCCCTGCAATAAAGCTTATAAATTCTAAACTCTTTACTAGTTTTATAGGGAATTTAGGGGAAAATTCGCCCCTGTTCCAATAAGACTTTAAAAGAATTGAAAGGTATCTCCTGCATTCCTTCTAAAAAGCGCTTGTCCTCAGTTCCAATAAGACTTTAAAAGAATTGAAAGGAAAGTAATAATGTTTATTTACTGTCTCATATTTCCAGTTCCAATAAGACTTTAAAAGAATTGAAAGTTTTTAACCACCCTCCACAAGTTTTTTAGCTTCTTCGTTCCAATAAGACTTTAAAAGAATTGAAAGCCAGCTCGGAGATAATCAGAATCACGATATGATCAGGTTCCAATAAGACTTTAAAAGAATTGAAAGTCAAATTCCTTTTGACCCTATCAATAACTGGATTTCTGTTCCAATAAGACTTTAAAAGAATTGAAAGCAATTTAGCTTCCCGATTCCTGATGAGCCAATAATAGTTCCAATAAGACTTTAAAAGAATTGAAAGGTGATTAAAATGAAATGGGTATGTGGCATATGTGGGGGGTTCCAATAAGACTTTAAAAGAATTGAAAGGCGTTAATGAACAATAAGCCTGACACGAACATAAACAGTTCCAATAAGACTTTAAAAGAATTGAAAGGTTTGGGGCTTTATTCTGTTGTTGGGACTACTCCGAGTTCCAATAAGACTTTAAAAGAATTGAAAGGAGGTATGGGGCTAGGAAGGGAGCTCTTGGAGTGGCGTTCCAATAAGACTTTAAAAGAATTGAAAGCAAGTGGATTGTAGACTGTAGGGAAGGGTTGCCTGTGTTCCAATAAGACTTTAAAAGAATTGAAAGCTCTCTAAAAGATCTCTATAAACCTCAAGCTCAAGCGTTCCAATAAGACTTTAAAAGAATTGAAAGCGGGAAAGTCTGCAAGGAAGCGAAGCATAACTTTCTTGTTCCAATAAGACTTTAAAAGAATTGAAAGTGATTTCGCCGACTGGATAAGAACTAAGGGGATTCAAGGTTCCAATAAGACTTTAAAAGAATTGAAAGGTATCTCATCATCGTTTACCTCCGGAGGATCAAGAGGTTCCAATAAGACTTTAAAAGAATTGAAAGTAATCCTTCCGCATAATCACTCATACAATGACTGAAGTTCCAATAAGACTTTAAAAGAATTGAAAGAAAGTTTAACAAAAGCATTTAAGTGAAGGGTGAAAAAGTTCCAATAAGACTTTAAAAGAATTGAAAGGAATGGAGTATTGATTTAATTTACGGGAATACTAATGTTCCAATAAGACTTTAAAAGAATTGAAAGTTGCTGATGAACACATCAAGGAGAGTCCTAACTTTGCGTTCCAATAAGACTTTAAAAGAATTGAAAGCTTTAGCATAATCAATAACTCCTTTTTTGTAATCTTCGTTCCAATAAGACTTTAAAAGAATTGAAAGAGTAAACGTTTTTCTTTCGTTTAGCCTTCTTCTTTTGTTCCAATAAGACTTTAAAAGAATTGAAAGTGATAGAGGCAATAAAGAAAGCTTTGGGGAAAATCGGTTCCAATAAGACTTTAAAAGAATTGAAAGTATGAGGCCCCCGTACCAGCTCCCTTCGACAGCTCCCGTTCCAATAAGACTTTAAAAGAATTGAAAGAGGGTTGCAAGGGGTAGGCTGTTGTTACTTTATAGGCGTTCCAATAAGACTTTAAAAGAATTGAAAGATTGAGATAGCGGAGGCTTTCAATGTTCATAATTCTTAGTTCCAATAAGACTTTAAAAGAATTGAAAGATAGCTTGACATAGGCCCCACCAATTGAAAATACGTGGTTCCAATAAGACTTTAAAAGAATTGAAAGTAAGAATTCTTTTGACTTAGAAAAGTGCCCGTCCTTCGTTCCAATAAGACTTTAAAAGAATTGAAAGCTAGTGGCTATGGAAAGGGAGAAAAAGAGAGGAATATTAGGTTCCAATAAGACTTTAAAAGAATTGAAAGAACACGGAAACGGAAAATAAAACCCCTATCCAAAAGAGTTCCAATAAGACTTTAAAAGAATTGAAAGCTATTATACTACGCAATAGACTTCCTAGGCAGGGAGTTCCAATAAGACTTTAAAAGAATTGAAAGCAGGGTGAGGAATGATATCGATTTAGAGGCAGGCTTGGTTCCAATAAGACTTTAAAAGAATTGAAAGCATGGATGGTGGAAAATGAAGTGCCCGCGGCGGCGGAGTTCCAATAAGACTTTAAAAGAATTGAAAGTGACCACGGCGGTGCTTAAGCTTTCAAGGGTTATGCGGTTCCAATAAGACTTTAAAAGAATTGAAAGCTAATTGAAAGCGTATAAGTCTCGGTGGTGGTGTTGGGTTCCAATAAGACTTTAAAAGAATTGAAAGGATTTTAAGCCATCCCATCACGGATGCCCCCTTATTCGGTTCCAATAAGACTTTAAAAGAATTGAAAGTAAGTTATCCTTGTAGTCGAGCGATAGTTCTAAGTTCCAATAAGACTTTAAAAGAATTGAAAGATCGGGGACATAGAAGGTCATTGGCCGGTCGAGAAGAGTTCCAATAAGACTTTAAAAGAATTGAAAGATTCAAGAGCCTCAAAAGTGTTCCCATAGCATTCTGAGTTCCAATAAGACTTTAAAAGAATTGAAAGTTCTCAGAAAACTTGGAGAGATCTTTGGTTATAACATGTTCCAATAAGACTTTAAAAGAATTGAAAGCTCCCAAACCCGGAATGGAAGCTGACAAAGGTGGAGGGTTCCAATAAGACTTTAAAAGAATTGAAAGAAGTCTGTTTTCCAGCTCTTCAAGGCGCTTTGTCATAGTTCCAATAAGACTTTAAAAGAATTGAAAGTAGGTACTATGGGCGTGCCCTTCTAACGGTATGCCCAGTTCCAATAAGACTTTAAAAGAATTGAAAGGGTGGTATCAGGCGAGTATAGACCTAACGGAGTATGCGTTCCAATAAGACTTTAAAAGAATTGAAAGTGTTAGTTTCAATAATTATAACCTGGATCTTTTCGAGTTCCAATAAGACTTTAAAAGAATTGAAAGGAATTTGACGCTTACACTTTGACGGTCGAGGTTTCAAGTTCCAATAAGACTTTAAAAGAATTGAAAGTAGCTCAGGATTTCGCTATAAGTTACCCTCCTAACCGTTCCAATAAGACTTTAAAAGAATTGAAAGCGCTTTCAAGTGAGATGTTCTGTGGTGCCATCCGTAGTTCCAATAAGACTTTAAAAGAATTGAAAGCGGGAGCGGCGCTGAATATCTCGTTTATCAAGTCCTCGTTCCAATAAGACTTTAAAAGAATTGAAAGATAGAACTCACAAAGGAGCTCAGGCAGGTGAAATTGAGTTCCAATAAGACTTTAAAAGAATTGAAAGATGCCCCCCAGCAGCTGCCTACCGAACCAGGCAACTAGTTCCAATAAGACTTTAAAAGAATTGAAAGCTGAAATACTGGACGGGCATAGGGTTCTTTGATGCAGTTCCAATAAGACTTTAAAAGAATTGAAAGGAAAGATGAGCGCTTCGTCGTCCCTGTTGAACCTGCCCCAGTTCCAATAAGACTTTAAAAGAATTGAAAGAGGTTTTGCCCGTCTTGGCGTCAACAAATACCAACCGTTCCAATAAGACTTTAAAAGAATTGAAAGCTCATTTTACATCACCTTTTCGCTTTGATATACCATCCGTTCCAATAAGACTTTAAAAGAATTGAAAGTGAGAGTTGATGTCATCAGTTATGAGCAAGGTGAGCTGTTCCAATAAGACTTTAAAAGAATTGAAAGTCAATGAAATTGGTCTCTTTAGGGTCGAGTGATAAAGTGTTCCAATAAGACTTTAAAAGAATTGAAAGTGTAGGTAAACACTATCATCAGTGCAAGACCTATGTGTTCCAATAAGACTTTAAAAGAATTGAAAGCGTATTAAGAGGGAAACCACCACCACTTCCATCCGAAGTTCCAATAAGACTTTAAAAGAATTGAAAGGAAGAACTTAGCTACTGGGCAGACAGGGATATAGAGGTTCCAATAAGACTTTAAAAGAATTGAAAGGGTTATAGGTGTTGAAGTAGTACCTTTAGATAATGCCGTTCCAATAAGACTTTAAAAGAATTGAAAGACTAAGGCTAAGCTTAAGGTTAAGGGCTGGGATCTGGTTCCAATAAGACTTTAAAAGAATTGAAAGGTCGATTTGATCAATTCTGAGAACGTTTTTGGTGTTTTGTTCCAATAAGACTTTAAAAGAATTGAAAGCCGTGTTTGCAATTAGGAAGGTGGAGCAGGTGTACGGTGTTCCAATAAGACTTTAAAAGAATTGAAAGACTTGGTTGTGTGTTCTCTTTTAACCAATCGAGGAGTTCCAATAAGACTTTAAAAGAAT
>LDZR01000680.1_pt1 | contig 11224 bp, 9 predicted proteins | sample 615371 | NCBI WGS metagenome assembly LDZR01 (sample SAMN03408294, study PRJNA278302) | terrestrial metagenome | isolation source: oil reservoir sample K2 | place: USA: Alaska, North Slope, Kuparuk formation | collected 2013
GATTTAAGCGACTTCAAAACTCTCTCGACACAGGCTGTTGTTCACGAACTTACTGGACCTGATGCTTTTTCAAAAAACGATTTTGAAAACCCAAATATCGTAAGACCTTCACAGAAAATTATTCAGCTTGCCGGGAAGGTTTTTGACATCGAGTTGCAGAGGCTTTCTTTAACGATTTTAGAAATAAAGATTGAATAGTTGTAAAAATAATTCAGAAGTGGTAAAAAATAATTGAGAACCACAAATTTATAACAAATTCAGGAGGGATGATAAAATGAAGCATTTAAGGCAGATGACAGTTGGATTGATTGCGGCTAACAGAGGTTTTTTTCCCGGCTGGTTAGTTGAAGAAGGAAAGAAAGCTTTTTTGAATGTTCTTGAATCAATGAATGTAAGAGTCATAACGCTTACAGAAAAAGATACTAGATATGGAGCAGTTGAAAACTTGCAAGACGCTGAAAAATGTGCAAATCTTTTCAAACAACACGCAGAAGAGATCGATGGCATCATTGTGACTCTTCCAAATTTTGGCGATGAACGATCTGCCGCAACAGCCATAAGATTGTCTGGATTGAATGTTCCTGTTTTGGTGCATGCCTTTCCAGACGAAACAGATAAACTCGATTTGAAGCACAGACGGGATTCTTTCTGCGGGAAAATATCTCTGTGCAATAATCTTGCCCAGTATCATATACCATTTACAGACACAACCTACCATACAGAAGCATTAGACAGTGAACAGTTCAGGAAAGATCTCCAGGATTTTCTGGCTGTTTGCAGAGTAGTCAAAGGTGTCAGAAATCTGAAAATAGGGGCTGTTGGTACAAGGCCTGCAGCTTTCAACACGGTGCGTTTCAGTGAAAAGATTTTAGAAAGCTATGGCATTAGTGTAGAAACAATAGATCTTTCAGAAATTATAGCGCGCGCAAACAGCTTTGATTCAAATTCACTCGAATACAAAGAGCATCTGCAAAAATTGAAGGATACTTTCAAACCAGGTAATGTTCCAGAAAAATCTCTTGACAGAATGGCAAGGTTGTCTGCAACACTGAATGAATGGATAGAACAAAACCACATCGATGCAGTTGCCATCCAGTGCTGGACAGCATTGGAAGCGCTTTATGGAATAGTCCCATGTGCCGTCATGAGCATGCTCTCTGAATCGCTTACGCCCAGTGCGTGCGAAACAGATGTAATGGGTGCTCTTTCAATGTACATACTTCAGCTTGCATCAAATAAACCATCTGCTTTGATGGACTGGAATAACAATTTCAACGACGAAGAAGACAAAGCAATAATGTTCCATTGCAGTAATTTCCCGGTTTCTTTCTTTGAAAGTTGCCAGATGTCCTATCAAGATATTATTGCAGGAACAGTTGGAAAAGAAAATACGTATGGTACCTGTGTGGGAAGAGTTTCTCCAGGTCCAGCAACCTTTTTAAGACTATCTACTTTTGATAACGAAGGCATAATTGCCGGCGTTATAGCAGAAGGCAGATTCACAGAAGACAATGTTAAAACCTTTGGTGGTTATGGTGTTGTGGAGATTCCAAATCTGCAGAGTCTTTTGAAGACAATAACACAAAATGGTTTTGAACACCATGTGGCAGTTAGCAAAAGCAACGTAGGTTATATAGTTCAAGAAGCACTCGAAAAATATCTTGGCTGGGAGATTATCTCATATCAGTGCAGTTGCAAACATTAAGAATGGGGGATGAAAGATGTATTTGATAGGTTGCGACATAGGAACACAAAACACAAAGAGCGTTCTTGTGGATGAGAATGGCGTGGTAATCTGTGAAGCAACAAGAGAATACGAAGTGAACACACCCAGACCAAACTGGGCTGAACAATGGCCAGATATCTGGGTAAAAGCCGCTTTTGAAACTATAAAAGAAGTGGTAGAAAAATCAAATGTAGCAAAAAAAGAAATAGCTGGTGTTGCTGTTAGTGGCTTATATGGTGGTGCAGGTATACCTGTAGATAGAGATGTAAAGCCACTTTACCCCTGTTTGATCTGGATGGATAGAAGAGCTGTGAAAGAAACCGAATGGGTAAAAAAGAATATCCCAAGAGAAGAGATTTTTTCAATAACGGGAAATTACGTTGACTCATATTTCGGATTTCCGAAGATGATGTGGATAAAAAACAATGTTCCTGAGGTTTGGAAAAAAATATACAAATTCATATCACCAAAAGATTATGTGATTTATCAAATAACTGGTAGAATAGTGATCGACTATTCATCTGCAGGAAATCTCGGAGGAGTTTTTGATCTGAAAAACCTCACCTGGTCAAAACACATGTGCGAAATTCTTGGCATACCTATTGAATATCTTCCTGAAAAAATTGTCAAGTCATCAGATGTGGTTGGTAGTGTCACTAAGGAAGCATCGCAGTACTGCGGTTTATTGGAAGGCACTCCCGTTGTGGCTGGCGGCATAGACGCACCTGTAGCCCAGCTTTCTGCAGGTGCACTCAACGAAGGAGAGCACGTGGCAATGGTGGGCACTTCTACCTGCTGGGGGACGGTACATGACGGCAGTAAGCTCGCACCACAACTTGTCAATTACCCATATGTAGTTTACGATACAGAAAGGATCTATACTTTTGGTGGCTCGGCAACAACAGGCGCTCTCGCAAGATGGTTCAAAGAGCAATTTGGTGAATCAGAAACGGCTGTGGCAGAGAGGATGAACACATCGCCCTATCAGCTGTTTGATAAAGAAGTTGAAAAAATTGCACCAGGTAGCGATGGCATAATCGTACTTCCATATTTCATGGGTGAAAGATCACCAATCTGGGACCCATTTGCAAAAGGTGTATTTTTTGGCCTGAGTTTGTACCACAGCAGATCACACATATACAGAGCACTCATGGAAGGTGGAGCATATGCGCTGAGACACAATATGGAAGAGGGCATCAAAGCTGGTCTGAAATTAGACGACGAATGCTGGATCGTGGGTGGAGTTGCAAAATCAAATCTTTGGGTGAAAATCTTCGCAGATGTTACAGGTTTTAAGATGAGGCAGGTTGCAAGTTTAGTAGAAGCTCCTTTTGGCGATGCGTTCCTGGCAGGCCTTGGAACAGGCGTGATAGACAGACCGGAGGCAATTAAAAACTGGGTAAAATACAGAGAAAGTATTTCTCCTGACAAATCTAACAAACAGGTTTATGACAAATATTACCAGATCTTCAGAAAACTCTATGAAAATACAGCAGATTTGATGAAATCATTATGAAAATGGGGCAAGAGCCCCATTTTCGTGTTAGTTCAATGTTTATATTCTCCATTCAATTCCACTTGGAGTTCGCATTCAAAGGTTCTGTTCCAAGGTAGCTTAAAATCTTTAAGTTCAATTTTATGAATGACAAAAATGCAAGATTTCTGTTTACACACACAAATGTTTTCATTAAAATATTTCTCTAAAAATTTATTACAACAGGGCTTAAAGAGTTCATCGACGAATCTTCTGTATGTTTTTGACTTCTCAGAAACATCATATATATTTTCTCCATTTTTCATTAACTCTCTTTCAAGCCATTTTCTCCAAACACCCTGATAAAGATGATCATCTAGAAGCCTTTCGAGGTAAAATTTAAATAAACCTATCTTATCTTTATTTGGTGCCTCTGCTATTTCCGCAAGTATTGTCCCCAAACTATTTGAAGCTGTGTTCCAGGCAGAATATCCCTTTATTGAGCTGCCTCCGATTGCCAGAGCATCGTTAACAAAGTCGGGGTTAGATCCATTTGCTTTGAAGACATCGAGTATATAGATCCTTTTTCCAGTTTTCTTAAGTTTTTCAATGATTTTCAAGCTTCTCTCTTTGCTATTACCACTGATGAGTACAACATTTTCGGCATTTTCGCTCACATTGAAACCAGTCAATCTCAGATGAGAATTTACGTTCTCCAGAAATTTCCTATCTTCGTAATCCATTATCTTAACTTTGGTTTCCTCACTATCGTATATCACATTGATAGTACCTTTGTTAAACGTTCTGATTAACAAATTCTGTAAAGCTTCATCTGCCCCGTTATGTATAAAGCACTTGTCTTCGATTCCATATTCAGTAATTTTTTGCTTTAAAGCTTCCTCTTCTCTCTCATGAGGACCCCCTGGAAAAGTATCTTCAACGGAGAACACTATTAAATCAATTATGCCTTTCTTTACCAATTCAAGACATTTCAGGTTTATTTTGTGATTCCTTTCTCTTGATTTCCAGTAATTTTCAATATAGCCTCTTGGAAAGTTTTTTTCTACCTTTTTCGCTTGCTCGGGGTTTGTTTTGAAAATTCTCAAATACGTGTTCATTTTCTCCCAGCACTCGTACGAGCTTTCTGAAAAGACAGATGTTGATGCTCTTCTTATTATTGATGAAAGTTGTATATTGCTATTCGGATTGAGTTTTTTGATAATCTTCAAAACTGATAATCTCTCTTCTGCCTCTTCAAAAGTTGTCCAGTTTTCCCTTGATGCTATCAATCCTCCATAGCAAAGCATATCAGTTGAGATTATGTATAAATCTGCTCTTTGTCTAAGCAACCACTCAATCAGCAAGTTTATATCACCTGGTGTTCTATAAAAACCAAGAATATTTTTTGGAGGAAGTGTTACATCCAATTTGTATATATTTGCAAGATCAATTAAGAAACGATAATTTGGTGGCCTGTTATCCATAGGTAGTATGATTATTTTCAAAGTATACCTCCCATCCTTTTAATTTCACCTTGTAATTCTTGGTATCTTACATCTCTGATATTGCAATTTTCTCTTACGGCTATCGCGGCACAAATGCCAGCTGCTAAACCGATAGAAGCAGCAAGAGGACTCGTTCTAATTGCGGAGAAAGCTAAATGATCCGCGCTTATGTTTCTACCTGATAGTAAAACGTTATTCAACCCTTGTGGGAAAAGTGATCTTAGAGGGATTTGATATTCTCCCGGATAAGGAATTTTAATTGTTTTCAGCCCACTAGAATTCGGTGAATGTAAATCCACAGGGTAAGCTCCTATGGCTATTTTGTCTTGAAAATCTCTTGTCTCAAGTAAATCTTTAATTGTTAACTGGTAATCTCCAATTATATGACTGGTTTCTCTTATGCCTATCGTGCATCCCACTTGTTCTAATTTTGCACTTTCAAAACCAGGTATCTCATTATTGAGAAATTCCAAAAAGTTCCATATATCAAGGCTTGCACAGCTTTGAGCTCTGGTTAACTCCATTGGATCTGCCGCATATCCAGGATATCGAGTTGTATTCATGAAGACCTCGTCTTCTCTGAAAGGTACCTCAAAAAATAAGAGCCTATCACGTTTGAATCTCACATTATATTTTTCAAGTTTTTTCATGTGATCGAAGAATCCAGAAACAGCCAGATAAGAAAAATCTGGACTATTTGCAAGAGTAAACTGCTCAGGATTCGTCTGTATGTAACTGATTATTTCTTTCTTATTTACCCTGCTCAACTTCATTATCAGAGTCATAGGCTGGCATCTTTTTCTATCGTTATTTCCTTCCACATATGGGGCACCAGCTTTTATGCAAAAATTTCCATCTCCTGTCGAGTCTATGTAAATTTTTCCGTTTAAATTTATCTTTTTTTGCATTGTTGCTACTTCTATCTGAGTTACTGTTCCATTTTTTGTTTTAACATCACTAACGAGACATCCAAATAAATAATCAACGTTCTCCTGATGCAACATGTTTATCAGCACTGTTTTAAGTTTTTCCGGTTCAAACGGCGTTATGGTTTTTACAAAACCTATAGGGTCCTTTATATGTCCATAACTTCCTTTGATCTTTACTAATCTATCCACTATCTCTTGAGCAATAGCACCAGCTATCTGCCTCAGAGGTGAATGAAAAGTCATCATGGGATTAACCAAAGCATTCGTTAGTACACCGCCGAGAGCCATATCTTTTTCTAAAAGTAAAACGGAAACACCCATACGCTTTGCTGCAACAGCACTGCAAACGCCCGCAATTCCTCCACCTACTACTATTACATCGTAATCTGGCATAACTGCTTTCCTCCTCGGACAAGTATTATTTAATTCCTGAGCTTAAAGATATATCCGTAAAGTATTTTTGAAAAACGAAGAATACTATCACAATCGGGATTATACTCACTGTTGTTGCAGCCATAAGAGGTCCCCAATCTACTGTGTACCTGCTTTTAAAAGTTTCCAAACCTAGTTGAATGGTTCTCATATTGCTATCACTTGTTACAACCAAAGGCCAGAGAAAATCATCCCAAGCTTGTGTGAAAGTAAATATTGCAAGTGCGGCTAATGAGGGTTTTCCTAATGGCAAGAAGATTTTTGTAAATATTCTAAGCTCGCTTGCACCATCTATTCTGGCAGCTTCCATCAATTCTCTTGGAAATTGCATATAAAACTGCCTCATAACAAACACACCAAAAGCACTCATTATATGAGGTATCATAAGTCCAAAATAAGTATTAAGTAAACCTGTGCCGCCTCTGCCAAATATGTCATTTCCGCCGACAAGAGGGAACGATTTGACCAATAGAAACGTTGGAACGAGTGTAATCTGTATAGGAACCATCATGGTACTCAGCAAAATGAGAAAAAGAATATTTTTAAAAGGAAACTCAAGTTTTGCAAAAGCATAACCTGCGACTGAACAAAATATGAGATTTATGATTGCAGATGATAAAGCAACAATGAAACTATTCAAAAAGTATCTACCAAAACTTCGTGTCATAATTGCATTTTGATAGTGCTCAAAAGTCGGAGTTTTTGGTAAGAACGTGGGAGGCCATAAGAAAATCTCCTCATTGGATTTCACAGATGAGGTGATCATCCAAAAAAAAGGGAATCCCATTATAATAGCAGTGAAAACCAATAACATTATTGTCCATACTCTTCTGCTCTTCACACTTACACCTCTTTTCTCTTTCCCCACATAAAACTAAAAATGGAAAGAACCATTATGATGATGCCTAAAATAAATGACATTGCACTGGCGTATCCCATTTTCATGTAGTCAAAAGCTGTTCTGTATACAAGTAATCCTACTGTCGTAGTGGACTGTAATGGTCCTCCACCGGTCATAACGTAAACTTCTGTAAAAGTCTGCAAAGTGCTTGCAAGACCAACTATTAGAACATATATATGAACGGGTCTTAGAAGTGGAAGTGTGATTTTCAAGAATCTTTTGAATTTTGTCGCGCCATCTATCGAAGCAGCTTCATAAAGGAATTTGGGAATTCCTTGAAGACCTGCAAGATAAATAAGCATATTCCAGCCGACCCCGCGCCATACTCTCATCACTACCAGTGAATGTAACGCCCATTTCGTATCCTTTAAGAAATTAATAGGTTGTATGTTGAAAAGCGAAAGTAAATAATTAAGAATACCAAATTGTGCATCATAAAGCCATATCCAGATCATACTTGCAGCTACCATTGGGGTTATTACCGGCAGATAGTAAATTGCTCTGAATATACCAACTCCTCTAATACTATTATTTACGAGAAGAGCGAGTAGTAAAGAAATGATCATATTCAGTGGCAATACTTCTGCGGAAAACTGAGAGGTTTTGAGAACAGCATTCCAGAATTCGGAATCTGTTAGTGCTCTTAGGTAATTGGAAATTCCTACAAAATTAGCTTTTCCAAATCCCGAGAAATCGGTGAAACTGAGATAAAGCGAAGCAAAGATTGGTACTATTCTGAATATCATATTGTATATGAAAACAGGTGCAATAAGTAAAAAGGCAGTAAAGATTATCCGCTTCTGCAATGTGTGCAATTTTCTTTTCCCGGTCACTTTTTATCACCTCAAAGAAAACTTGCCGATCCCGTTAAGGATCGGCAAAGCAAATCTTATTTGAGTTTTTTGATTTCCTCTGCAGCTTTATCAAGGGCTTCTTTTGGATTCACAACTCCTCTAATTGCCTGTTCCAAGTACTTAGATAGAATATCCCTTGCTTGTACCCAGAATGGCACGTTTGGATTTCCAAATGCATATTTTGTACCAAGCACAAACATTTTGATTACAGGGTCAGAAGACACAAAGCTCGCCTCAGCTGCAGATTGCCTTGGTGGGATACCACCCAGTGAGCTATTGATTTTAATTATGGAATCTTTTGATGTCAAATGAGAAAGAACTTTAATTGTGGAGTCAAGATTTTTTGTTGTGCGTGAAACCATAAAACCAGCAAATGAGTAAAACGCAGCTTTGGTATATCTTGCTGGTGAAAGACACAGCTGTATGTTGTCAAAGGCATCAGGTGCATACTTTTTAAATGCACTCATGGATTCGGAGGTTACAAATGCCATCGCGGCTGTCCCTGCTGCTATTGGTTCAAGGTTTCCAACTGCAGAGAGTCCATATTCCGAAGTAACTTTGTGTTTTCGTATAAGATCTACATAAAATTGAAGGGCCTCAGTGCCTTCTGGTCCGTTAAATATTGGATTAAATTCTTCATCAAAGAGCCTGCCACCATTCGCAATTAAGAACATTGTCCATACTTGTTGCAAATCGATTCCTGAGACTGGGAGGTCTAAGCCCGCAATTTTTAATCTCGAACCTTGCCATTCTGTGGTGGCAACTGCAAAGGCTTTAAGTTGCTCCCAAGTAACAGGAGGTTCATTAGGATCTAAACCTGCTCTCTTGAAAAAGTCTTTTCTGTAAGCAAGAAGCCTTCCAGAGCCAAAAACAGGTATAAAGTATGTCTTTCCTTTGTAAGTTCCCACATTCAAAGCTGTACCAAAGTCATCACTATTTTCGATTTGTGAGAGATACTCATCCAGTGGAAGAATCAATTCCTTCTCAGCAAACCCGGCCACTGCAGCCTGACCATGCATGAATATGTCAGGACCTATACCACCAGCGAAAGCAGTCATCAGTTTTGTAGAAAGCTCTCCCCATGGCACAAAATCAACTACCATGTCTATATCTGGATTTTTTTCCTCAAATTCTGGTACTATTTGTGACTCGACAACATCCATAAAACTTTTCGTTGTACCTGCAAACCATACGGTAACTTTCTCTTTCGAAATTCCTGTCACAAGTGCCAGAACTAGAAACAAGGAAACAACTACTTTTTTCATAATTATCCCTCCTTTTGGATAAAAATATATATTCAAAAATCATCCATGAATGACTTTTCCATACTCTCTTACAGCCTTGCTGAAATCTCTTAAATTAACTCCTGTTACTATAGGGCCTATTATTATTCCCCGAAATCCCATTTCTAAAAGCCTTTCACATTCCGTTGATGATATTTTCTTTTGAGTGGGCACAAAAGCAGGTAGTTCAGTCATGCTAAGAATTTCTTTGTATTTTGTGATATCGAGGAGTGTAAGAGGTTTTCCATAATCACTTGGGTTTATGATGGAAACTTCCACAGCATCAGCACCTATCAAAACAAGATGTTTGACCATATAAAGTTCATACGTATAATTGAGTGCTAACATTTTTGCCATATTACTGTTAAGCAGATATAGTGGAGCATAGTCTATATAAACGTCGAAAAACGAGAAACCTGAATCTTCCATTTCCTTAATTTCAGAAGGAGAGGCCATTGTTTCTGTACCAGGGACAATGCCCATACAACAGTTTAATTCCTTTATTTTTTCAACCTCAGATTTTATTGCCTTCCATGAAGTATGGATTTGACCAGTTACTCTGTGTTTGAGATTTACGTGCAGCTTGATAGCATCAGCACCATTATCAATTGCTGCTCTCGCATAATCCAAAGAATTCTCAGGAAGGCTCACAATAAGAAGTGGTTTTTCTGAAGATAAAAGCTCATGAAAATTCAACATAAATCACCCCTGACCAAAGTCTCCCCATTTATTACTGTGGGCTCGACAAAGACAACCCCTTTAGCTTCAGTATTGCCATCAAGTAGTTCGCGTAGCATCAGAAAAGCAATTTTCCCTAATAAATATGGATTGAGCGAAACAGTAGAAATCTTAGGAGTGATGTGTTTGCAAAAACTCAATCCCCCAAAGCCAAGCAATCCTACTTCCTTAGGGACTTTGAATTTTAAAACATTCAGTTCTTCGAGGGCACCTTTTGCAAGCCAATCAGTAGTACAAAAAAGAGCTGTTCTGTAAGATCTCAGAAATTTTTCATGTTCTAAAACAGCCTTTTTGCCTGCCTTCTCGTCGAATTCTTCAAGCTCTATTATCTTAATATCATCAGTGCTTTTTCCTCTTTCTTTAAAGGATTTCAGAAAACCTTCTACTCTGTCGGAAAAGGTGGAAATAGATCTTGGACCAGTTATAACACACACTTTCTCATAATAAGTTTTTAGAATCTCGACTCCCGCTAAGTATCCTCCACGAATATTGTCATTATTCACTGATGGAAAGGATTCAAGTCCGTCATATTTGCCTATAAGTACAACTGGAAGCTCTATTTTGAGGAGAAAATTTTTCATGGACTCTGGCATAGGGATACCGCCAGCAATTATTCCATCAACAAGATTTAGAGGCACAAGAGTGTTGTCGAACTCTTCAATTGATGAAACTGTTTGAACTAAGTAATGAAAATTCTCCTTAGTAGCGTTTTCGAGAATGCCTTTTTGAACTTTTGAAAAAAACTCATCACTTTCCATTGATTCATGAGGATTGGCAACGAGGAGCATTATTATTTTATCGTTTCCTATTTCAATACTGGTTTTGTAACCTAATTCGCGAGCAACCCTGAGGATCTCCCGTTTTGTCTTGTCGCTGATACGTGAATCATTTTTGAGCGCTCTGGAAACAGTTGAAATGGAAAATCCTGTAATCTTCGAAATATCTTTCAATGTTCCAGCCACAAAACATCCTCCTTGCAAATTATGCAAACATTGATTATAAGTATAACACATTTGGACTGAAAGTCAAATAGGTACAAGTATCAAAAATAGCGGTTTTATTCATCAAATACAGCATATTGTAAGCTCGAGAAAAAGAGAATTGAAATCACGCATAATCGAAGAACAGGTTATGCAAAATATGCAAATTTATGACGAGATGAAACATTAACAATCTCCACAAAGTGGCTGGGAAATACCCCTTCTGACTCATTTTTTGTGTCTTATATACCGGTGGGTTTGAGGAAATCATCTGTTGTTTTATTTGTTTTACTAGATAATACATATCCTTCTCAATCACTTATAATCATCTTGGTAGATCACCACACAGATTTGATCAATGATTTTTGGGTGAATCTGGCTTTAAAATTGCCAAATTTGAGG
>LDZR01001525.1_pt1 | contig 11221 bp, 10 predicted proteins | sample 615371 | NCBI WGS metagenome assembly LDZR01 (sample SAMN03408294, study PRJNA278302) | terrestrial metagenome | isolation source: oil reservoir sample K2 | place: USA: Alaska, North Slope, Kuparuk formation | collected 2013
TTAACAAAAATGATTACGCTCCAAGCCCCCCATGGAACGATTTGACCCCATGGGATTGGTTGGGAGAGCACACCAAGCTTCATGAGAATTGAATTTAAAGTACCAATCTCGCTCCCGTGAAAGAAGTAATACCACACCAGGCTGTAAACGGCTATGGGGGACATTCTGGGCAACAACCACAGAAGTCTAATTGCCGAAGAGGATCTTTCATTTATGAAAAATGTCCCTAAAGCTAAAAGAAGACCTCCAAAGACGTTTATAATAAGGGTTATTCCCACAAAAATGATAGTAGTTAAGAGAACAGTTCTCATCAACGGGTCATGCTGGAACATATGAAAGAGCCTCTGATAATTGTAAAATCCAACAACCTCAGTCAGATACCTTTCAATATTCCAGTTTCGCATCTTGGTAAAGCTTATGTAGACAGTGAATACTAAGGGAATCAGGTAGAATAAACCGACCATTATAATCATGGGAGAAAGAAAAAAGGAAAGGTTTCGAAGCTTTTCCCCCTTCATGTCATTCACCTCATTGAAGCGTCCAGTCCTTTGGAATCTCCCCTACTACTTCCACGTTTTGGGCTAGTTCTGGATCCGCATTGACTTTTTGTATAATGTAGTTAACACCTTCTTCTGGGGTCATGTCTCCTCTCAACACCTTGTCCACTGCCTCTTTGAAGATATCAGCCAATGCTGGGTACTTTGGATGTGCTGGAGCTAGCTTTGTGTACTCGAGCATATAACTCACATCGGCAAGGAACTTTGCGTTTATTGGGTGAACTGTTGTTGCGACAATGTCCTTTATGTTGCTCTTGACTTGAGGATCGAGATCAATGCTGAGGCTCTTCAGGTCATCGAGCCACTTCTCGTTGCTGATTAGTTCTGCGGCTTCTTTTCTAACCGGCAGGTGGGCGCTTATTACGCTGTGAATCGCATTTATATCGGGGTCGCTTGCTTTTATTACCATTAAGAATGCCAATTTGTGGTAGAGGTCTTTAAGCTCATCATACTTCGGATTTTGCTGGCCGGCTTTGGAGTTTATCATCCAAACAAACGGCTGGCTCAGAGTTACAGGCTTCAGACCCTTCTCCCCGGCTGGGAACAAAGTGTAGGTAAACCAAGCTTGGACTTCTTCGGGCTTTAATGGTCTCGGAGTGCCTTCTTTTCCATAATAGTCCTTGGTCTGCCATTCCGTCCAGTACCAAGTACCGCCTATGTCAAACAGGGTTCTGCCTTCAACTATTGCGGGGTGAATTTGCTTTGCCCAGTCCCAGCTCATTATGTCTTTGGGGAGCAAGCCATCTTGGGCGAATTTCCACTCCACATAAAGCCACTTGTAAACTGCCGGAACGTCCACTACAAGCTTTCCAGATTCCTCGTTGTACAACTTGCCGCCAAATGCATAAATAAACTGAATTAGGTCTGGATGTGCGGATCCTTTTCTGTGTATCAATCCCCACTCCGCTGCACCGCTTTCCTTTGCTTTCTTAGCCCAGTAATAAACATCACTCCATGTGAATTCCCCGTTCTTGACTTTTTCTTCAATCCCCTCTAAGTTAAAGCCAATTTTTGCAGCTACGTCTTTTCTTATGTATAATGGCCTTGCTTCTGTATCTTGGGGCAAACCGTAAAGTTTGTCGTTGAATTTTGAAGCTTCGATTAGTGAGGGATAGAAGTCATCTATCACATTTTGATATGCGTTTGCATATTCAGTTATATCGAGAATGTAGCCTTCATCTGCGAGAGTTGGCAGGAATGCATAAGAGTTCACAAAGAAATCGCCAGCCTGTCCTAGAGGCTGTTTGCTGAGATATTCTTGGTACGCATCTTGGAAAGAGGCAACATAGTGTATGTCTGTTATCGTTATTTTTACGTTGACTTCATTCTCCTCCCAAACCTTATTTATTCTTCTCGCCGCTTCTACAATTCCGTAAACTCTCATTACACTGTTGGGGTCTCCAGACCCCCATGCAGAGAATTTTACCTCATTTATCCCGTTGCTTTCAAGTGTCCTGCCTATCGCCAAGATATCTTTTGTGAAGTCCCCTGTTAACTCAACGCCTGTAGTTTCGGTCTCTGAGCTTTCCTGTGAACCAATGCACCCACTGGCGATTACTCCAACAAGCACAACTATTGCCAGTAATATACCTACTTTTGCCTTCATAACCACCACCTGAAAAAAACTTTGGGATTTTAAGATGCCAAAATCGGCATAGGCTTATTGTAATCTTGCAGGGCTATCAACGACATTTTGGAAGGGAACTTTTATAACTTTTATGTAACATTAACTCGTTTTGGCGTATGCATCACCGAAAGTGTTATATATGATTCATAAAAGATTATATACCAAAAAATATTTAACACATGTAAAATAATAGTACTGGGGTGGGAGTATGGTTCGTGTTGTGATACTAGGTCAAGGATACGTAGGGAGCATTTTTGCTCTTGGAGTCGAGAGGATAAAAACAGGGGAGCTTGGCTACTATGGAATTCCTCTCCAGAACGAGCTCCCAATAAAAGTTGAGGACATAGAAATCGTTGGAAGCTACGATGTTGATAAAAACAAAATAGGAAAGTCTCTATATGAGGTAGTGAAGAGCTACTGGGATGATAAAATCCCGGAGACCCTCAAGAGCGTAATTGTAAGAAAAGGAATTCATCTTAAAAGCCTGAGAAACCTACCTATAGAGGCCGAAGGGCTTGAAGACAGCATGACACTCAAAGAAGCCGTTGAAAAGCTTGTTGAAGAATGGAAAGAACTTGATGTTGATGTGATAGTAAACGTTTGTACCACAGAGGCTTTTGTTCCGTTTGGAAATAAAGAGGAGCTTGTAAAGGCTATTGAAAACGACGAGAGGGAAAGATTAACTGCGACTCAAGTTTATGCTTATGCTGCCGCTCTGTATGCAAAGGAAAGAGGGGGAGCGGCTTTTGTAAACGCTATCCCTACTCTCATAGCAAACGACCCTGCGTTTGTGGAGCTTGCTAAAGAGAACAACCTGGTGGTTTTTGGTGACGACGGAGCTACAGGAGCAACTCCATTAACAGCTGACATCCTGTCTCATCTAGCTCAAAGAAACAGATACGTGAGGGATATAGCTCAGTTCAATATCGGTGGTAACACAGATTTCTTGGCTTTAACAGATAAAGAGAGAAACAAGAGCAAGGAGTTCACTAAGTCAAGTGTAGTTAAAGACCTCCTCGGCTATGAGGCGCCCCACTACATCAAACCAACGGGGTTCCTTGAGCCGCTTGGAGACAAAAAGTTCATTGCTATGCACATTGAGTACGTCAGCTTCAATGGAGCAGTGGATGAGCTTGTGATAACTGGAAGAATTAACGATAGCCCAGCTTTGGCAGGATTGCTGGTTGATTTAGTGAGATTGGGCAAAATAGCAATAGAGAAGAAGGAGTTCGGAACCGTCTATGAGGTCAACGCTTTCTACATGAAGAACCCCGGACCACAAGAGAAAGGCAACATCCCAAGGATAATAGCCCATGAAAAGATGAGAATGTGGGCGGGGCTAAAGCCAAAGTGGCTCTAGCTCTTTAGCTTTTCTTTTAATATCCTCTTTGCAACTTCAAGCACTTCCTCTGGAGTTTTCTTAAAGCCTCCACCTCTTGCTAGGATTTCACTTCCGCCTCCACCGCCACCAACTTCTCTGAGCACCTCTTTGAGGAGTTCATTCATGGAGATGCCTTTCGTGTCTTTGTTCTTTGCAAAAATCGCGTAATTTTTCCCAACTGCCAAGACCATCGTGTTGGGGTTTTTATCCACAAGGTGCACAATAAACGCTTGTGCGTCTTTCATGTCCATTGACTCAATGTAAGAGATTACTTTTATTCCGTCAATCTCATCAGCATTGGAAAGCAGTGCCTTGCCTTTCCACTCCCAAAGCTCTCTCCTCAGTTCAACTTTTTCTTTTTCAGCGTTTTCGAGCTCTTGTTTTAGCTCTTCAATTCTATCGGTTAGAGGCCTGTTCTTATTAGGCATCTTATCTAGGCTTTCCCAGTAATCCTGCAGGAGCCTGTCCAGATATATTAGCGCCCTATATCCACATGCAAATTCTATACGCCAGATGTTTTTGGTTTTTCTGTAGAAGTTAAGGACTTTTATGAAGCCAACCTCTCCAGTATTTTTTACGTGAGTTCCTCCACAGGGAATTAGATCAACGTCTCCTATTTTCACCACCCGGATTTTTCCCGATATATCCTCGGGTAGGGATTTTCTAAGAGCCGATCTTACCTCTTCGGGAAGCTCCTCATATTCTTCAACCTCTACTGGAATGTTTGCCCAAACGACTTCATTGGCCTCAAGCTCTGCAGCAAGGATGTGTTCCCAAGTTAATTCCTCATCAAAATTGATCTCAATCTTGTTGTATTCCGGGAATATCTGGAATCCAGTAGTATCGCTGTTGTACATCCTCTTCAAGATTGCAGAAAGAATGTGCTGACCGGTATGCTGTCTCATGTTTTCATATCTCCATTCCCAGTCAAGCTCAAGCTTTACTTCCTCTCCTTTCTCTGGGATCCTCCCTTTGAGCGTCCCTTCATGCCAGATTTCATTTTTTCCCTCAACCTTTTCAACTTCAATTCTAAAGCCGTTTCCTTTTATCACACCTCTGTCACTGGGTTGTCCGCCGCCTTCAGGATAAAATATCGTCCTATCAAGCAGCACTCTGGCTTTATTCTCTTTAACCTCAATGTCCATTATCTTTGCAGAAGCTTCCATTAGATAGGGGTTGGTATAGAACAACTTGAGCGTCACATCTCTCACCAGAGAAGAATCTCAATAAAAAGATAAAAAGCTAACTAAGGTTGAGCTTTGGCTTCGAGGATTGCCTTAACTCTCTTCAACCTGAAGAAGTTTTCCCTCTCCATCTCATCAAGATGCTGGCTTATGTATTTCACAGTTTCTTTCATTCTTGGGATGATGATATATTCTAAGGCGTTGACCCTTCTTTTTGTCTTTTCAATCTCTCTGGCAAGCCTCTTTAGCGTTTCTTCAACTTCTGCCAGCCTTATCGCCAGCTCAAGAACCTCTTCAAATTTTTCCGATGCGACATCAACTTTGGAGGAACTTGAAACAAACGCATAACCTCTCTCGCTGGGATCTCTCTTAAACCCCTCCGCCTCAATTAGGGGCACGGGTACTCCCATAATGTTCCTTCTTTTAATATCTATTTCTTTATTTGGTCTTACGCTAAGGGCTATCTCGCTGAGTCTGACAATTCCCATGTCTATCTCAGCCAATCTAAGCTGCTCAAACGCTTCTGCTATTTTCTGGTTGAGCTCTCTTCTCAGTGCTAGGGCTTCATCGTATATGGTGAAGAATTCCATAATAAGGGCATCCTGCTTTTCCTTGAGAATTTTATGTCCTTTTTCAGCCAGCTTTATTCTTCTCTTTAGTCTCAAAAGCTCCATTCTGGTTGGCTTGACCTTTAGTATCTTTGCCATTCAGCTCACCTCAAAATAAAGAAGTTAAGAGGAGTGCCTGTATTTTGGATGGTACTTCTCTATGTACTTCCTCTCTACTCTCTTGAGCTCTGACTCTGGCAGTATTGACAGGAGATCCCATCCAAGGTCTAGGGTTTCAAAGATTCCTCTGTCTTCATCGTATCCCTGGGCGACGAACTCTCTCTCGAACCTGTCTGCGAATTGAAGGTACTTTCTATCGGTCTCGCTCAGAGCTTCTTCACCCACAACCGCTACAAGGTCTCTAAGGCTTCTACCTTCCGCATAAGCCGCATAGAGCTGCTGGCTTAGCTGGGAGTGGTCTTCTCTTGTTCTTCCTTTTCCGATACCGTCCTTCATCAATCTGCTAAGGCTTGGAAGGACGTCAATTGGTGGGTAAATACCTTTTCTATGAAGGTCTCTGCTCAAAACTATCTGTCCCTCGGTGATATATCCCGTAAGGTCCGGAATTGGGTGGGTAATGTCATCGTCAGGCATCGTGAGTATTGGCATCTGGGTTATGCTTCCCTTTCTTCCCCTGACTCTACCGGCTCTCTCATAAATAGTTGCAAGGTCAGTGTACATGTAACCCGGATAACCTCTTCTTCCGGGGACTTCCTCTCTTGCCGCTGAAATTTCACGCAGGGCTTCTGCATAGTTGGTCATATCCGTTAAGATAACCAGAACCTGCATGTCATAGTCAAAAGCTAGATATTCAGCAACGGTAAGGGCCATTCTCGGGGTGATGATACGCTCAATTGCTGGATCATCTGCGAGGTTAAGGAAGAGGACTGCTCTCTCAATTGCTCCAGTCTCTTCAAAGCTCTTTTTGAAGAAGTTTGCCTCTTCATAGGTGATACCCATTGCTGCAAATACCACAGCGAACTGCTCTTCTTCACCCAAGACCTTCGCCTGTCTTGCAATCTGAGCGGCGAGCATGTTGTGGGGCAAACCGCTACCGCTGAATATGGGAAGCTTTTGACCCCTAACCAGAGTGTTCATTCCATCTATTGCCGAGATACCGGTTTGAATGAAGTCCCTTGGATAAGCTCTTGCTACAGGGTTCAACGGGGCTCCGTGGACATCTCTTCTATCCTCTGGGATTATCTCTGGGCCACCGTCTATTGGCTCACCAATACCGTTGAATATTCTTCCAAGCATGTCCATTGACACTGGAACCTTGAGAGTCTCTCCTGTGAATCTAACCCTTGTTGTTTTGACATCGAGGTCTCTTGTTCCCTCGAAAACCTGGACGATTGCCAAGTCTTCTCTCGCTTCCAAGACTTGTCCTTTTCTTTTCTCTCCGCCTTCGACTTCTATTTCTACAACTTCACCATAGGCTACCCCTTTAACGCCCTGAACTATCATCAAAGGACCGTAAATCTTGCTTATTGTGGAGTATTCCATCCCGGGCATCTTTATCACTCCCCGTATTTCTTAAAGAGCTCCTCAAATTGTTCTTCTGTCTTCTTCATTAGTGAAGCTATTTCTTCAACGTCTGGGATGTACTTCATTCTTCCTATCTCCTCTCTAACAGGGAGCTTTGCGATTTCCTCCACTGGAATTCCGGCGTCTATGGCTCTCATGGTATGGTGGTAGAAGTTGAGTATGACTCTCATCATTGTTATTTGCTTCTTTGGAGAGCAGTATGTATCAACCTCGTGGAAAGCATCCTGCTGGAGGTAATCCTCTCTAATCATTCTTGCCACAAGGAGGATAGCCCTTTCTCTCTCTGGCAGTGCATCTGGACCAACTATTCTAACTATTTCCTCAAGCTCCGATTCCTTCTGCAGGAGAGCCATTGCTTCGTCTCTCATCGCTTTCCATTCTGGATCGACGTTCTTATGCCACCAGTCTTTTATGGAGTCCACATAGAGGGAATAGCTCGTAAGCCAGTTAATTGCCGGGAAGTGCCTCCTTCTTGCCAGATCAGCATCAAGCGCCCAGAATACCTTAACCACTCTAAGGGTGTTCTGTACGACAGGATCGCTCAGGTCACCACCCGGCGGTGAAACGGCTCCGATAACACTAACGCTTCCAATTCTGTCGTCACTTCCCAATGTCTTTACTCTTCCAGCCCTTTCGTAAAATTCAGCTATCTTCGAAGCGAGATAAGCTGGGTAACCCTCTTCACCGGGCATTTCCTCAAGTCTTCCCGAGATTTCTCTCAAAGCCTCAGCCCATCTTGATGTTGAATCTGCCATTAAAGCCACGTTATAACCCATGTCTCTGAAGTACTCGGCTATTGTGATTCCCGTATAGATGGAGGCTTCTCTCGCGGCAACTGGCATGTTGGATGTGTTTGCTATGAGAACGGTTCTCTCCATCAGCGGCTTGCCTGTCCTTGGGTCTTTGAGCTTGGGGAACTCTTCAAGAACATCCGTCATCTCATTTCCTCTCTCACCGCAACCAATGTATACTACAACTTCAGCGTCACTCCACTTGGCCAACTGGTGCTGTGTTACCGTCTTTCCACTTCCAAATGGTCCCGGAATTGCAGCGGTTCCTCCTTTTGCCTGTGGGAAGAAAGTATCGATGGTTCTCTGACCGGTAATCAACGGAATCTCCGGCGGAAGCTTCTCTTTGTATGGTCTTTTAACTCTGACGGGCCATCTTTGGTACATCTTAAGCTCCTTTATCTCTCCATCCGGAGTTTTAACCTTTGCAATAACTTCTTCTATCGTGTATTCTCCTTCTTCAGCAATCTCTACAATCTCACCCTCAATTCCGGGTGGAACCATTATTTTGTGCTCTATAATGCTCGTTTCGGGGACAACACCAATTATGTCTCCGCTGACGACTTTATCGCCTACCTTTACCTTTGGTGTGAAGTGCCACTTTTTGTCCCTCGGCAATGCTGGAGCTGTAATTCCTCTTCCAATAAAGTCTCCGCTTTTCTCTCTCAAGATTTCGAGAGGTCTCTGTATTCCATCATAGATTGAAGTTAACAACCCTGGACCAAGCTCAACGCTCAAAGAGGCTCCAGTTCCGACAACGGGTTCGCCGGGCTTAACACCTGCAGTTTCCTCATAAACCTGAATAACAGCCTTGTCTCCTTCCAATCTAATTATCTCTCCAATAAGCCCAAGTTCCCCAACTCTAACGACCTCATACATTCTCGAGCCTCTCATTTCATCAGCTACGACCAGTGGTCCGGTAACTCTAATTATCCTTCCCATGTTTTTCACCTCTTTATCTCTACACCTATGGCTTTTCTAACGATTTCCCTCAATTGTTCCTCACCATAGAGTGACCCATACTTATCAGGAATTTGAAGGATTATCGGGAACGTCACATCAGGAATTTCGATTTTTTGAGCTAGCCGTTCAGTTATCAGAATTACACCAATATCTTCCCTTTCTACGAGCTCTTTTAACTTGTTTTTTGCTCTTTCTAACTCCTGAATAGTTTCTTCAAACGAATACGCCTCGTGAACTCCTGCAAGCCTAAAGCCAAGTGTGGTATCCTTATCTCCAAGAACCACTATTTTCATGGCAGTTCACCTACTACTCTCTTTATGATTTCTGGCTTTGCCCCGTCCTCTATTAGCTTTGTTACGGCTTTGAGCTTCCGTATTTCGCTTTCTTTTTGGAGGATGTAGTTCAATGGCACTGCAATGCTTAGAGGATAGAACCTCGTCAGCTCCGCCATTCTTTGAAGTATGTACCTATCAAATGCCTTTTCAAATGCCGAAATATCCTCCAGTATCTCTTCTCTGTGCTCCCTTATTATCCCCGAGTACTCTGTGGAGTCTAACTCTGCCAGAACCATCTCGACATCTTCCATGTTTGCAAGAGCTTCGAGAGTCTTTCTCTTGACCTTACCACCGGGTATCAGAGAATCTCTAAGCTTATCTGCCCCTAGCCCATGAGCTTTTCCCCTAAGTATCGTGCTTAGGTTTATCTTGTCGATTTTTAGCTTCACAAACTCCTGCAAAATTTTCTTTTCCTCATCTTTTCTTGTGGCTGCATATTTGGAGAGCTTCAGATAGTGGTTTTTGTAAAGTTCTGTTTCAAACTCCTCTGGTGTTATCTCCTTCAATAGAAGCTTTTGATAGGGTTCCTCATACTCTGTGCCTTCCAGTATAACGAGTATTTCTTCGAGGCTCTTTGCGTCGGCAATGGCCTTCACTTTTTCAACCATTGTGCCAATTTCGCTTATGTAATCCCTAGCTACTTCTCCCCTTAGCTTTGCTTTAACAGAAGAAGTTATGTTCCTAACGTCCCATTCTTCAAGCAGAAGCTTAAAGAACTCTCTGCTTCTCTTAGGGAGAATCCTATAGAAGAGCTCATATGTATCAGCAAGAGCCCTGTCAAGAGCCCTGTCTATGCTTTCGGAGTTCAAAACCGGAAGAGAGGTTAAGTATGGTTTGTAATCGCTGTCCTCAAGGTTCATGATAAAGTTGTTTAGAGTTTTTGATTCCGCTAACTCGTTGAACTTCTGCTCTGTGAAAAGCCTCGCCTCCATTGCTCTGATTCTGGCGTTTGGGTATGAATATGGAGTGTACTTCCACAAAATTTGTCCTGTTTTGTAGGCTACCCATGTAAATATGACCGCCAGACTGGTGTCAAGAATTGCTGTTATGGTGCTTACTTCCACTTTCCTCACCCAAACAGGGTTTTTGCTATTCTAGAGCGGAGATCACTTTGGAATCTCTCCATCCTTGCTTCAAACGTGTTATCTATTCTTATGCTTCCGTCGGAGTTGTATATTACTACTCCCCCTATGGTCTCTATCGGTGTTCCTATGCCTATTTCAATGTCCTTTCCGAGCCTCTCTTTTGCCTCCTTCTTAATGTCGTCCAAGTGTTTTTCCAGCAAAGCGAGAGTTTCTTTGTTTGAAGCAACGACAACTTTTTCTTCTCCAAGTTCTCTGATTCCCTGGATTATCAAATCTTTGAGAACTTCAAGGTACTCCCCTTCTGGTATTGAAGTTAATCTGTCTTTTAGTGCCTTTAAAACCTCATTAATGAGCTCTTCCTGAAGTGCAAGCTTCTTCCTTCTAACTTCAAGCTTGGCATTGGCGATTATTCTCTGCTTCTCAAGCTCTGCCTGTGTTTGAGCTTTTCTAAGTATCCATTCGGCTTTGGCCTTTGCTCTTTTTTCGGCCTCTTTTCTAAGCTCTTCTGCAGTCTTTTCTGCCTCTTCTAAGATGTACTTTATTTTCAGCTCTGCCTCCCTGTTGATCTCTTCGATAATTAGCTTTGCTCCTTCCATTGAGGATTCCTCCTGGTAATAATAGGGAGAAGGCTCAGAAGCCAACTCCCGTAATTATGAGGATCAAAGCCCCAACGAGACCAAAGATTGCCATTGTCTCGGCCATAGCGGCAAATATAATCGCTTGGGTAAATGTCTTGGGGTTCTTTGAAACTGCTCCAATTCCAGCTGAAGCTATTATACCCTGGGGAATTGCTGAGAGGCCGGTTAATCCAACGGTTAAACCTGCTCCCAAAAGAATGGCTGCTTTAATGATGTTTTCTGTGGTAGTTTCGGCGAACTTAAATCCTCCTCCAAGTATACCTGACACGAGAGCAATTAGGAACAGGGTTATTAACCCATAGATACTCTGAGTCATTGGGAGACCTTGTAACACAAGCGCGTTTCTAAAGTTCTTTTCATCCTCTGCAACTGCTCCTGCTGCTGCAGCTCCAGCAATTCCAACACCAAATGAAGAGGCTGCTCCAGCTATACCTGCCGCAAGTGCGGCACCCAATGCAACGTAAACTATTGGCTCCATTTTCCTTACACCTCCTAAATCTCTAATTCAAG
>LDZR01000681.1_pt1 | contig 11196 bp, 11 predicted proteins | sample 615371 | NCBI WGS metagenome assembly LDZR01 (sample SAMN03408294, study PRJNA278302) | terrestrial metagenome | isolation source: oil reservoir sample K2 | place: USA: Alaska, North Slope, Kuparuk formation | collected 2013
AGCAATAATGCTTCTAAGACGTGATCGAAGTGCAACTGTAACGGTATGCCACAGCAAAACCAGAGACATACCATCGATAACAAAAAAGGCAGACATAATAATTGTTGCAGTTGGGAAGGCAGGTTTTCTTAAAAAAGATATGGTTAAAGAAGAAGCAGTTGTAATAGATGTTGGAATAAATATTCTCGACGGAAAGATAGCTGGTGATGTTGAACAATCGGTTCAGGAAATAGCATACTTAACACCGGTGCCTGGGGGAGTAGGACTTGTCACTACTTCAGTACTTATGAACAGAGTTGCTAAAAATGCATCGAGAGGTGATAGTAATTGAGGATCTTAAGTGGCGTTAGACCAACGGGCAAACCACATGTTGGTAATTATATAGGTGCGTTGAAAAATTGGAAAAAACTTCAAGAAGAGGGAAATGAGTGTTTTTATTTTGTTGCAGATTGGCATGCTTTAACCACGGCTTATTCAGAAACTGATGAACTAAAAACTTTCACAAGAGAAGTTATGAGATCTTTTCTCGCCTGCGGCCTTAATCCAGAAAAATCAATTCTCTTCGTTCAATCTGCCATAAAGGAACATTCTGAACTTGCTCTTTTATTCTCTATGATAGTCCCCATATCCTGGCTTGAAAGAGTCCCAACATACAAAGAAATGCGTCAACAACTTTCAGATAAAGATCTATCAAATGCAGGATTTCTACTTTATCCAGTTTTGCAAGCAGCTGATATACTCATGTATCTGGCTGAAGGTGTGCCAGTTGGCGAAGATCAGACTTATCATGTTGAATTAACCAGAGAAATAGCGAGAAGATTCAATTATATATACGGTGAAACATTTCCAGAACCAAAAACTCTTTTATCGATAATCCCGAAATTACCGGGTACTGATGGCAGAAAAATGAGCAAGAGTTATGGAAATACAATACCACTTGAAAATACTTTGAGCAACCTTGAAAAATCTATACTGCCAATGATGACTGATCCGGCAAGAAAGAGGAGAACAGATCCTGGAAACCCCGAGAAATGCCCCGTATGGGATTACCATAAAGCTTTTGAGATTAATGACGAAGAAAGCCAATGGGTTATTGAAGGATGTACGAAAGCAAAGATAGGCTGCATTGATTGCAAAAAACTGCTCATTAAAAATATGAAGAAAGAACTTGAACCAATCTGGATTGGCTATGCGAAAATAGATTCTGATCCACATTACGTTGATGATATTATGGAGGAAGGTAACAAAAAGGCAAGATTTGTTGCTCAAAATACGATGAATCTCGTCCGAGAAAAAATGCATCTCTTATTTTGAGGTGATCTTCTGGAATTAGTATTTCGTTTGCAGGAATTTGAAGGTCCACTTGATTTACTACTTTACCTGGTCAGAAGGCGCAAAATAAATGTGCGCGAGATTTCTATTTCGCAGTTAGCAGATGAATTCATTGAACATGTAGAGCAGATGAAAAAACTCGATCTGAATATCACATCTGATTTTCTCACCACAGCAACGCAACTTATGGAAATCAAAGCCAGATACATGATACCTGCTCTGAGCGAAAAAGAAGTTAAAGAACTGAAAAAACGCGAAGAAGATATATACAGGAGGCTGGAACTTTATGAACAAATAAAGCAACTCAGTGAAGACCTTCAGAATAGAGTTAAAAGTATGGCTGGAAGGAAAGCGGTCCGTCTGGCTGCCCTACCTCAAATAGAACATGAAAAACTAACCCTTGTCCTTCAATCAGCTTTACAGGAGATCAGCATAAAAAAAGCCGTCTACAAAATTAGAAAACAATCGATGACAGTTGAACAGGCAATGGAAAATATACTGGAAAATTTGTCAAAAGATCAGAAAATAAATCTCTACGATATTTTAAAAAAAGCCGAAGATCGCTACCAATTGATAATATATTTTCTTGCTATACTGGAACTCATTTTTTTCAAAAAAATCTCACTTTTTGAGAAAGAGAATGATTTTATCTTGAGGGGGAATGGGTTTGAAGCTTAATGCCATAATGGAGGCACTTATATTTGCATCAAAAGGCATGACAGTACAGCAACTTGCAAAAATAGCAGAAATAACAGAAGAACAGGCTGAAAAGGCTCTTTATGAATTATCCCGGCACTATGGCGGCGAAGAACATGGCGTGGAGCTTAAGAAGATAGGAGATGTTTATAGATTCTACACAAAACCTGAATATTCAGAGTTCGTGAAAAAAATTGGTAAAACAATTTATTCAAAACTTTCTGCCGCACAGATGGAAATAGTAGCCGCAATAATACTCAACGGTCCTTCAACGGTTCAATCGTTAAATGAAATGAGAGGCAAAGATTCTTCTGCCATCGTGAGATTTCTGCACAAATCCGGAATTCTGGTGAGAAAAAGACATGGGAACAGTTATTTATATCAGCTGAGCGAGAATTTCAAAGACTTTCTCATGATAGAAGAGGTGCTCGAACAATTCGAGCACCTCAAGCAAGCTAAATACGAACCTTCTTCTGAGGCTTGACAAAATTACAGACTCCATGGGGGCATTTCTCAACGCCAACATGGCTCAGAAAATCATGTTCAAAATTGTTTAAAATAGATAGCAAGGGCACGTTTATACTTTGACCAAGCCCACAGAGAGAAGCTTCCTGTGTGATAAGAGCTATTTTTCTGAGCGTTTCAAGGTCTTCTTCTTTACCCTGGCCCTTACTCATTCTCTCAAGTATTTGCACAGATAGTCTTGTGCCTTCTCTACAGGGTGTGCACTTTCCACAAGATTCGTGCTCAAAGAACATCATCGTATTTAATGCCACGTCAACAGGACAGGTATCTTCCGACATTGCCAGTATGACACCAGATCCTATGGATACACCATGATTCTTGAAAGAGTCATAGTCAAGCGCTACATCAAGTTTGTCTACACCAACAAATGTTCCAGCTGTTCCGCCAGTCTGTACCATGTAAAGTTGCTTGCCGCCAACGAGACCTCCACCAAATCTGTAAATTAAATCACGAACAGTCACGCCCATTGGGACTTCAACTATTCCACGTCTGACAACATTACCAACAAGCGAGAAAACCTTCGTTCCTGGAGAAGAAGGTGTTCCAAAAGACTTAAACCAGCCCGGGCCATTTTGGATAATGGGCGGGATATTTGCAAAAGTTTCAACGTTGTTTATCACAGTCGGTTTGCCGAACAAACCATTTGTTGGTGGATATGGCGGTTTTAACCTTGGCCTGCCAGATTTTCCTTCGATCGATTCAAGCAAGGCTGTTTCTTCACCACATATATATGCGCCCGCACCAAGTCTCACAACGAGGTCAAAATCAAATCCACTTCCCATTATGTCTTTTCCAAGAAATCCATACTCGTAAGCATCTTTTATCGCTTTCTGGATATTTTCTACAGAACCGTAATACTCACCTCTTATATATATGTATCCCTTAGTTGCTCCAACTGCATAGCCACAAATCACCATCGCTTCAATAACAGAATGTGGATCCCCTTCCATTATCAATCTGTCTTTGAAAGTACCTGGTTCTCCTTCGTCTGCGTTACATACAACATACTTCTGATCGGCTTGAACTTTCGCTGTCAACTCCCATTTGAGCCCTGTGGGAAAACCGGCACCACCTCTACCACGAAGACCAGATTCTTTTACCCAGTCTATTACCTGATTGGGTTTCATTTCTTTCAAGACTCTGTGTAATGCGAAATAACCATCTCGCGCTATATATTCATCTATGTTCTTTGGGTCTATTAATCCCACGTTCCTCAAAACAATTCTTGTTTCAGCGCTGACTTTTTCTTTTTCAACGACCAATTTCAGTTTCTCTCTGGGTATTTCTAAAGAAAGCACCACTCTACCTTTCAAAAGGTGTTCCATAGCTATTTTTTCTACATCGGAAACTGTATTGACTGAATAATAAACATCATCCGGGAAGACAGCCATTACAACTCCTTGAGTATAAACACCCATTGAACCTGTCTCAAGAACATCCACTGTGTCTTTCAGGTTGTATTTTTCCACAAGCTCTCTCAAGTAGTTAACAAACTGCCTTGCACCAAGTAAAACACTGTTTGAATCAACTGAAACGAGTACAAGCATAGGTTTCATTGCTTCTCACCACCCTGGCGAAGGCTTTCGATAATTTCTCTGATTTTTTTGACAGTAAGATCACCATAATATTGATCATTTATCATGATAACAGGAGCCACGCCACATAGACCTAAACAACTTGTAGTTTCAAGCGTGAACAGTCCATCTTCCGTTGTTTCACCAAATTTCACATTGAGCATCTCTTGAATTGTTTTAACAATTTCCCTTCCTCCCGTAACATGGCATGGTAAATTGACACACACTCTTATGACATACCTTCCACGTGGCTTCGTAGAGAACATTGTGTAAAAAGTCAGAACCTCATAAACCTTAGATGGTGGAACATTGAGCTCTTCAGCAACTATTTCAGCTGCTTCCGGGGGTATGTAATTTCCAAAATGATCCTGAATTCGATGCAATATGTTAATGAGTATATCTCTTTCTTCAAGAGACTGAGAGCTAACCTCTTTGATAAGCGCGCACACCTTCTCACGATCAATCATGAAAATGCCTCCTTCTTATGGCGATACTTTGCTTATAGCACCGAACCTGCAAACCTCAATGCAGCTACCACATCTTATACAGATATCGTTGTCTATAACATGAGTCTTTCTGATCTCGCCTGATATAGCATTCACAGGACAGACTCTCGCGCAAGCTGTGCAGCCAACACATTTTGCAGAATCTATCACGTATCTTATCAAGTTCTTGCATTTTAACGCAGGGCATCTCTTTTCTTTGACATGTGCTTCATATTCATCGCGATAATACTGTAAAGTGCTCAAAACAGGATTGGGCGCAGTTTGCCCAAGACCACACAATGACGTATCTTTTATCACATTTGCAAGTCTTTCGAGTTCTTCCAGATCCCTTTCAGTTCCTTCGCCCGAAGTTATCTTATCCAGAATTTTCAGCATCTGTCTTGTACCTTCTCTGCATGGTGTGCATTTTCCACAGGATTCGTCAACAGTAAACTCCAGGAAAAATCTGGCTACATCAACCATACAATCATCTTCATCCATAACAATCATTCCGCCAGATCCCATAATAGCCCCAAGCTTTTGAAGAGATTCGTAATCAACAGGTGTGTCAAAATAATCCGAAGGTATACAACCACCGCTTGGCCCACCTGTTTGAACTGCTTTGATTTTCTTTCCAGTTGACGAACCTCCACCTATTTCATACAAAAGCTCCTTAAGCGTTATCCCCATGGGAACTTCTACTAAGCCTGTGTTGGTTATTTTTCCGGCGAGAGCGAAAACCTTGGTACCAGGGGATTTTTCAGTTCCTATACTTCTGAACCAGTCTGCTCCCTTTATTATTATTGGTGGGATACAGGCAAGCGTTTCAACATTGTTGATCACTGTAGGACATCCCCAAACACCACTTTGAGCTGGATATGGAGGTTTCACCCTCGGTTGACCCCTTTTGCCTTCAATTGAAGCTATCAAAGCGGTTTCTTCTCCACAAACAAAAGCTCCTGCTCCTATTCTTATCTCAATATCAAAGCCAAAATTGCTATCCATTATATTTTCGCCAAGAAAACCGTATTCTTTTGCCTGAGATATTGCTGCATTTAGTCTCTCAATAGCGAGCGGGTATTCCGCACGAACATATATGTATCCTTGATTTGCTCCTATTGCATAACCAGCTATCGCCATTGCCTCGAGGATTGTGTGAGGGTCACCTTCAAGCACAGATCGATCCATGAACGCTCCTGGATCTCCCTCGTCTGCGTTGCAGATGATATATTTTTTCTCTCCTTTTGACTTTCTGGTGAGTTCCCATTTGAGTCCGGTTGGAAAGCCTGCACCACCTCTACCACGGAGCCCACTCTTTTTTACTTCCTCAACAACCTGGTCCGGACTCATATGCTTTAAAACTTTTGCCAGAGCAAAATAGCCATCCCTGGCTATATACTCCTCTATGTTCATAGGATCTATGTATCCGACGTTTCGTGTAGCAATTTTCACCTGTCTTGCAAAAAAAGGCAGCTTTTCGACGGCCTCCGGTACTGTTTCACCTGTAGGCATCTTGTAAAGATGTTCTTTGACAATTCTTCCTTTCAAAATGTGTTCCTCTACAATTCTCCTGGCTGCCTGAGGTGTCAATTTTTGATAAAATACGCCTTCAGGATAAATAACCATCAATGGACCCAGGCTGCACGCACCCATGCACCCGGTTTCAACAACCCTAACAACCTCGCTCAACGCATACTTCTCTATCTCACTTTCAAGAGCCTGCTTGACACTTTCCTCACCAGCGGAGATACAAGCTCCTCCTGCACAAATAAGTACTGTGGTTGCAGTCAACGGCACTCAGATCACCTCTTCTTATATTTCCCCTTTTCTAACCAAAAGATCTGTCACGACTTGATTTGACATTATATGAAGCTTGACGATTCTCTTGGCATTCTCTGAATTGACATGTCCATAAACAACTGGCTCCTGACCCTCAATCCTCACTTCAACGGTTGGTTCTACTTCACAAAGTCCCATGCATCCAGATTGAACAACTGCTATGTCATTAATGTTATTCTCATCAAGCGCTTCGACGATCGCTTTCAGAGTATCTTTTGCTCCAGCTGCAATTCCGCATGTTCCCATTGCCACTGTGATTTTTCCTCTTTTGCCTGCATCTCTGAGCTGAAGTTCTTTTATTGCTTTTTCTTTGATCTTCATAAGTTCTTCAAGAGATTTTATTTTGCTCATCTATTTGTTCACCTCCCTGTATTTTTCAATAATCCTCGGAACCATGTCTGGCTTGACTCTTCCATAGAAATCTTTTTCACCGACAAGTACCACCGGAGCCATACTGCAAGCTCCAAGGCACCTGACTGCATGTACTGAGAACTGACCATCTTTGGTTGGCTCTTCAGCTGAAGTAGCAAGTTCTTCAAGAAATCTTTCAAATATTCTGTCTGCGCCCTTCACGTAACAGGCAGTGCCAAGGCAAACTTTGACCTGCACCTTGCCCTTTGGTCTTGTTGAAAAAAAGTTGTAAAATGTCACGACACCATAAACTTGTGAAACAGGAATTTTTAGCATCTCTGCTATGTGATTCTGTACCTCGGGTGAGAGATACCCGAAAAGTTCCTGCGCTTTCTGAAGAACCGAGATGAGCTTGTCTGGTTTTGCTCCTGTTGAAGCTATGTACTCATCCAACTCTTTGAAGAGACGCTCTCCTGTAGTGCAAGTATCAGGCAACTGCTTCACCTCCTGTTAATAAATTCACAAATCTAAGTCGATTATACCATCGTAATCACCAAAACTCACATTCTAAATTCACCTTTGCCTTACAGAAACAATTCTTTTTAGACTATATAATCAATATGTGAAAATAAAGTATAATTAAAGCCAGGTGAAGAACTTGCTCGAACTTTTAGGGAAAAAGATTCAGTGCAATTGTGGAAAAATTCACACGATACCAAGCGTTAATATTGTATGGGATAGATTCAGCAATACATATTTTTCCAACAAAAAATCCCTATTTGTTGCAGATGAAAATACAGCCAATCTATCAAATTTGTCCGGAAAAAATGTGCTTATCCTGACAGATCCTCGCAGAGTAACGGCAACTGTGGAAAATGTTGATAAAGTTCTGAAAATCTTAGGCAATGAGGATATGATTGTCTCTATAGGGTCTGGAAGCCTTACAGATATTGCAAAATATGCTGCTTATCTTTCAAAAAAGGAATTTTCCTGTGTTCCAACCGCTCCATCAGTTGATGGTTACACTTCATCTGCTGCCCCATTGATGGTGAATGGTATCAAACAAACCCTTGACGCAAAAACTCCCAGGACAATTATTCTCGATATTGATATTCTGAGGAATTGCCCGCTCGATCTTTTAAGAGCTGGCATTGGAGATATCTCAGCAAAAGTGATAGCAAGATTTGACTGGTTATTGTCTCACCATATAACCGGTGAATACATTTGTGATTTTTTCTGGAACAATTTGGAAGATGTGCTGTTTGAATTGTTGAAAGATGTAAATAATATTTTCCAGAGGGAAAAAAATTTCATCTCAAAATTGATGACAGCTCAGTTGATCTCGGGGCTCAACATAACAGTTGCGGGAAATTCGAGGCCCGCATCCGGATCAGAACATCTGATTTCACATTTTCTGGAGATGGTTTATGAAGCCCGGGGAGAATTGCCACTGTTCCATGGATTACAGGTTGCTATGGGAACATATATATCCCTTCACGCATATGAAATTTTGTTTGAAGATATACCGCTCGAGAAATCCAGCGATAATCTGGAAGAGAAAAAAAGATCCCTGATTCAACTTTTTGGGCCAAAAAAAGCAGAGAATTTCCTGCGGATATACAGAAACAAAAATATGGTAAAAATTGCAAATCTGAATAAAATAAAAAAATCACTCGAGAAAACCTATCTGCGGTTTTCTCCGCTGCTCAAAAATGTCTGTAAAGTTATAGATGTCGGGGAGCTTTTTAAAAACTATTCCAGGGATGTTATAAAACAGGCAATTAATCTTTCAAATATGCTGAGGGAAAGATACACGGTGCTTGATTTTCTTGATTCTTCAGGTATTTTGAAATCCTTTTCTGATTGGATAGTTGAAAAAGCAGGCCGGTGATGACTGTGAATAAGATTTCCAAAAATGCAAAAATAGGACTGAATGTGAAACTGGGTTTTAATGTCGTTGTGGAAGATAATGTAGTGATTGGCGATGGAACAGTTCTTGGAAATAACGTTGTAATTCACAAAGAAACAGTTGTTGGGAAAAATTGCGTGATTTCCGACAATACTGTGCTTGGCAAGAAACCTTTCAGATCTTCAATTTCTTCCACAACATTTGAAAAACAACTACCCCCTCTGACAATTAAAAACAATGTTACGATAGGCGCTGGTTGTATTCTGTACATTGGTGCAGTTCTTTCTGACAACGTCTTTATAGGAGATCTCGCAGTTATAAGAGAAGAGGTTGAGATAGGTGACTACACAGTTATTGGAAAAGGAGTGACCATTGAAAATAAATGCAAGGTTGGAAAGTACGTGAAAATAGAGACAAATGCTTATATAACAGCCTTTTCAGAAATAGAAAGCTACTGTTTCATAGCTCCTGAAGTTACATTCACTAATGATAACTTTCTTGGCCGAACAGAAGAGAGAAGAAAATACTTCAAAGGTCCTCTTATCAAAAAAGGGGCTCGTATAGGAGCCAACGCAACCATTCTACCAGGCATTGTTATAGGAGAAGACGCCCTCGTAGCTGCTGGTAGTGTTGTTACGAAAAATGTTCCTGCCAGAAAGATAGTAATTGGCGTCCCGGCCAGAATATGGAAAGATGTTCCAGAAGACCAATTACTTGAAAATCAAATTTTTTACAAAGACCAGTGATTTTACCACGGAAAGGCTATTTTACCAAGCACAGCCGGTCTTTTTGCGCCGGTAACAGATGGCATACCTGTGGTAACTCCATTCAAAAATTCATTTGCGAGCAACGCCATGCAGATTGCTTCTCTGGCTTTTGCGAATGTTCTGTTTGGTACAAAAACCCTGTAACCAAATCTCATGAGATCTTCCAGCAGCAATTTGTTAAAAGCTCCACCACCGAAAACATATATTCTTTCCACCTCTGGAAGATATCTTTTCATATTTTCATGAACGCAGAACGCAGTAAAATAAGTCAGAGTTCTTAAAACATCGAAGCTTCCTTTTTCAATGCCTTCTATAAATCTCTCGTTATACCATTCTCTTCCAGTGGTTTTCGGCGGTCTTTTATTCAAATATTCCTGATCTCTGCGGATCAATTCATGCAAAATTTTATCGTCTACCTTCCCTCTTCTGGCAAGTTCACCATCTTTATCAAAAAGTATCCCAAAACTTTCTTTAACATACAAATCTATCAGGCAATTTCCAGGACCTGTATCGAAAGCTAAAACTACATCATTTATGTAAGTAATGTTAGCAATTCCCCCTATGTTTAAAACAACTGTATGTGGCCTCTTAAAGAACACCCAGTCAAAATAAGCAGTTATAGGGGCTCCTTCACCACCCAGAGCAACATCTTTTGTTCTGAAAGAATGAATAACTGGTAGATTTGTCTCTACTGCAATTACATCAGCTTCACCTATTTGCAGAGTTGCTCCATTTTCCGGAAGATGATAAACAGTCTGGCCGTGATAGCCTATCGCATCAATTTCCTGGGACAGTTGCTTTAGCATAGCGGCATGAATTCTGGCTATCTCAAAGTTCATGAAAGTTACATCCTTCACAGTACTTTTTGAAGGATCGTAGGTTTCAATAATCCTCTTCTTGAATGTTTCAGGATAGTCGAAGCTTCTAAAATCCAGCAGCTTGAATTTCGTTTCCCTCGACGCCCCATCAAAAGAAACAACGGCGATGTCTAATCCATCTGCACTTGTACCAGACATCAATCCTGCAATAGTTCTTTTTTTCTTATCTAAAAGTTTCAAAAAATCGGCCCAGTACATTCTATCCCTCCGAACACAGCGTTGTGAAGCAATATTCTGATTCTCGTAATTTCATCTTCGTGCCTCTTTATGAATCCTTTGTTTGTCAAGAAAATTACAAACAGACCGTCTTCTCTGCACCAAATAGTTGTTCCTGTAAACCCGCTGTGGCCGAAAGCTTTTTCAGAAAGCATATCGCCGCTGCTCGTACCACTTGCCGGGCACATCCAGCCTATGTGTCTTTTGCCCTCGCCTACCTCAACAATTTTCTGGGTAAATAATGAAATTACGTTCATAGGAACTATCTTACCTGATAACAAAGAATCCATGAAAATATATAAATCTTCCACACTGGAAAACAATCCAGCATTACCACTTACACCACCCATGTAATATGCAAGTTCATCGTCAGGCATACCAATCAATCTTTTACCGTCTCTGATCGATGTTGGGGCTATGTTTTCGTGAAATCCTGGGGAAAATCTGGTAATCTTCATTCCAAGGGAATCAAAAATACCATATACAAATTTATCAAACGGCATTTCCACAACTTTTTCAACTATCGCCATCAATGTTATAAAATTCAAGCAAGAGTAAACTATTTTTTTCCCCGGCTCGCTGACAGGTTGAATCCTTATTATTTCTTCAAGAAGTTCTCTTCCA
>LDZR01000864.1_pt1 | contig 11196 bp, 8 predicted proteins | sample 615371 | NCBI WGS metagenome assembly LDZR01 (sample SAMN03408294, study PRJNA278302) | terrestrial metagenome | isolation source: oil reservoir sample K2 | place: USA: Alaska, North Slope, Kuparuk formation | collected 2013
AGTGATTATAAAAGTGACTTCGAATAAATTTTCGTCTTCTTCTGAAAATGAGGGTATTTCTGGGGCTGGTGTAGGAGATGGCTGAGCTGTTGTCGAGGCTTTTTGTGAAGAAAAACCAAAAAGCATAAGAATGATTGCAAAAGGAAGCAAAATTTCTAAAAATCCTTTCAAGTTTCTTTCACCTCTTTGATGTTGTAACTTTGCTTTCAGTTTATTATATCATATTTCTTATCTCAATTCTCCACACGCATTAGATCATATTAGATGTACGTGAAAAAGATTGGTTAAATTATAATTCGAGACTTTGAGGGAGGTAACCCCCCTCAAACTCCCCAACAAACAAGGAACTTCTCTAAATCTTAAAATTATGAACCACACAATTTTGTGATTAGGGGTAACCCCCCTCAAGCTCCTCAAAAATAAAAATCTCTTTTTTAAAAGATATTTTTTTTGCTCAATGCTGCAAATAAATCATATTATATCCTTATAGATGACAGATAAGTATGTTACAGAACTATATTGTATGATTCCACAGTTTAAACACCTATTTTCATAGAAGTTTAAAATAAAATCTAAAATTGATCAAATTGTACTATACAGTCAAATAAAAAACGCCCGATAAGGGCGATTTAGATTTTACTCAATCTGTCAAAAGCTAATCGATGAAGTGAATAACTACTAGATTTTGAATTTCTTAAACTGACTTTTTAATTCTAAAGAAAGTCTATTTAATTCTTCAATGTCCTCGTTTATTCCAGAAGTCTGATCATCTTGTTTTTCTATATCAGATAATATATTTTTAACCCTTTCAGATATAGAGGATACAGAATTTGATGCCTTATCCATGGCTTGGGCTATTTCTGAAGTGACTTCTGTTTGTTGTTTGATTTTTCCAGTTACATTTTTTATGTTTTCGTCTGTACTTTGTACATTATCCAATATCTTATTGAAATGATTTAATATAGAAGATGCTTTATCAAAAGTTTCTTTAACAGTTTGATAAGTTAAATCAATAGAAGTATTGGCTTCCTCACTTTGTTTTTTTATTTTTTGCAATATATTAGATATTTTTTCGGTAGAATTTCTGCTCTCTTCTGCGAGTTTTCTTATTTCATCGGCTACTACTGCAAAACCTCTGCCTGCTTCACCGGCTCTTGCAGCTTCTATTGCGGCATTTAAAGCTAATAAATTTGTTTGATCGGTTATTGAACTTATGGTTTCTACAATATTTCCTACATCTTGAGCATTTTTCGTTAATTCATTTATCACAGTAGAAGTGTTCTTAGTTTTTTCCACTGATTCATTAATTTTAGTCGCTATTTCGTTAATTTCAGTTTTCCCATTTTGTGCATCTTTTGATAAGCTTTGGGAATTCTTCAAAAGGTTATTCAGGTCTTCTAAGATTGTTTGAAATGTTGAAGTAACTTCCTCTATTCCAGCTGTAACCTCCTCTATGGACGAGGCTGCATCCTCTGTCTCCTTACTGATCTCCTGAGTTTCTTGCGTTAAGTAACGGGAATTTTCTGCAAGATTTTTAGAGTAGACACTTAAAGCATCAGAAAAATTCTGAATCTTATCTGACGAATTCATAATGCTAGAAATAGAACCTTTTAAAGAATGAGACATTTCACTTAGAGCCTGTGACATCTCTCCAATTTCATCAGAACTTTTGCTTTCAAAGTTCACTGAGAGATCCCCTTTGGTAAAATTTTTGATTTTTTCAGTTATTATTTTAATTGGCTTAACAGTAGCGTTTGAAAAGGTAATGGAACTAATCATAACCGCAACTGTTATTAAAGAGAAAATTAGTATAATTATTTTTGAGAAAGAATTTGCCTGTTCTCTAACAAAAGAAAATTTAGTTTCTCCAATCATGGCCCAATTTATAGTTTTGTAGTTGAAGGGTTCATAAACAGCTAAAACTTTGTCACCTAAATAATCTTCGCTTTCAATCCAACCTTGTTCACCGTTAAGAGCTCTTAATACCTGAGGGGTTTCAACTTTTTGAGAAAGAATAGTTGGAGATTCAGAATATATAGAATTGCTTCTCATTAATTTATCTTTCCCAACAACGTACATTTGAGTAAATTCGTTCATTCCGGTGGTATCCTGCATTATTTTATCTATTTGATCAATGGAAATTTCAAAAATAAGGTATCCTAGAGGATATCCAAACGGATTTAAGATTGCTTTACCTGCAAAAGCTTCCGGCCTTCCAGTACCAGGATAATATTGAAAATCAACAAATTTTACATCTATATCTTCAGAATCCGTTAGTGATTTAAAAAGACTGCTTAAGTTGGTATTTGAAAGTTCTTGATTTACGTTGTTACCAAAATCTTCGTTTTTAGCAGCAGAATAGGCTATGTCCCCTTTCGTTGTTATAAAAAGTATATCGTCATAACCTTTTTCTTCTAAAAATGTGTTCAATTCCGGATGTAATTTTTCATGTTGAGCTGCATATTCTCGAACAATAGCATACGATTCAATATCGTTAAAATTTTCAATACCGAAAAGAGAATTGAGTTGATTTCTTTTTTCATATGGATTATGAGTAATATACATATCTTGAAGGTATTCTTTTGCATTGTTTGAGTACCTTTTGTTAATATTATCAAATTGAAAAACTAACAGATTTAGATCGTTACTTAAATTCGGCCTACTAGTTATTACATTCAAATCTTGCTCTATGTTTTGGAAAAAATTATTGAAATACTGTTTTTTTAACTCTGTCGAAACTATTAATTTTTCAGCGTTATTTTCTATAATATAGTTAGTTATAGAGTATAAAATGATTATTAAAAAAACTATAAAACCACTTATAAATACTATCAAGTTTCTTGATACAATTTTTCCTCTAAGTTTCAAACAAACACCCCCAGTTTCCTAGAACTTATTTATATATTTTTATTATATCAAATAAATCAACGCTTTTGTTCATACTAAAAATAAAAATATAATGAATGATTAAGCTGGAGTTAAGTTTATTAAGCTCATTAATTATAAAAAATCCTTCAGCCTGGTGCAAAGATAAAGATTTTTAAGGTAATTGTTATTTAAATTCGCAAACAAATGCTGTTTGTTCACGAAACTTATGGTATAATGTAAAAGGTTATTTTGGCCCAAAAAATAGAAAAGGAGTAAAAACATGACAAAATTTCAACACATGGGCCTTTCTGATAACATACTCAACGCGATTGATAAAAAAGGGTACGAAGAACCAACTCCTATCCAAGAAAAGGTTATCCCCTTTCTTTTATCTGGTAAGAATAATGTAATCGGTCAGGCTCAAACTGGTACAGGAAAAACAGCAGCATTTGGTATACCTCTAATTGAAAGATTAGACGAAAAAGCAAACGACGTTCAAGCTTTGGTATTAACTCCCACAAGAGAGTTAGCTTTGCAAGTTTGTAACGAAATCGACTCATTGAAAGGAAACAAAAGATTGAACCTTCTTCCCGTGTATGGAGGGGTCTCAATTGGAAATCAAATCAGAACTCTCAAAAGAAAAGTAGACTTAGTGGTAGGTACCCCTGGAAGAATAATTGACCATTTGAACAGAGGTACTTTAGATATTAGTAAGATCAAGTATTTGGTCATTGATGAAGCCGATGAAATGCTAGATATGGGTTTTATAGAAGATGTGGAGACAATACTCTCAAAAACTAATAAAGAAAAGCAAATTTTGATGTTTTCAGCTACAATGCCTCAAAGGATTGTTACCCTTGCTAGAAACTATATGGGAAATTTTCAAACGGTAACAACAGTTCAAGAAAACAAAGAGGACATAACAGTAAAAAAGGCAAAACAAATTTATTACATGATTTCTGAATCTGATAAAATCGAACTTTTGAGTAGACTAATAGATTTAGACACTAATTTTTACGGTCTTGTATTTACTAAAACAAAAGTCCAATCGGAAGAAATCGCAAACAAATTAATCAGAAAAGGTTACGAAGCAGAAGCCCTGAATGGAGACGTTTCTCAAAATCAAAGAGAAAGAATAATGGATAAATTTAAGAACAAACGAATAAAAATTTTAATAGCCACAGATGTTGCAGCCAGAGGCATAGATATAGACAATCTTAAATACGTTATCAATTATTCTCTTCCACAAAATCCAGAAAATTATATACATCGTATCGGAAGAACTGCAAGGGCTGGAAATGAGGGTACAGCTATTACTTTTGTCACACCGAGCGAGTATAGAAAATTCATGTTCATTAAGCATTCCTCAAAAGCCTTAATAGAAGAAGCTAAAATACCACAAGCAAAAGATATTGTTAATGCAAAAGTTGAAAAAATAAAAGACGAGATCAAATCTAATCTTTCCAAAGATATAGATCCCATATACGAAATCTTGACGGAAAAAATAATAGAGGAAACTGACCAAGAACCCAGCCAAATAATTTCTTCTATTTTAAAGTATTTTTATGGTGGAAACTTGAAAGAAGAAAATTATAACAAAATAAAGGAAGTTAAAAGTTCTTCAAAAAGCAAGGATCAAAGGTTATTTGTTGCATTAGGTAGTTCAAGTAAAATGACACCAAAAAAGCTTGCTGAATTCATTGAAAGGGAAACTGGTGTAACCATTAAAAAAATAAAAGATATCCAAGTAATGGATAAATTTTCTTTTGTGACAGTTCCTTCAGAAAAAGCTGAAGCAATAATAGAGATATTTAAGCAAAAATCAAATAGAAAAAGACCACTCGTAGTACAAGCTAAGTCCAAAAGAGAAGTGAGAAAGTAAAGGCAAAAAATGGATTATAGAAACAACTAGTTCGATTCTGAAGCATTTTTAACCGCTTCATATACGTTTAAATGTAATCTTTTATCATAAGCTTCGGGTAAGATCCTGGTAGGCGTGGGAATACACGAATTTGAAATTGCAAGTATTGCAGAATGGAGCATTTTTTTAGTTATTTTAGATTTTTTCTCTATCGCTCCCTTCATTATTCCTGGAAAGGCTATGAGATTGTTGATTTGGTTGGGATAATCTGATCTGCCAGTTGCCACTATACTTGCCCCGAAGCTTTTTGCTAATATTGGATCTATTTCTGGCAAAGGGTTGGCAAGTGCAAATATTATAGGATTTTTATTCATCTTTTTTACCATTTCTTCATTCAAAATATTGCCTCTGGATACCCCTATAAATACATCTGCACCAAAAAGAGCATCTGTGAGATTCCCTATTATATTTTCTGGATTCGTTATCTGCGCCAATTCTTCGTGATATTCATGCAAGCAGCTTTCCGGAACATTTTTATTCAATACCCCATTCTTGTCAACTAAAACAAGATTTATAACGCCAAAATCCATCAAAAACTTGGCTATATTGTACCCCGCTGCCCCTATACCGTTAATAACAACTTTAATATTTTTTGCTTCTTTGCCCGTTAATTTCAATGCATTCAACAATCCTGCCGTAACTACTACAGCAGTTCCCTGCTGATCATCATGAAAAACTGGAATATTCATTGTTTTATTTAATTCTTCTAATATTCTAAAACACCTCGGAGCGGAGATATCTTCTAAGTTTATACCTCCAAAAGAAGGTTCTAAGTTTTTCACAATCGAAACAATTTCTTCTGGATCTTGTGTATTCAGGCAAATTGGAAAGGCATCAAGCTGACCAAAAAGATTAAACAACAAGGCTTTACCTTCCATAACGGGAAGCGCACCATATGGTCCTATGTTACCAAGACCCAATACGGCACTTCCGTCTGAAACGATACCAACGGTGTTCCAACGTCTTGTGTATAAAAATGTATTTTCTGGATCTTTAGAGCATTCTTCTGCAACATCTGCTACCCCAGGAGTGTATAGTAGGGATAACGATTCTTCGTTCAAATTGTCGACGTTCGAAATTGTCCTAATTTTCCCTTTGAGTATTTTGTGTAATTCTTTCGCGTCCAAGATTAACACTCCTTAAAAGTTAGAATATCTGATTGCCGTTTGTATCTATTGCCACCATTAAAGGAAAATCTTTCACGCTTATGTTATAAATAGCTTCTGGCCCTAATTCTGGGAAGGCTAGAACCTTTATATCCTTCACACATTTAGAAAGATATGCAGCTGCACCACTTGGAGTTATAAAATAAATTCGCCTGTATTTTATACATAACTTTACTGCTAAATCACTTCTTTTCCCTTTTCCAACCGTTGCTAACACCCCTAATTTAAAGATCATTTCAAGATATTTATCCATTCTTTCACTCGTTGTTGGGCCTATAACGCCTATCTTAGAGTTCTTTGGAGGATTAGCAGGACCAGCATAAAAAACAATTTTTTCATTTAAATCTACTGGAATCTGCAAATTTTCTGATACTAATTCCAAAAGTCTTTGGTGGCCAGCATCCCTCATAACTATCAATTCACCTGTGTATTGTAAGAGTTCTCTGACCTTTAATTTTTTTATTTCATCCATCTTCAAATTTTACCACACCTTTTCTACAAAGGTAACAATCTAAGGAAACCCCAACTGGAAGTGTTGCAATATGGGTGGGAGCATATTCTACATGTACCGAAAAAATCGAAGCCCCCTCTTTTAATCCTTGAAAACCTATTTTTAAAGTATTTAAATCTTTCAATAGCTCTTCCTCAAAATCTGCGTATACAGGGTTTTGATTTCTTTCTTTGAAACTTTTAGTTAAAGCCAATTTGGATAAAACCATCGCTTTATCAGAAGTTCCACCTATTCCTATTCCAACATGTAAAGGCGGACAACCTTTTGCCCCGTTTTCTTTCACATGCCCCATTATTACATCTTTTAACTCTTGGACATTGATTGATGGTTTTAACATGAACAAGGTTGAGAGATTTTCACTTCCCCCACCTTTCACCAAAAATTTGATCTCTAAACTCTTCCCAGAGACTTGGAATATGTGTACAACAGCAGGAGTGTTGTTCTTAGTGTTTTTTCTTTCAAAAAGGGGGTCACTGACAAGTGAAAATCGAAATGGATTTTCCATATATACCTTTTCAACCACCTCATTTAAAGTTGAAAATATCGGTTCTTCAAGTGTAACTTCGTTTCCTAAAAAAACAAAGAATTCAACAATACCCGTATCTTGACAGAGGGGTAATTTTTCAGCTTCTGCAATTTTATAATTTTCTTTAAGTGCTTGCGAAAATGGGCCATTGTATCCGTCAAGATAAGCTTTTACTTCTGGGTTTATCGTTTCATTGATCTTTAATAAATGATTTGACAATTTTTCTAGTATTTCACGCTTATGTATCATCTCAAACTCCTTTTTTACACCTGCCTAATGCTTTCAGCAATGCTAAAACTTACTTTAGTACCCCTTCGTCTCTCGACCAAACCATTCGTTTTTAAAATTTTTTAATTTCGAATCTTTTATCTTATCGTCTAATTTTCCCCCTTTTTGAAATTTTAGCATAAAAAAATGAAAAATTAAGAATTTTTAAGTTTTTAATTCCTAATCGCCTCTAATCGACCTTAATCGTCTATAATTTCATTTAATCGGATTTTTATTTTGAGAATTTAAGAGGTATAATATGAATAGTTAAGCGGTTAAGTACTCTTATAATCAAATATTGGAGGATATACAATGCCACCAAAGAAGAATAAAAATTCTCGAATAACTATTGAAGATATTGCACAGATCGCTCAAGTCTCTAAAGCTACCGTGTCATATGTGATCAACGATAAACCTGGTGTAAGTGAACCCGTTAGAAATAAAATAAAAAATATAATTGAAGAAACTAATTATTTTCCTAATTCCGCAGCAAGGGGATTAGCAGGTGAAAAAACACGTTTTGTAGGTTTAGTTATCCCGGATATTTCTGATATGTTTTATGCCAATATAATTAGAGGAGTAGAAAAAACTTTAAATAAAAAAGATTATCTTCTCACTCTATTTACTACTCATGCACGACCAGAAAGAGAGCAACAAGTAGTTCGACTGTTGAATAAAAGTATAGTTGACGGGTTAATTATAATGGCCTATTTTATTACTGATAATTTCATAGAATCATTGAAAGAAAGAGAGATTCCTTTTGTCTTTATCGACTATCCACCAAAAGATGAAAAAATTTATTCCGTAATGGTTGACAACGAAAATGGGGCTTATGAAGCGACAGAATATTTGATAAAACTTGGACATAAAAGAATAGCGTTTTTAGCAGGTCCAGAAGTTGCCTGGGATTCAAAGGCACGATTCAAGGGGTATTTAAAGGCATTAAAAACTTATGGAATCCAATTCAGCCCAGAATTAGTTGAAAACGGTAATTTCACAAAAGAAGAAGGATATGCCGCTACAAAAAGGTTGTTAGAAAAAGGAGAAAAATTCACTGCTATTTTTTCTTCAAACGATCAAATGGCTATAGGCGCAATAAGGGCTTTAAAAGAAAGTGGTTACAAAATTCCCATAGATATCTCCATTGTGGGGTTTGATAATATCGAGGCCAGTTCTATAATAGAACCTCCTTTAACAACAGTTTCACAGCCCATATATGAAATGGGTAAAAAGGCTGTAGATATTATTACAGCTTTAATCAATGAAGAAAAAATTGAAGAAAAAAGATATATGTTAAAAACAAAATTAATCGAAAGACATTCTTGCATAAGAATTTAAATTTTTTATAGATAACTTAACCGATTAAGTAAGTATGAATAAAGTATTTTATAGTCTCATAACAGCAATTTTAAAAATCAGGAGGAAAGATATGTTCGAGACAAAATACGGATATTTCACAGAGGATGGAAAAGAATTTATTATAACCACACCTAAAACTCCCAAACCTTGGATAAATGTTATTTCTAATGGAGATTATGGAATGATTATATCTCAGAGTGGCTCTGGTTATAGCTGGAGAAAGCATGCAAGTTTAAATAGAATTACACGGTGGGAACAAGATCTAATAAAGGATGAATGGGGCAAATATATATACATAAAAGATGATACAAGCGGGGATTTTTGGTCTCCAAGCTGGAAGCCAACTTGTAAAGAACCTCAAGAGTATAAATTAAGACATGGTCAAGGTTATTCCATATTTGAAACCAAATACTTCGATATAAAAACGAATTTAACTATGTTTGTATCTAAAGATGACCCAGTTGAAATATGGAAGTTAACTATAAAAAATACTTCCGAAAAAGAACGTAGACTATCTGTTTACACCTATTTAGAATGGAATTTGGGAGCCGCTCCTGACTGGCACAGAGAGTTTCACAAAACTTTTATAGAAACAGATTTTTTAAACGGTTTAAACTGTATGACGGCTGAAAAAAGAATGTGGGAGATACCAAATGAAAGAGGTCAAAATTGGAACAGAAACTGGGAATATACAGCTTTTCATTCAGTTAGTGAGACAGTAGCAGGATTTGAAGGGTCAAAGGAAAAATTTTTAGGACAGTACGGAAGTATTTCTAATCCAAAAGCCATTATTACTGGAGAAATATCAAACACCTATGGAAAGTGGGAAGATTCTATTGCCAGCTTAAAAAATCAAATAATTTTAAAACCAGGAGAAGAAAAAACGTTGATTTATCTTCTTGGAGCTGTTTCTCAAAAATATACCAACGAAAGTGTGAATTCCCTTGTTAAAAAATATCAGACTGTAGAAAGCGTTGAAGAAGAATTTGAAAAAGTAAAGGGTATGTGGGATAAAATGCTTTCGAAATTTACTGTTGAAACTCCAGATAAAGCCCTAGATTTTATGCTAAACAACTGGTTGAAATATCAAGCTATTTCTGGAAGATTGTGGGGAAGGTCGGCTTATTATCAAACTGGTGGGGCGTATGGTTTTAGAGATCAACTTCAAGATAGTCAGATATTTTTGTATGTGGATCCTGAACAAACCAAAAATCAGATAAGACTTCATGCAGCCCACCAGTTCAAAGATGGGAGTGTTTACCATTGGTGGCATCCGCTTTCCGAACTTGGCTACAAAAATAATATATCGGATAACAGATTATGGTTGCCTTTTGTTGTTCTAAGGTTTTTAAAAGAAACTAATGATTTAGAATTCTTGAAAGAAAACATAAATTTCCTGGATGGTGGGGAATCTTCTTTATACGACCATTGTATTAGAGCAATTCACTACAATTTAAATCATATGAGCCCAAGAGGACTTCCTTTAATAGGTGACGGAGACTGGAATGATGGTATGAACGCTGTTGGCACTCAAGGAAAAGGGGAAAGTGTTTGGCTTGGACATTTTTTGTATGGTGTTTTAAAAGAGTTCTCTGTTGTTTGTAAGAAGATGGAAGATCTAGAAAATATGCAAAGGTTTTTGGATGAAGCTGAAAAGCTTAAAGAAAGCATCAACAAATACGCCTGGGATGGAGAATGGTACGTAAGGGCATTCAAAGACAATGGAGAACCGATTGGGAGTAAACAAAACAGTGAAGGTAAGATATTTTTAAACGCACAAACTTGGGCAATAATCAACGGCACCGCAACACAAACACGAATTGAAGCAGCTTATCAATCAGCAAAAAAGTACCTTTTTAAAGATTATGGGCCACTTCTTTTTCAACCAGCATTTGCGAACCCCGATTCAGAAATTGGATACTTAAGCAGATACGCTCCAGGAGTTAGAGAAAATGGTGGATTATACACTCATGCAGGCACTTGGGCGATATTGGCAGCCTCAAAGATGAAAGATCCTGAAACATACAAAATCTACAAAAGCTTTATGCCTATTTATAGGGGCTTGGAACCTGATAAATACTTAGCTGAACCATATGTTACCCCTGGTAACGTTGATGGGCCAGATTCTCCTTATTTTGGACGAGGAGGGTGGACTTGGTATACAGGATCGGCAGCTTGGTATTTCATAGTTGGAGTTGAGGGAATTTTTGGGCTAAAACCTGAATGGGAAGGATTGAGAATAGAACCCATGTTCCCAGAAGAATGGAAAGAAGTAAAAGTAAAGAGAATATTCAGGGGAAAACAGTTAAACATAACTTACAAAAAAAGTAATGAGAAAAAGATTGTAGTTAATGGTGTAGAAATCAATGGAAATATTATTAATCCGGAATTATTTGAAGAAAGTGTTTTGAACGTTGAAGTACTTTTTTAGAAAATATCTATCACAAACAATATCAAATTTCTAGACACTTTAGAAATAAAAAGATTTTCAAAAATAAGATTTCGATTTTAAAAGGGTTACAGGGCGAAGCCCTCCCTCACCCTGCTGGGTAAAGGGACCGCAGGTCCCTTCCTTAGA
>LDZR01000046.1_pt1 | contig 11188 bp, 9 predicted proteins | sample 615371 | NCBI WGS metagenome assembly LDZR01 (sample SAMN03408294, study PRJNA278302) | terrestrial metagenome | isolation source: oil reservoir sample K2 | place: USA: Alaska, North Slope, Kuparuk formation | collected 2013
TCGGATTATTCCGGAATTAAGAAAATATACATGTTCTTTTACTTTCTTTCCTCGCCTTTTTTTATTTGGAGGATGGGTTGCTGTATCAAGTATTGTGAGTCCAATCCTTGTATATTTGGATCGTTTTTTAATCAGTTCCTTTTTGTCAATTGAAGCAGTAGCTTATTATTCAGCACCCTATGAAGTTATAACACGTTTTTTAATTATTCCAACAAGTATGACAATGACACTTTATCCGGCTTTTAGCACTTTTGAAGGACAAAAAGATAAAATAAGAGTTGGTACTTTGTTTACTAAGTCTAGCAAATACATTTTACTATTAGTTGGGCCTATTATTCTTATAACGGTGTTATTTGCTAATGAAATCATGCAAATATGGCTTAGTATTGATTTTGCAAAGAAAAGCACAAATGTATTGCAAATTCTTGCTTTAGGTGTGTTATTTAATTCCCTTGCTCAAATTCCTTTTACATTTCTCCAAGGAATAGGTCGACCTGACATTCCAGCTAAATTTCATTTACTTGAACTTCCTATTTATATAGGAATAGCTTGTTTTTTAATCAGTAGGTGGGGAATTGCTGGAGCAGCTTTATCTTGGTCTTTACGTGTTTTACTTGATGCTTTTTTGCTATTTTTAGGTGCAATTAGTATTTATAAATTTTCGCCTTTTGCTTTTGTAAAAAGTAATATTCTTTTTACAAGCTTTACTTTCTTAATATTTGCAAGTATAGTTTGTATGTTCAAGCTCTTTTGTGGAATTTTTCCTTTACTACTCCAGTTTTTACTTGTTTTGATGCTTCTTGGGTTATTTTTTTGGTTTACCTGGAGAAATGTTTTAGATGATTCTGAACGGCGAGCAGTTTTTAAAATATTAGGTTTTGGAAAAGAGTAGGTAATTATATATAACATAAACTGTAATCATTTAAACAAGTTGGAAATAATGACAAAAAATAGCAAGACAGTAAAAAGATGCTAATACGATTGCTTTATTTATCAAGTTATCAAAGTACCAGTTATTAAGGAGTTAGTCCTTTAGAGAAATTTTAGTACTATAGTTATATGTTGACAAAATATCTTTGGAAATAGGCAGAAGCTGAAGCAGAGGGATAATAATACTATGAAAAATTATATATATGTAAAAGATAAAAAGAAAGTATTAAACAATTTTCAAAAATAGAAGCTGGGTTTGCTTTAGCTGAGTTGAAGAAGAATGGAGATATTTATGTTTTAAAATTGAATACCTAAGGATATATTTGTATGCAAAAGGAGGATTTAAATGTGCCTACTCCTTTGGTATCAATTATTACACCAACCTATAATCATGAAAAGTTTATTGGGCATTGCATTGAAAGTGTACTATCTCAAACATTTTCTGATTGGGAACAAATTATTATAGATGATGGCTCTACAGATAGAACACCACAAATTGTTCAAAATTTCAAAGATTCAAGGATTCGATATGTCTACCAGAAAAATAAAGGAATTTGGAATCTTGCTGAAACATACAATAAAGCACTTAGTCTTGCTAAAGGTAAGTTAATTGCTATATTAGAGGGGGATGATTATTGGCCACCTCATAAACTGGAAAAACAAGTTCCAACATTTGATAACTCTGCAGTGGTCCTAAGTTGGGGAAAGGCATTTTTTGTAAATGAAAAAGATAAAGTAATTGGTAGTTCTGGAGGAAAAAATTTTTATAGTAACTCATTATATCAAAATAGACCAAATGGAATAGCTATAAAAATGTTCCTTTTTAAAAATTATTTAAGTCCTTCGGTTACAGTTATGGTTAGGAAAGATACCCTTTTGAAAATAGGTGGCTTTAGGCAATACAGGGGAATACCGTATGTAGATTATCCTACATGGTTGGCTTTATCTTTGGAAGGAGAGTTCTATTATCTTGAAGAAATCCTTGGCTATTGGCGACGCCATTCTTTACAAGCAACAGCAAATTATTATTCAATAATGATGCGTGGACATGTTATGATAACACAGGATTTTTTAAAGACTTTACCAACAGCCTTTAAAAAGGATTTGGGTATAGATGACTATATTATTTCAGCAGGTAATTCATGGTATGAAGGATTAGCACTTCTTAATGAAAAGAAATGGAGGCAGGCAAGAAAAGAATTTTTAAATGTTGTTTTGAAAGCACCTCTTTCACTAAAACAAAAAGCAATTGTGGCATTTATTGCTAGTTTTTTTCATTTGAATTGGGAACATGTTTTTGAATTAAGGCAGTATTTATTAAAACTTTTTAGAAAAAAGAATTGATTATTACTAATATTTAAATAGTCAATTCATTGAGGTGTAAAAGCATAATGCGTAAGCTCTTGTTTACTGTTATGTGTTTAGCAGTATTCTCAATTTCATTCCCTAATTTGGTTATTTTAAAAGGATTCCTTATTGATAGATTAACATGGCTTGTTTGGTTAGTAGCTACCGTAATGGGAATTTTTTTGTTATTAATCAGGGGTAAGTTTCGTCGTTTCCATATATTTCACCTTTTTTTTGTACTTTTTGTTTGCTGGGGATTTTTAAGTATATTATGGAGTGTAGACTATAGCTTAACTTTGTATCGATTTTTCTTAAATTTAGGATTTATAGGTATTGTTTGGTTGTTATGGGAAATACCCAAAAACAATAGAGAGCTAAATGTACTATTACAGGTTTATGTAGTTGGTGCTTATTTTAGTATAGCAAGTATAGTATTTAATTATTTGGTAGGTGTGGTTTATCCGCATACAATACAAAGATTTTCGGCATTTGGTTACGACCCAAATGATATAGGTGTAATTTTGGCACTTGGTATACCTATTGCGTCATACCTTGTTTTTCAGCATCAAAGGGAAGTTGTAAAGTGGTTAAACATTTTTTATGTTCTTTTTGCATTCTATGGTATATTTCTTACAGGATCACGTACAGCAATTGCGGCAAGTATAGTATCTCTATTTTTTGTTATACATATGTTTCGGATAAGCCCACTAAAAGGAAAAAGAAAAATAACGTTAATTTTGACGTTTATAGTAGGTATTGTATTTATAATTTTAATTGTGCCACAAGCTAGTTGGGATCGTATTAAAGCTGGTATTGATAGTATTGCTTCTTTTGATTTAACTCGTAGAGTTAATATTTGGCTTGCTGGTTTAAAAGTATTTAACAGCCAACCACTTATTGGAACAGGGGCAGGTACATTTCCTGTTGCAGTAGAACCGGTTTTAGGCCAAGCAAGATCACCACATAACACTTTTATTTCAGTATTAGTTGAACAAGGTATAATAGGTTTTATTCTTTTTATAGTAACTCTCATTATTGTTATAAATACAGCATTTAAAGCTCCTCCCCTTCGTAGAACAGTTTGGTTGGGTTTATTATCGGTTTGGTTTGTTGGCTCTAATTTGCTTGGTTGGGATTACCGCATTCCTACTTGGTTTATTTTTGGACTTTTAGTTTCTTCGGAGAATAATATATGTGTTTCTTTGGAGGGAAAAGAGAGTGGCTAAACGCAAAAGAATATTATATGTAGTTTCTACATTACGAGTATCTGGGCCTATTAATGTTCTTTATAACATTGTTAAGTACTTAGATCGGGAACATTTTGAAGCTGCGATTTTAACACTTTCTCCTGAACCAGATGAATCAGCACTTCCGCGTTTTAAGAACCTGAGGATACAAGTTTATTCGTTAGGTTTTTCACGCATGAAAGGTTTTATAAGCGGTCCGTCAGCTTTAAGAGGCTTTGTAGCTAAATACTGTCCTGATATATTACATACACATGGCTTTCGTGCGGATATGATTGCAGCAAGATCTTTAAAAGGAATTAAACATGTTACTACAATTCATAACTATCCTTATTATGATTATCCAATTAGATATGGTAGGTTAGCTGGAACTTGTATGTCATGGTTGCATATTAATATTCTACGGCAGATAAAGATAGTTGTAGCTTGTTCAAATGCTCTTGCAAAAATGCTGAAGCAGCATTTGCTAAGTCCCTGTGTTATAAGAAATGGTGTTTCTCAAGAGGTATACCATAAGGCTACTAAAGAAGAACGTTTTGAATTGCGGAGAAAGCTGAAGTTGCCTCAAGATAAAAAAATTTTTGTTTCAGTTGGGCATTTAAGTACTCTTAAAGATCCTAAAACAGTATTAAGGGGTTTTTTGGGAAGTAATGTCCGAAACGATAGCTTATTATTAATGATTGGGGATGGACCATTAAGAAATTTTTGCGAAGCAATTGCTAAGCAGGAACATTGTATACAATTTACTGGACGTGTTAGTAATGTAGCAGATTATTTGAAGGCGGCAGATTACTTTATTTCGGCTTCGCTAGCAGAAGGGTTGCCAAATTCTGTTATGGAAGCGTTGGCATGCGGCCTTCCAGTTTTTCTTTCTAATATTGAGCCGCATAAAGAAATTTTAAATCTAAATAGCAAAGCTGGAATACTTTTTCAAGTTGGAAATGTTGAGGATTTAACTAGAAAACTTAATGAACATGTTAATAATAATTGGGTAGCTAAATCAGAAGCAGCTATAAAAATTGTCAAAAATGTTCTAAATGCTAGAAGGATGTCGTCTGAGTACCAACATTTGTATGAGAATATATAAAAGAATTTTAATTTTAATTTTTATTTTTGAGATGGTGCTGACACAGGATATGAGAGTAAAATAATGAGTTAGAAGGTTGATTTGTGTCATTATAAAAGAGGTGCCAATATGACAAAGGTAACTGTACTAATGAGCGTTTATAATAGTAAGCTTTATCTCCATGAGGCTGTGGAATCGATTCTTAATCAAACTTACCAGGATTTTGAGTTCCTTATTATAGACGATTGTTCCCAGGATGGCTGTCGTCAGGTTTTGGAGGAATATGCACGACAGGACGACAGAATCCGATTATTAGTTAACACTCGCAATAGAGGCTTGGGATATTCGCTTAAACGCGGTATATCTGAAGCTCGTGGTGAGTGGATTGCAAGAATGGATTCTGATGATATTTCGTATCCCGATCGCCTAAAGATGCAGATTAAATGGCTCGAAAATCATCCTGAGATAGACATTTTGGGTGCCCAGGCTGTGGATATTGATAATAATGGTCGATTTATAAGGGAACGTCGAGTTCCGCTTACTCATGAAGAAATTCGCCGTACATTACCTTATGCTAATCCTGTTATACATCCTACTGTAATTTTTCGCCGAGCTTCAATACTTTCTGTAGGGTCATACAGGGCGGATTTACGATATTTACAGGATTATGATTTGTGGTTTCGGTGTATGGCTAGAGGATTACAGTTTGCAAATTTACCTGAGGTACTGTTAGGATATCGAGTTGATGATAATTATTACAGAAAAAAGTCCTGGAATTATAGAAAAGTAGACTTCCAAATTCGGAAAAATGGTTGTACTAGAATTGGTTGCAAAGGGATAGAATGGGTTGGAATTCTTATACCCCTATTTTTGGGTTTGATCCCAACCTCATTAGCACCTTGGATTTATTCTTTTGCAAAAAGGATTGATCCTCGACAACATCATGTTTTGTATCGCTAGCTTTTATAATCGTTAAAATAGTTAAAATAAATGGTAGAATTTAAATTACTGCAAGTTGTATTTTCCTACAAATTTTATTTTCAATTTTATTTTCATAAAATAAATGTGAATTAATTATGGGGTGTTTAGAGGTGGGTACAAGAAATAAACAAAGAGTAGTAATTGTAGGCACCGGCTATGTTGGTCTAACAACTGGTGTTTGTCTTGCTTATCTGGGGCATAAGGTAACTTGTGTGGATATTAACGAAGAAATTGTTGGGAAATTAAGAAATGGCAAGGCGACAATTCATGAACCGGGTATACAGGAGTTAATGCTTGAAGCTAGGGATAATTTACATTTTACATGTTCGTTACCCTATGCACTACCTGCGGATGTGATAATGATAGCTGTAGGCACACCTTCTAAAGCCAACGGTGATGCTGACATGTCTGCGGTAGAAAAGGTTGCTGAGGAGATAGGAGCGAATTTAGATAAGGACAGTTGTCCGGTAGTAGTCAATAAGTCCACAGTTCCTGTTGGTTCAGCCCGTAGGGTGGAAACGATAATTAAAACTCAATTAGAACAAAGGGGTGTAAAAGCCCAATTTTTTGTGGCTTCTAACCCTGAATTTTTACGGGAAGGTGCTGCTATCCACGATACTCTTTATCCTGATAGGATTGTGGTAGGAGCAGAGGATACCGAAGCGGTAAATATATTGCGGCAGCTTTATGCTCCTATTTTAGAACAAACTTTTATTCCGCCAGCCTGTGCTAAGAGGCCAGCAGATTATGAACTCCCTGTTTTTATTACTACTAACCCAACGAGTGCAGAGTTAATAAAATATGCAGCCAATTCTTTTTTGGCTATGAAAATTTCTTTTATTAATGAGTTTGCTGGATTAGCAGAAAAGGTTGGAGCAGATATTAAAGAAGTGGCCAGAGGAATAGGATTGGACAAGCGTATAGGATACCGTTATTTAGAAGCAGGTCTTGGTTGGGGAGGTAGCTGTTTTGGTAAGGATACCAAAGCTATAATATATACTGCGTCACAGTATGGCTATCCAATGAAGCTTGTGCAGGCAGCTATTGATGTCAACTACCGACAGAGAATGATTGTTATCGATAAACTGCAGGCGATATTGAAAGTTATCCGGGGCAGTACCATTGGTATTTTAGGATTAGCTTTTAAACCAGATACGGATGATTTGCGCGATGCTCCTTCAATTGATATTATCAAAAAGCTTGTAGAACAGGGAGCCAGGGTTAAAGTTTATGATCCGGTGGCAATGGTCAATTTTAGAAAACAATTTCCGGAGTTAATGGTAGAATATTGTGACAATGTATTTTCTTTAAGCAATGGCTGCGATGCTTTGGTGCTAGTGACCGAATGGCAAGACTTTTCTAGTATCAATTGGAAATTAGTGGGAGAGAAAATGCGGCGGAAGGTAATTATTGACGGGAGGAATATGTTTAACCGTGAGGAGCTTGAGAGCTTAGGGTTTACATACATGGGGGTAGGAAGGTAGTGGATTATGAGAGAATAATGGTTACTGGCGGAGCGGGTTTTATTGGTAGCCACTTGGTGGATAGACTTTTAAATTGTGGCTGTGCGGTGCTTTGCTTTGATGATTTTAACGATTTTTATGATCCGGAATTAAAATGGAAAAACATTACAGGACATTTGAAAAACTCTTCTTACAAATTAGTAGAAGGAGATATTAGAGATAAAGAATTAGTGGAAAGAGTAATTAAAGAGTGGGAGCCGGAAGTTGTTGTTCATTTAGCTGCGAGGGCTGGGGTAAGACCTTCTTTAAAACAACCGGAACTTTATCAGAAAACTAATGTAGGCGGGACTTTGAATCTTTTGGAAGCAGCCAGAAAATTTAAGATAAAAAAATTTATTTTTGGTTCTTCCAGTTCTGTATATGGATTGAATGAAAAAGTACCCTTTGCTGAGACAGATGCTCTTTTAATGCCTGCTTCTCCTTATGCAGCTACTAAAATTGCAGGAGAAGCATTATGTCATACATATGCCCATCTTTATGGAATTCAGATTATATCTTTGCGATTTTTTACGGTATATGGTCCTAGACAAAGACCAGATTTAGCAATTCGTAAGTTTGCCGAGAAAATGATTAAGGGTGAAGAAATTACTCTTTTTGGTGATGGCAGCAGTGCTCGGGATTATACATATATTGATGATGTAATTCAGGGGTTAATGGCTGCCATAAATTATGAAGGCCCATATTACGACGTTTTTAACTTGGGAAATTCTTCACCGGTCAAGTTGATAGATTTAGTGCGGGAGTTAGAAAATGCCTTGGGAGTTAAAGCAAGAATCAAATGGACAGATGACCAGCGGGGGGATGTACCTATTACCTATGCGGATATAACTAAATCACGGAAGTTGCTGAACTACGAGCCGAAGACTTCTTTAAAAGATGGCTTAAAAATATTTGCTAAGTGGTTAAAAGATAATGTTAGTGGAGGAAATTAAATGGTTAAACGGGGAATTAAAGTTATTCATGTTTGTACAGTAGGAGTAACTGCAACACGACTTTTATTACCTCAATGTGATTATTTTAGGAAACATGGTATGGATGTTGGTTTTGTCTATAGTCCAGGGCCAGAAGCTCAAATTCTAAGAAACCTAGGGTTTCCGGTTAAGGAAATAAAAATTGGGAGAAAGATTAACCCTTTAAAGGATTTAATTAGTATTTGGCAGTTAAGAAATTATTTTTGCAAAATAAAGCCTGATATAGTACATACTCACACATCAAAGGCAGGATTAGCAGGAAGAATAGCAGCATGGTTGGCGGATGTACCTATTATCATACATACAGTACATGGTTTTCCTTTTCATGAAGGAATGCCTATCAGCAAGATAAAGTTTTATCAGACTTTAGAAAAATTAGGAGCAAAATTATCTACAGCAATTTTATCACAAAGTAAAGAGGATGTTGAAAATGCTAAAAGTATTGGTATACGGACAAAAACAGGTGAACTTATCCATATTGGTAATGGCATAGATGTTAATAAATTTAATCCTGAACGGTTTTCAAAGGATAAGAGGTTGAACATAAAGAAAGGACTTGGCCTTAACCCTGAAACTTTGGTTTTAACTACCGTAGCAAGAGTTAATCCTTTAAAGGGATATTTGGACCTAATTGATGCTATAGCAAGGTTGCCGTCGCATTTATTATGTATAGGTGAAGACGAGGGCCAGATGGCAGAAATAAAAGATAAAATTAATTATTTGGGCTTGAATGATAAAGTTAGCATGCTTGGTCAGCGAAATGATATCCCTGAGATTATGTCTATAACTGATATTTATATATTGGCTTCTTATAGGGAAGGTGTTCCTCGGTCAGTAATTGAAGCTCAAGCTATGGAAATACCTGCTGTAGTCACCAATGTGCGTGGTTCCAGGGAAGTTGTTGTTGATGGAGAAACGGGGCTTATAGTTCCTCCTCGTGATCCTGAAGCTTTAGCTCATGCCATCTCTAAATTAATGAAAGACAGGGATATACGTAAGCGGTTTGGCAAAGCTGGAAGGCGGAGAGTATTGAAGGAGTTTGTTGAAGAAAAGGTCTTTGAGCGAATTTATGATGTTTATAAAGGTTTGTTAAATTTAGATCGTTCTTGAGATGACCCTGTTAAGAGTAATGATGCTGATTATACCTAAGTAGCAGGAAAAGCAAAAAGTTTATACAAAAATATTACGCACGAGTGTAAGAGGTTAAATTTCTGGAGGAGAGGCTAAGTGACAAAATCCAAAAGGCTTCCTGTTTATGTTATTGGTCACAGGAACCCCGATACGGATTCTATCTGTTCGGCAATTGCCTATGCTGCTTTTAAGGAAAAAACAGGCGAATCAAATGTAATACCTGCCAGGTGCGGTGAAATCAACCGCGAGACCAAGTTCGTATTGGATTATTTTAATGTGCCTGTTCCGAAGCTTGTTAAGGACCTGTATTTGCGGGTGGGGCATATTATGACAACAGATGTAGACTATATTCATCCGGAACAGCCTCTGTTGGAGGCAGGGAAGGGATTTTACGAGAAAAAGACCAATTTTTTCCCCGTTGTTTCCGACGATTTTTCCCTTGTTGGTGTAATCAGCACTACGGACATAGCCAAAAGATATATACAGGAGATGGCGATCACTTCCTTTTCGGAAATTTCAACTACTCTGGATAATTTGCTTTTCTGCTTAAGCGGTACTTTATTGGTCGGTACCTCAAATAAGCAAAAGATAAAGGGAAATGTTGTAGTGTGTGCTATGGCAATAGATACGCTGGGGCGCTATGTGAAAAAAAAAATTCCATCGTCATAGTTGGTAACAGAACGCGGGCTCAGTTAGAGGCTATCAGCAGAGGGGCTTCGGTTCTTATTGTGACCGGCAGCTTACCGGTAGAAAGCACGGTTTTGGAAGAAGCTAAAAAGAAAAATTGTATAGTAATCAGCACGCCCCACGACACGTTTACAGCTTCAAGGCTTGTTACTCCCAGCATCCCTGTGGAGGATGTCATGACCCGTGATGTGAAATATTTTTATGCCGACGATCCAATACGGGAAATTAAGGATGATATAGTTTTGTATTCCCACCGTGCCTATCCTGTGGTGGATAATAACGGCAAGTTGGTTGGTGTAATTTCGTATGGGGATCTGCTCAATGTAACTTCCCACAAAGTGATACTAGTTGATCATAATGAGAAGAGTCAGGCTGTGGAAGGTATAGAGGAAGCTGAGGTAATAGAGATAATCGACCATCACCGGGTTGGGGATATTCAGACGCTATCTCCTATTTATATGCGCAATGAACCGGTGGGCAGCACCGGTACCGTTGTTACCAAGATATTTAAGGAATATGGGGTAGAAATCGAAAGAAAAATTGCTGGCCTTCTGCTGTCAGCAATTCTTTCCGATACGATACTTTTGAAATCTCCAACTACCACAAAAGATGATCATGAAGTAGTGGAATTTTTGGCCGAAAAGTCGGGATTAGATCCTGAAAAGTGGGGTTTGGAGTTGATAAGAAACCGCACTTATGAAGAGGCATCCCAGCCAGAGGAAGCCCTAAAGAAGGACTTAAAGAGGTATCGCATGGGCAAGAGAAATGTTGGAGTAGCCCAGGTAGAAGTGCTGAACAGCGACCAGTTCAAAAATAAAAAGGAAAAGTTAATAGAAGTTATCCAGAATTATGAAAAAACGGGCGACTTTGATTTATTAGTTTTGATGGTTACCGATATTATAAAGGAAGAAACTCTCTTGATTTTCAACCCGGAGCATTCAAAGGCTATTGGTAGAGCTTTTGAAAAACCGGCGGCAAATGGGGAGTTGTTTTTAGAGGGTGTAATGTCCCGTAAAAAACAGGTTATTCCCGTTCTGAACCGCTACTTTGGCCAAAATTAGGCTCTCTTTTCCAAGGGAGCTTAATTTTTTAAGTTTTTTAGCAAAATGAGTAATAATTTGCCTGGCCCTCTTGTATGAGTAAATAATTATCGGGGGGTAAGAAGGAAAAAGAGACCTTGCTCCAAAAAGGTGTAAGTGGGAAAACAACACCAAAAGGGGGAGCAAGGTCTCAAATGAAGACAGATTTTATTAAAGAACTTGAAAAAGGCAACTTAAATTTCAAGAAAATAGAGAGGTTGCTATTCCA
>LDZR01000865.1_pt1 | contig 11186 bp, 10 predicted proteins | sample 615371 | NCBI WGS metagenome assembly LDZR01 (sample SAMN03408294, study PRJNA278302) | terrestrial metagenome | isolation source: oil reservoir sample K2 | place: USA: Alaska, North Slope, Kuparuk formation | collected 2013
ACTCTCTTCTAACAGAAGGATCATATCCCATGAGTATTTCTAACATCTCCTCTGCCATTTCTAAATCTTCTATCTTTATTTTTACAAGTTTTCGAGTTTCTCTATCCATAGTAGTCTCTCTCAATTGGTCAGGATTCATTTCTCCTAACCCCTTATATCTTTGTAACCTCCACTTTTTATCAGCATACTTTTTCTTCAATTCTTCAAGTTCTTCGTCGGAATAAAGATAAAAATGTTGTTTTCCAACCTCAAATCTATACAGAGGTGGTTGAGCAATGTATACATGCCCTTCTTCTATTAGAGAACGCATGTATTTGTGAAAAAGCGTCAATACTAAAGTTCTAATATGGGCACCATCAACATCTGCATCGGTCATTATAATGATCTTACCATATCTCAATTTGGACAAATTAAACTCTTCTCCTATGCCAGTACCTAAAGCTGTGAAAATATTTGAAACTTGTTCATTTTTTAAAAGTTTCAAAAAATCAGTTTTCTCTGCATTAAGAATTTTCCCTCTTAAGGGTAAAATTGCCTGGTACATCCTATCTCTAGCTTGTTTTGCGTTTCCCCCTGCAGAATCCCCTTCGACTATAAAAAGCTCAGATTCATTTAAATCCTTCGACGTACAATCTGCCAACTTTCCTGGTAAAGTTGTATTTTCGAATATCGTTTTTCTCTTGATATTGTCTCTCGCTCGCTTAGCAGCTAGTCTTTTTTTGTAAGCTAAAAACATTCTTTCAAAAATGTTTTTAGCTTCTTTTATATTTGCGTCAAAATATAAGGATAATTTTTCTGTAGTTATTTGATTTACTGCTTCTCTAGCGACTTTAGACCCCAACCTTCCCTTTGTTTGACCTTCGAAAACGGGATTGGGCATTTTTACATGTATTAAGGCTAATAATCCTTCTCTTACATCTTCTCCACTAAAATTATCGTCTTTTTCCTTTAAAACGTTGTACTTCCTTGCATATTCGTTTGATAGTCTAGTTAGAGCTTGCTTGAATCCAGATTCATGTTCTCCACCATCAATAGTTCTAATGTTGTTCACAAAAGAAATAATATTGCTTTCTTCAGAATCGGTATAAACGAAAGCAATTTCCACTTGAATCTCAGATTCCAACTTGCTATATTGATACAATCCATAAAGATATACCGGCTCGGAAATAGGATTCATCTTTCGCCGTTTCAAAACGTAATTTATAAATTCACTCAAACCACCTTGGAAATGGAACTCTTGCCTATAATCTCTTTTCGTATCTTCAAAGATAACTTTCAAGTTAGGATTTAAAAAGGCTATTTCCTTCAGTCTATTTTCAATTAATCGTGATTCAACGGTTATATCTCCCTCATCGAATATTTCTTTGTCAGGGAGAAATTTCACAATAGTTCCGGTCTTGTCTGTTTCTCCTATAATAATTAAATCTGTTTGAGGAACACCTTTTGCATACTTTTGATAGTATATTTTCCCGTCTCTGAAGACTTTTACTTCCATATATTCCGAAAGAGCGTTAACCACAGATGCTCCTACTCCATGTAACCCTCCACTAACCTTATAAGCTTTTTTATCAAACTTTCCACCGGCATGAAGTGAAGTCATAACTAATTCCAATGTATTTTTGTTTTCAGTTGGGTGTATATCTACGGGTATACCTCTTCCATTATCCTCAACTTCAACTGAATCATCCTGATTTAAAGTAACTCGAATGGTATCACAAAAGCCATTAACATGCTCATCTATGGCATTATCAATTATCTCGTAAACCATATGGTTTAATCCCGATTTACCTGTTGATCCAATGTACATTCCAGGCCTTAGTCTAACAGGTTCTAAACCTTTCAAGACCTTTATATCGTTTCCAGAATATGCTTTTTCTACCATTTAAACACCTCCACAAGCGTTTCTCAAGAAACAATTCTAATTCTATTTATCGTTTCATTTTCTAGAATAGAATTTAACGCGTTCAACACTATTTTTTCCCTAAAAAGTATTTCCTGTTTGACATAATTATTAGAACAGGCTATTTCTAAAACCTTCTCTTTTAAGAGATAATTTTTGACTATCACATGTTTTGATAGATTCTCAGGAAGATACTTAGGTATTTCTTCTCTTAATTTCTTTATTATGTATATTTTTTTGTAAACCAAATTTTTTTTAGAAAGTTCTTTTAAAACACCTTCAAATTTTTCTTCCATTTAGACCATCTTAATAATAAGCTTTTTCTCTCAATCTTCTATTTTTTCTGTTATGAAATCTTTCCAATTATCAAGAATAGCTTCTGTTACCACACCAGGTACAGTAAAAGTAAAATCGGGAAAAATTCTTCTAACTGGTACTACTCCTCTTGAAGTGTGGGTAAGAAACACTTCCTCGGCAGATAAAAGTTCCCAAACTTGAACATTTGCTTTCTCTTCAACTTCTAAAGATAAATCATTTGCCAATTCAAGAACATCTTCTCTGGTTATACCTGGCAATATTCCCGATGAAATATGAGGTGTCAACAACATACCTCCGCTGACGTAAAAAATATTAGAATATGTACCTTCGGTAACATTACCGTATTCATTCAAAACAATAGAATCATAATAATAATCATATTTTTTATGCACATATTTGATTGACCCATTTAAAGGTGTTTTTACATAATAAGGAATAATAGGAGATGAAGGTTTCCTTTCTCTAGCTATATTTACTACCACTCCTTCTTCAATCAGATCCACATCCTCTTTTAACTCTTCAACAAAGCAATAAAATGTTTTATATTTCGAAGTGAAAGGAGTTACATATATTTTAAATCTGAATTCCTCATAATTATGAATCTTTTTTGCTTGATTTAAAATTATTTTTATCTTTTCCAGAGGTGGTATTTCAAGTGACATAAAATCAGCAGAACGTTTTAACCTGTCATAATGCCTTTTTAAATTGTAGGGAATGCCTGAATAAGTTCTAAGTACATCATAAATTGAATAACCATTTACAAAACCTTCATCATCACCGCTAACCAATGGAAATTCTACCCACTCTTTACCATTATAAAACATTTGATACCACCCCTTTATTTTCTTTAGACAAAGAAGATATTTCAGTCTGTAAAAACTGACCTTTTTCAATTTTTATATCATGAAATTGAATATAATGTGGGATATAATATTCATCATATCCAAAAAAAACATCTTTTAAATGGCTTTCTGCCAATACATTAACTTTAGCCCCCATCATACTCTTCAGATAATTTTTTCTTGAGAGATCAGCAATTTTATTCAGTTGTGAAAGTCTTTCCTTTTTTTCTTTTCCTGGTACCTGATTTTTCATCCTAGCAGCTACTGTTCCTTCACGTGGTGAATACCTAAAACTATGAACTTTTAAAAGCCTAAGTTCTTCAATTGAATCAAACATGATACGTAAATCTTCCTCATTTTCACCGGGAAACCCAACTATGAGATCACAAGTAATAGAAAAATTTGAATCGTACTTTCTTAAGTTTTCGATGGCTTTATAAATCATTTTTCTATTATACTTTCTATTCATTGATTCTAAAATTTTATCTGAAAAATGTTGAATTGAAAGATGTATGTGCCTCTCAAATATTGGATAAGTGTTCAATATAGCAGACAAATTATCGGTTATTATTTCAGGATATAAGGATGTTATCCTTATTCTAACTTCTTTATCGGCAAAACTCTTTCCAATTTGATTGAACAGTTCTTCTAATGTTTCAGAATTGTCCAAGCCGTAATATCCTAAATTTGTTCCGGTTAATACTATTTCTTTATAACCTTTTTCTATGAATTTTTCTATACTTTTTATAACGTCTTTTTTTTGTAAACTTACTATTTTTAATCCTCTCAAAAATTTTATTTTACAGAAGGTACAGGAGTTAATACATCCTTCCTCAATAGGTAAAAAGGCCCTTGTTCGGTTACCGTACGGTTCGTTAGGAACTAATATGTCATATTTTTCATTATGATACCAAAAGTATTTATCTGAATATATGCCTTCTTCATCCAATAATCCGTCTATTTGCTTTTTTTCTAAATTACCTAAAACCAAATCTGCGCCTGATTTTTTTAATTCTTCGGGATCAGAAACTGAATAGCAACCGGTAGCTATAATTTTTGAATTTTCATTTAATCTTTTTAATCTTCTAATTGTTTGCCGTACTTTCCTCTCAGCCTCTGAAGTAACACCACAAGTATTTAAAATATAAATATCACTTTCTCCCATTTTTTCTTCAAATACAACATCATAATAAGGAGATAATTTCTCAGCCAGCGCCTGACTTTCAGCCTGATTCATTTTACATCCAAAAGTAATAAAAGAAACTTTACGATTCATATTCTATTTCACCGGTTAATGTTTTGCTAAGGATCCCTATTCTTCTAATAACCCCCACCAATCTTTCTTCATCATCGACAACGGGCAAAACCTTTAACTTGTTTTTTATAATCACATCTGACACATGTAAAACCGTATCATCAAAATAAACCTTAAACGGCCTTTTTTTCATAAAATCGGATACTGGACGATCCAATATTTTTTTTAATCCATTAAAAAATTGATGACTATCAGGTATAAAAGAAGTAGTTTCCATAAGTTTTAAATACCCTGGAAGAGATGCATCAATTATATCGGTTTCACTTAAATATCCAACCAACCTAAAATTACTTGCAACTATAGGAAGTGCGGACAAATTATGCCTTTGACATACAGTAATAAAACGTTCTACACTCTCATCCTCCATCAAAGAAGTAAGATCTTTCTCCATTATTTCCATGGCTTTCAAGGTAAACACCTCTTTGTTATTCTAATCTTTCAATGGAAAACCTATTTAAACTTCTTTTTATATCTTCTAAAGTTCCTATCTTTTTTTCTATATAATCCGTTTTGGAAATGGCACTAGCCATACCGAATTTTGCGGCATCAAAATAATTGAAATTATAATTTATTATGTAGTACAATATTCCAGACATAAATGCATCCCCTGCTCCAAAAAGATGTGACTTTTCGATTTTTTCTTCTGGATTAAAAAGCCAGACACCCTCATTAGTCGTTATTACATCACCGAAAATCTGATAACTCATAACAACTAATCTGGCACCATTTTCTATAATTTTTTTTGAAGCATCTATGAAATCATCAATACTTTCCAAAGTTTTTCCGAAAATTTCTGCTTTTCTTCTAAAATCTGGTCTCACAACGGTAGGACAATTATTTAAAATAGCTTCTTCAAAACAAGGTCCAATTGACTCCATATACGTAGTTTTTCCTCTTTTCTTAGCTTCCAATATCAGATCGGAATAAACACTATTTTTCAATCCTGGCGGAACGCTCCCTGAAACAACCACATGTTCCACTAGCGAAAGAGAATTTTTATATCTCCTTAAAAAATGATCGTAATCTTCATCCTTAATTAAAGGACCTTTGCTGTTTATCAATGTTATTACTTCATTTAAGGGATCTATTATTTCAATGTTTTCTCTGCTTTCTTCTTCTGAATAAACAAAATTCATCGTTATATTATCATACGACGAAAGTTTGCTCTGAATAACATTACCTATGTGTCCCCCCAAAAAACCGCCTGCTATGGACTTTATTTGCAAATTAGATAGCATTATAGAAACATTAATCCCTTTGCCTCCAGGCTCCATTTTTGAATTTGAAGAATTTTCAACTCTATACATATTCCCTACTTCGAAATTTTCAATTATAACCTCTCTATCCAGTGAAGGGTTTAAAGTAACAGATAAAAAATCGTACTCCATTGATTCCCTCCTAATACATCTTTTTTTAACAATCTATTGAACTTTTAAAACTCCATTTAGCGCAACTTTACATATTGACTCACCGTTTTAGGGAGAACTTTGCCCTGTTAGCCTTTTAAAAGTAAAAAATTATTTTTGAAAATTTTGTTTTTTCTAAATCATCCATTTTCTTGTTAAAATGATTACTTTTATTATATTATATCATATCAAACCTAAGTATTATTAACCGAAAAATTAAAATAACGGGTACAAAATACCCGTTATTTTAAAAAGATAATACTATTATAAAAGAACTATTATTATGCTTTTTTATCCAACGCTAGTTTTTCTTCATTTTCTGAGTATCTTCTCATCCTCACTTTGTAGTTGTATACACCTCTTTTTGAAGGATATTTCTCAGCGTAACCTTCTTCGTACCAAAGCTTATCGGCATATTTTTTCCATTCATCGGCAAGTTGGTCTAATTCAGGGGCTAATTCATTCACGGTCCGTTCACTACCGGGATGCTGTGGAATAGCGTTGAATTTTTTTACCATTGCTCTAAATACCTTTGGATTATCTATTATAGGGCATGGCCTAAACAAATTATTGGAATAAGGAATAGTTCTCTTATAAGCCTCAAAAAACGGCGATTTTAATATATCTAAAATTCTCTTTTCCCTTATATTATCTACAGCAAACTGTTGGAAGACACAAGGTTCAGCATAACCTTTGGCGTTGATGTGTAAATACTTAGATCCCGCTGCCAAACAACCGTTGGTTAAAAAACCATGATTCCAAAAATCAGCAACAAAAGCAAACTTTCCACTTAATCTTAACTCTTCCAATTTGTAGAATCTTTCGTACCTTTGTTCAGGAGTAGGTACCAAATCCATTGACGCATCCGCTCCTACAGGCATAAATTGAAAAACCCACGCGTAACTCACATTGTTTTCTTTTAAGTACTCCCAAAAATCGTCGTTCATTATTGCGTCGTGATTCTTTCTCGTTGCCGTGACGGAGGCTCCATATATAACACCATTCTCACTCAAGAGCTTCCAAGCGTTTTGAATTTTTTCAAAAACACCTTTACCTCTTCTCCAATCGGTATCGGCTTCATACCCTTCCACTGAGATAGCCAATGTAGCATTACCTAATTCTGCCAACTTTTTAGCGTTTTCTTCATTAATCAAGGTCCCATTCGTATAAAGCAAAAAGTAAGAATCGCTGAACTCTTCGAGTACATCAAATAGATAAGGATATACAAATGGCTCTCCACCTGTTATAATGAAGAAATAGATACCTAAATCATTAAATTGTCGAATTACATCAAAAATTTCTTCTTTGGAAAGCATGTACTTGTGTCCATACATAGCAGCATAACAACCCACACATCTGAGGTTACATGCATATGTAGGAGAAAGCACGGCTAATTTTGGAAGAACGATCCCATACTCATGCATCTTATCTTGTCTTGTTTTTTCACCAACTGCAAATTCGTTGATGATTAGATTGTTTATTATTTTTTCAACAACTTTGGGATTAGATTTCTTGAACAAATCAGCCCAGTTCACGAGCATTGGATCATGATTTTCCGCCCCCGTAGCTAATTTTCTAAGTCCACTTTTCGCAGGTTCCTTAGAGAATTTCGATAAAGTCCATAACAATTTCCCCAGTTGATCTACATCAGAGTTTCTTACGACGCCGGTTATTAATTTAGAACTTTGTTTAAGTAACATATTTTTCATTGAGTCCACAACTGCCATACCGGACACCTCCTAATTTTTGTTATCTTCTGTAAAACTCAAAATCATTTTTTTAAAATTTTCCTTTATTTCATCATTAGAAAATTCTATCCCTACGGCCCTGTATATAACTAAACCATCAAACATTGCTTGTAACATAAATGCTTTAGTTTTCGAATTAAATAACTTTTCAAATTTACCAAGGATCTTTCCGTAATTTTCTTTGAATGTTTGAGTTAAAATTTTCATCATACTTTGATCATGTGTAGAATTCATTAAAATTTCAAACAACCGCATTAATTCTTTTGAAGGAAAAGTATTTAAAATTTCTGAATAAAGATTTGCATAAAAATCAGCACTTCCTTCCGCACAATCCTGAAAAAGCACGGATTCGTTTTCTTCAAAAAGTTTTTGGACTTTTTCCAACAGCGCACTAAAAGCAGAAACAATTAGTGCATTTTTATTTTTGAAATAGTTATATATAGAACCTTTAGACAAATTACACGAAAAGGCAACATCTTCCATCGTTATATTTGTCAAACCTTTTTCACTTATTAAATCTAATGTTTTTTCTGCTATGTATTTTTTGCGTTCTTGTTTATCCAAAACCTTTACCCCTGTGTTCATTTGGATCACCTCTTTCCTGACTGACTGGTCAGTCATTTAAATTATAAACTATTGTGAAAAATAATTCAAATATGACTAAATTTGTCATATTTCTTATCGTACGATTTATAATCAGTTATAATTCTGTATTTATAGTTAATAGATAGCAAAAATATTAATCAGAATCAAAATCGTATTCTTTTAACTTAATATTTTCATAAAAGACATTCTAATTACATATTTTGATTGAAAGTTTTACTTTCTTTTCCTCTTTTCTGTTTTTCTCATTTCTCCTTTCAATATTTTAAAAAGAAAAGATAAAAAGACTAACCTTTGTAATCTTTTATGCACTCAAGACTTATTTTTACTTGGCCTATTTGAAAAAATATAGTTCTAGAATCTCTATTATGTTATAATTTATGTGTACAAAAAATTTTATATAAATTATAAAGGTGGAATAAAATGCAAGTTGTAGTTATTAGAGTCGACGAAATCGGTCTAAAAAATAAAAACAAAATGTTTTTTATGAATCAACTTAAAAACAACATTCAAAACAAAATTTCGGAGCACGACATTGTCAAGATTTTCAACAACAGGATATATTTAATTCCTCAAGGCAATAGGGAGATAACCGAAAAAGATACTGATATTCTGAAAAAGATTTTTGGGATACACTCATTTTCGATTGCTGAAAAAACCGATTTAGATATCGATTTAATTAAAAACAAGGTGTATGAGGTAGTTAAAAAATATCTTGAAAAAAACAACGATTATAAAACTTTTAAAATAAGTGTCAATAGAGCCGATAAATCTTTTCCTTATAACAGTCAAGAATTCGCAGGGATGATAGGTGAATTTACGTTGAACTATTTTCCTCAACTTAAAGTTGACTTAAATAACCCGGAGCTTAATGTAGAAATAGATATTAGGACAGAAGGGACTTTTATATTCAGCAGTCGTTTAGAAGGGCCCGGTGGTCTGCCCGTTGGTACATCTTCAAGAGGTACAGCTTTGTTGTCAGGGGGAATTGATAGTCCAGTGGCAACTCTTTTAATGATGCGACGGGGAATGTTACTAAATGCTGTGAACTTTTATAGTCCCCCATTTACCGGTCCTAAATCTTTAAGTAAAATTTTGAAAATTGGTTCTATAGTGTCTGAATATACTTCTTTCCCCTTTTATTTATATGTGGTACCCTTAACGAAGATCCAACTCCACTTCAAAGAGATAAAAGAAAACAAATATTCGGTTGTTCTACAAAGAAGATCTATGATGAGGATTACCAATAAAATTTCTGATATTACAAACACACAAGTTTTGGTTAGTGGCGAAAGTTTAGGACAAGTAGCCTCACAAACCCTAGAAAATCTACTAACAATTTCTGACTCCAGCCAAAAAGTCGTTTTAAGGCCACTTATAGGTTACACAAAAAACGAAACCATTAAATTATCCCAAAAATTTGGAATGTATGAAACATCTATTTTACCATACGAAGACTCCTGTAGCGTATTTATACCCCCTAAACCTGCCACTAAATCAGATATAAATCACATAAAATCAATTGAAAATTCTTTACCACATTTAAGAGAATTAGAAAAAGAAGCTTTAGATGAAACAAAAAAATACAAGATTGAAGATAGAAAAGTCTCAGAAATTGATCACTTTGAATCATAGTCTTACGTATATTAGAGAAAAGGGACAAAAAGGAGGACATTCGATGAAAAAGGTATTAGAAACAATAAAGGCAGTTCTCTTCACAATATGGTTAATTATCGGATTTTTTGGTGTTGTTATTGTATATGGAAGTTATGTATTGATAAAAGCAAATATTTTGGAAAAACGGAAAGGGGCTAAAGCCTCTCAAGAATATATTAGAACAGTTGTATCTTGGTTTGGGAAGGTTACTTTTAAATTTTTAAATAGTAAGATTTCAGTTTATGGCGAAAAAAATATACCACAAGAAGGTCCTTATGTAATAGTAGCGAATCATCAAAGCATATTCGATATTCCTTTAATTTTAGGTTATATTTATCCAACAGCTTTTATAGCAAAAAAGGAACTTTCTATGATTCCTATATTAGGAAGTTTTATCAAAAGACTTGGCTCTATCTTAATAGATAGGAGTAATGTAAAAAGTGGTGCTATAGCTCTTAAGAAATTTGCAAAATTATCCCAATCAGGAGAAATAATCTCCCTTTTCCCAGAAGGAACAAGAAGTTTAGATGGTCAAGTTGGTGAATTTAAAAAAGGAACTCTTTTAATACCTTTTAGGTATAATTTAAAAATATTACCCGTTACAATAGACGGAACTATAAATATGAGTAAAAAAGGGAGTCTATTTATCAAACCTTCGAATATTAATTTATTCATACACGAACCAGTTGAACCAAAACACTTTGCTAGTGAAGGAGAATTAAGAGAATGTCTCAAAAGTATTATCAGTGGAAAGGTTATAAGTGAAGCTCAACTGGCTTTGAAAGAGACAAGAACATAATTTCGGTTTCTTAAAGGAGGTTTTAAACCATGAAAAAAGTAAGCAATGTTACCATGGGAATAGATAAAGTTTCAAATTCACCAATAGTTTTTTTAAAGGTAGAAGATACAAACGTTGTTGTACCAATATGGATAGGGCCATGCGAAGCTGGAATTTTGGCTTTAATATTGAGAAACGAAGATTTTGAAAGACCTTTAACCCACGATCTCATTGGAAATACCATAGAACAACTTAATGCTAAAGCTGTTAAGATAGAAATTGATGAATTCAAGGAGGATATTTATTATGCCAAATTAGTCCTGAAAGATAGTTATTCTAAGGAGATCTATATCGATGCAAGACCTTCTGATTGCATCATTTTATCGTTAAAATACAACCTACCTATTTACATAGAAGAAGAAATAGTATCCGAACATGGTATTGAAGCTTCTTTTATAGCCACAGAACAAGAAACCGAATTCAGACAAGATATTGAAAACTTTGATATAGACGAGCTAAGAAGGAAGTTTGAAAATAAAAATAAAAAAGATCAAGATGACGAATAATTTATTTATTAATACGAGGTGGATCAATGGAATTTCTAAAATTATCTGAGTTTA
>LDZR01000866.1_pt1 | contig 11154 bp, 12 predicted proteins | sample 615371 | NCBI WGS metagenome assembly LDZR01 (sample SAMN03408294, study PRJNA278302) | terrestrial metagenome | isolation source: oil reservoir sample K2 | place: USA: Alaska, North Slope, Kuparuk formation | collected 2013
GTTGAGCGCTAAACCAAATTTTAAAGAAGGATTCGTTGTAACTATACTTTCATAGATATCTTCTACAGTTTTAATGAAATGTGATTGCCCTACTATTATATTCGTATCTTCAGGAATTAATAACTGTACAACATCGAGTTTTAAACCCATCTTTCACCTCCTGATTATTTTTTGAAATAGTGTTTCTAGAAATTCTAAAAAAATCAGTCTCTTTTATACAATCCTACAATTTCTCCCTTTTCTATTATATGACCTTCCATAGCTTTCAATAAATCTTCTTTTTTGGTATTTTGAGGTAAATCCAACGTTGTATCTAATGCATAAAGTTTAAAATGGTAATGGTGAACTCCATGCCCAACAGGAGGGCAAGGGCCCATGTATCCAGTTTGATGAGCACTGTTTTTCCCTTGATTTAATGAAAGCGGATTAGTTACAGAGTATTCTTTTGGGATCCTTTCAGGAATCTCTTCAACTAACTCAATGTTCCATGCTACCCAATGCACAAAGGTCCCCATGGGAGCATCTGGATCGTCCATTATCAACGCCAAAGATTTCGCTTTTTCGGGAATTCCTTCGATTAACAATATAGGGCTGATATCCCTACCCTCGCAAGTATAAGTACTTGGAATATAATCGTTGTTTTTAAAAACTGGTGAGGAAATTTTTAAAGCCATATAGATTTCCCTCCTTCTACCGATAATTTAAAAGCAACTAACAACTAAAAAATGTACATTATAATTATACCATAAAAAAACTATACTTCTGATGTCTTTAATCAAACTACTACTTTTATCAGTTATTTCCCTTTTCTAGTGAGTTTATTTCTAAATCTGAAATTAACGTTTTGTGGAGGAAAAATTCCCTTGTTGATACCACGAACTTCTTCGATTGAATAAAATGCATTTGGATTGAACTCATTAACTATATCGATAATCTTTTTTAAATCTTTCCTCCTAACCACACTGTATATAATTTTCACAGGTCCTTTAGATCCTTCCGCATCTATACTCGTTACTCCAAAACCCTCTTTATTTAAATAATCAACTAAAGGTTGGGCTTCTTTATTGGTTATGACACGTACTAAATTTACTCCAATAGCTATTTTCTCTTCCAAAAAAGCCCCCAGATAGTTTCCAGTAGCGAATCCCAAGGCATAGGCGATCGCATAAAGAGGTTTATCCAAATTATTCATAACTTGAGAAATAGCTATAAGCCATACCGTTATTTCAAAAAATCCTAGTACCGATGCCCAAAACTTAATCCCTTTTGAGACGAAGATGATTCTTATCGTCATCAGACTTACATCACAAAGCCTCATGGCAAAAATTATAATGGGAAAGATTACCAGGGAAAAAAAGGTAGAATCCACAAAAGAAGAAACCTGCACTATATCTTCACTCCTTTTAATGTTGATTATTTTTTGTTAATTCAAAATATCTTATCATATTTAGATGATATAATATAGAAAAATAAATAAAATTTAGGAAAGGAGATAATCTCTTGCGAAAAATAATTCTACTTTTTATTTTTTTGAATATCTTTAACTTGTTGTTTTCTTTGAATCTTGATTCACTCTTTAAGACTATCGAGCTAGTCAACAGCAAAGAAGAGATTGTGTCATTTTATTTCACTAACAACTCCGACAGTAAAATTATTGTACATATTAGTTCGTTTTTAGAAAATTCACTCTTTGAAGTATCTTATCCAAATGAAATTAGTTTACTACCCTATGAAACAAAAAAAGCCGATTTTTTAGTTAAAGGTTCGAAATCTACAGAAGGTACTCATATTATTACTTTTTCTGTATCGGTTGAGGATAATTTACCAATCGATTCGAAGGTATCTAAAATTAGCTTCCCAATTATTATAAAAATTGTGGATTTGAATACTTCGAATATGCAAATTTCTTTAGATATGTATTGTGATTCCCCCTTTATTTCAACTAAAGAGAACTTAGGTACTTTTTTCCCGATACGATTATCTAACAATAGCAATTGGGAAATTGATGTTTGGGGAACATTTTCTTTGTATAAATTAAGTAATAATCATTTGATTTTTCAAAAATCCCTTTTTCAGGACCAATCTATAAATCTTTTACCTCATACTAGCAAAGAAGGCGATATTTTTATCGAAAAATATTTAGTTCCCGAAGAATACAAGATTAGAGCAGAGTTATATTATGGATATAAAGATTATTTTCAAGAAAAATACGTTTATGAGAAAGAATTCAAAATATCAGAGGATACGTACAAAGAAAGAAAAATGGTTAACATAAATACATATCCTGATCAAATTTATATAAAAATACCTAAACAAATGAGCCCACGGGAGTATATCACTACTCCGGTAGAATTTTCTTTGGATATACTTAATAATGATTTTTTAGATATAAACGTTTTTTTGGATTTTGAAAAGCAAGAAAACTTTTTTAATAGAAATACTAACTATAAGTATTTATCTATTACATCTAACAAATTATCAATACCTAAATACCAAAAAGTAGAAGCAAATCTAATAGCAGATTACAGAAGATCAAATTTGGTAGAATTAAGGGGCGAATACTACGCTAACTTAAGCCTAATAGGAGAAAACAACGATGAAACTCAAGTGATGCAAAGTAAAAACAATATTCCAGTGATAATAGATTTTGGAGATAATGTATATAATTCGGAATTAAACGTATACATAAAAGAGAATAATATTTTAAACAACTTCTATAACAATATAACAATCGGTTTTGAAATAAAAAATACTGGAAACTCATCTATTAATTATGATATCTACTTGAAAAAATGGAACTCTACCACAAATAACCAGGTAGGAAACAAAATTATAGTAAAATCCCAACAACCTCTCTTACCTGATCAAACAGACGAATTCACAAAAAAATTAGTTACTGAATTAGGAGTGGATGAAATTTTAATAGAGGTTGTTACAAGTAAAGGTACTAATCCCAGTGAAATAATTAAAGTTGAGAATTATGCACTAAAAATTGATAGATAAAATAAGAAAGGTGATAAAAGTTGAAAAAAGTTCTAATATTAATAATAGTCGTCTTTTCAGCCTCTTTTTACTTTTCAAATATTCACTTAAGTTTTAATGAAACCCCTCTTCAAGAAGTACTACAAAAACTTGAGGAAGCTAGTGGAAGCATTATTTTAACAAAAACCAATACTTTAGGGAAAATTACAAAGGAAATAAATACTTTAGATTTGGAAAGCGCTTTAGATATTATCTTATACTCTACCGACTATGAATACAAAAAAATAGGACATAATTTGTATTTAGTTGGAGATTTCGATTTGATAATTCAAGGATCAGTACAAAATGCTACAGAGATTAACTTTGAAAGCTTAGAAGTAACAAAGATATCTAATATACTGATGCTTTTAAACCAGAGAGTTAGAAGAGTCCCCAACTCTAATAGTATAATTTTGTTTGGTAAAGACGGATTGTCATTTGAAATATTAAATTTATTTAATTTTTTGGAAGATAACGTAGGAGAAAACAAAGTGATCACATATTCATCTTCACATAAAATTTCAAAAAATGTCTATGATTATTTAATCTTTTTAGAAACAAGCTATAAAAGTTCTCCGCTTGAAAATCAAGATGCTATCGGATTTCTAGAATCAAACTTTTCACTTCTTACGGATCTAGAAAAAGTTGAATTTTATGAAAGCTTTGATGTGAATGAATCAGATCTTAACCTTAAAGAAAATATAAACAATTATTATTTGGTAGAAAAAGACGGAGAATACAGTGTTTTAGTTACTTCAAGGTTTAATCTAGAAAATCTAATAAACAATGAAAAAACAAAAAATGTCTCACATATAAAAACCTCATTTGGAGTAAGTTACCAATTCTATTCTAACGAAATTATGTCTAATATTTCTTTGCAATTCAACAAATCTTACTTTGATATCTCTTTTGACTTTAATAACAACTCTAAATTTGCATATGCAACGGAATTGAAAGATAAGGTAAGAATTGGAGCGATCCTGAAAAATGAAGAAGATCAGATAAATATATCTTTTTTATTAGACGATTACGAAGATTTCAATAATTTTGGTCTATACGGTATTCTTCAGATAAACAGTCAGATAGAAAATCTCAGAAGTATTTTAGTAGATATAAACGAATTAAGCTACGATTTAGTGGCTACAAAAACTTATACCTTTGGAGATAAACAAACAATCGAATTGTCTTTATACCCTGGAATTGGCCTCTCAATAAGTAAGAAAGATCAAGCAACTATATATTTTAATTTCGGCGCGCAGTATTCTTTCCCTTTTCAAAAAAGCGCGGCTTTGTTTTCTTACTTATACCATCAAAGCTTACACACTATCAGTTTATCAATTGAATTTTAACTAGGGGCGCTAAAACAATTTTTAAAGACATTAATTTTAATTTTGGGGAGGATTACAAATGTTTAGAATTCTAGTGGTAGAAGATGATAAAGCAATCTCAAGGCTTTTAGAGTTGGAATTAACTCATGTCGGCTACAACGTAAAAATAGCAAAAGATGGAGATGAGGCTTTAAAATTCTATGAAAATTTTAAGCCTGATATAATATTATTGGATATAATGTTGCCTATAAGAGATGGATTTGAAGTTGCTGAGGCAATTAGAGACTATGACAGTGATATTGGAATAATAATGATCACAGCCAAAGGAGAGTTGGAAAGCAAGGTTAAAGGTTTAAAAAATGCCGATGATTATGTAGTTAAACCTTTTGAAATAGAAGAAATATTGGCAAGAATAGAGGCTTTGTTAAAAAGAATGGGGAAAACTAAAGAACTAATAAAAGTAGGAGACATTGAGATTTATCCTCAAAACATGGAAGTTCTTGTAAACAAAAAAAATGTTCATTTGAGCCTCACGGAATTTAACATACTAAAGTTACTGGCTATCAATAAAAATATAGTTGTCTCAAAAGAAAAAATCTTAGAAGAGATTTGGGGATACTACGATGAAGAGAACAACAACTTAGTTGAAGTATACATCAATTATTTAAGAAAAAAATTGAAAGATTCCACACAAAATATAGAAACTGTGCGAGGTGTTGGTTACGTTATTAGGGAGAAAGAAAGTAAAACATAGTGCAATTTTTAGGCAAACAATAGTTTTTACAGCCATTACTATGAGTATAGTATTGACAATTGTTGGCATAGTGAGGATCGTTTTTGTACAATTCACACTTCAAAGTTACAACGACATGTATATTGCACAATTGAATGTAAGTGGACTGAATAGGGGAAATGCCAACAATCCTCAGGAACCTCTAGATTTGCTTTACCAAATTATGCAAGATTCAAGTGTATTGAGAAGAAGTTTATTATCAAACAGGATCGTCATTCTAGATGGACAGTTGATTTCAGATCCTTATGGTTTGATAAAGGAGAATTTCAAAATTCCCAGGTTACCGTATCTTTATGAATCTGATGGAATGTACTACATCTTTGCAGGTATTCCTATATTTGGTTCGTCTCTTTTAATAGTCGGCGGACCATCTCTTGAGCTAACAGCTCTTTTGAGAAACTTTGAAAAAGCAGTCTTTGTAATAATAACGACTGGTTTTTTTATATCACTATTGGTATCTTATTTTTTAGCAAAAAGCACACTCAAACCAGTAGTCAAAATGGCAGAACAAATATCTGAAATAGATGCCAATACCATAGATAAGAGGATATCAGAACAAAAATCTCAGGAATTCGATATCTTTGCACAAAAATTAAATTCGATGTTGGATAGAATCGAAAATGCATTTGAAATACAAAATCAATTCGTTTCGGACGTTTCTCATGAGCTGAGAACACCTTTAACTTCAATAAATGGTTACATTAAAATGCTGAAAAGATGGGGGAAAAACGATCCCAAAATTATGGAAGAATCTTTGAACAGTATTGAGGCATCAAGCGAATATTTAAGGGATCTTGTTGAACAACTCTTGCTGCTGACTAAAAACGATTATCAAATCGAAAAAGAAAGTATCGATATTAAAAACGTAGTAGAAGAAACTTTGAACCTTTTTAAATTAGAACTGGGCGAATTCAAAATAGATATACAAGGAGAAAGTTTCACAGTAAACAGCTCTAACGAGTATCTCTCTTTAATCCTCAAAATTTTCATTGAAAACGCAATAAAATACTCATCAAATCAAAAAGAAATAACAATAAAATTAGACCCCAATCAAAAGAGTATAAGTATACAAGACCATGGTATTGGTATTGAACAAACTAAATTAAAAAATATCTTCGAAAGGTTCTACAAAGTGGATTTTTCTCGAAGCGATAAAGGCCATGGATTAGGATTATCAATAGCAAAAAAACTAGCTGATGCGTTAGATATTGAATTAAAAGCCTATTCTGAATTAGGTAAAGGTAGTACTTTTACCTTGATCTTTTTGAATCAACTGTGAGGAGGAAGCTAACGTGGTTTATTTCGACAACAATGCAACTACCCAAGTTGATAGAGAGGTTGCTGATTTGATTTTGAAATATATGACAGAATACTATGCAAATCCCAACTCTATTCATCAATTTGGAGTAAATGTTGAAAACGATTTAGAAGAAGCACGAGAGCAAATTTCCGAGCTTTTTAAAGTTTTACCCACGGAGATCTTTTTCACCTCTTGTGCTACTGAATCAATAAATTGGGTTATAAAAGGAGTTGCTAAAGTCAACAAAAATAGAGGAAAACATATTGTAACCTCTACCATAGAGCATTCCGCTGTTATTAACACACTCAAGCAACTAGAAAGGGATGGCTTCGAAGTATCCTATATAAATGTGAATGATAAAGGAGTAATAGATCTAAATGAATTGTCAAAAAATATAAGACAAGATACCATACTAGTGAGCTTAATGGCTGCAAATAATGAAGTCGGTACCTTGCAACCTGTTGATGATGCCTACAAAATCATAAAAGAAAAAAATGAAGAAACATACTTTCACATTGATGCTGTACAAGCTATTGGTAAAATTCCCTTTGATTTGTACAAATATAAATGCGATTTCGCTTCCTTTTCTGCACATAAATTTCATGGTCCAAAAGGTGTAGGCATTCTTTACAAACGTAGAGGAACAAGAATATTCCCCTTCATAACAGGAGGTTCTCAAGAAAATGGGATGAGAGCAGGAACGCAAAATGTTCCAGGAATCATAGGTACGGCTATGGCTTTGAAAAAATCTACTGAAAATCTTGACATAATGAATTCGAATATAAAAAATATGAGGGATCATCTAGCCGGAGAATTACTAAAAATAGGAGCAAAGATAGTTACTCCCCTAGAAAACTCGGTTCCAAATACATTAGCTTTTTTCTTTCCTAATATACGAGGAGATATTATTGTAAACGCCCTCTCAGAAGAAGAAATTTATGTATCAACCACTTCTGCATGCTCAAGTAAGATTAAATCCTTCAGTAGAGTTATGGAAAGTATGGGGTACAAAAATGACGAGGCAAGTGGTATGATACGAATTAGCTTATCTCACTTGAATAAAGACGATGAGGCAGAATTATTCTTGATTAAGTTAAAAAATGTCTTGAAATTTTTGAATTATTGATTTTTTAATGTATAATAAACATAAAGGGGGCGAAAATATGAGAAGTATGACCGGTTATGGAAGAATAACAAAAAATATTGGTGATTATAGCTATAATGTAGAAATAAAATCTCTCAACTCCAAAAATCTAAACATCAACACTTCAATCTCACCTTTGTTTTCTCCGTTAGAATTACATATTCAAAATCTTGTGAAAAAATACTTCAAAAGAGGAACCTTGCGAATTTCTGTAGATATAAAATTATTGAAAACAGACAACATAATAGATGTAGACTTGGGGTTAGCAAAGGCTTATTACAATGCCCTCAACAATTTGATCAACGAACTGCATTTAGCTGATGACGTTAATTTAGAAGATTTGTTAAAATTCAAAGATATAGTTAAAATTTCCATCGATGAAAAAACTATTGATGACATCTGGGAAGGTATGAAAGAAGTTTTAAAAGAAGTAATCGAAACAGTCTTGAGATATCAAAAAGAAGAAGGTAAAGATCTAAAAGATTTTCTTAATGGTTATTTGAATGAACTTGAAGATATTGTTATTAAAATAGAAGAAAATGCTCACCAAATCAAAGAAAAATACAGAGAACAGTTAAAACACAACATTAATTCTTTGATTAGTAATATAGATAATATCGATGAAAATAGGTTAGAAATGGAAATAGTATTATTAGCAGAAAGAGCCGACATTAGCGAGGAAATGGACAGATTAAAAAGCCACATTAGAAGATTTAAAAATTTCCTGGAAAATGAAAATAATAACGACAGTATAGGACAAGAACTAGATTTTATTTGCCAAGAAATGCATAGGGAATTCAACACAATCGCCTCCAAGTCAAAAATTTTAGAAATAACTAACCTTTCCTTGGAAGGAAGAACTCTGGTTAATAAAATTCGAGAACAAGCTCAAAATATTCATTAAAGTATTATAAGTGTTTAATAATATGTTAGGAAACTACTTATAAATTGCATTTTAAAGACGTTAAGGGAAGGATGGATCTAAGCTAAATATTTTTGTTGGTGGAGGTGCTCTTTATGTATGGATTGATAAACATAGGTTTTGGAAATATTGTTGTTGGTGATAGGGTTATAGCCATTGTTTCTCCTACTTCTCAACCCTTAAAAAGATTAAAAGAAATTGCAGAACAGCAAGGGAAGTTATTAGAAGTAAACCACGGAAGAAAAACTAGAGCTTTTATAATAACCGACTCTGGTCATGTTATAGCCAGTGCAATTCAACCAGAAACAATTACCAATAGATTCTTGCAAAACTATTATGATATTGAAAAAGTTTTAGACAAAATACGCAAGGAAGTATTATAGCATGGAGGGATTGCTTTATATCGTTAGCGGACCATCAGGTGCTGGAAAATCGACATTGATAAAAAATGCTCTAGACAAAATTACTGGTTTTTCATTTTCTGTTTCCTATACCACAAGAGAAAAAAGACCAGGAGAGATTGACGGAAAAGATTATTTTTTTATTGATAAAAGCACATTTTTCAAAATGAAAGAGGATGGAGAATTTCTCGAGTGGGCTGAAGTTCATGGAAATTATTATGCCACATCAAAAAAAATCCTAGAGGAAACGTTAAAAGAAAGTCGGGGCCTTGTTTTAGATGTTGATGTTCAAGGAGCTCTAAACATAAAAAAAATTTATAAGAACGCCATATACATTTTTATTTTACCTCCCTCAAATGAGGATCTAGAAAAAAGACTAAAAAAAAGGGGTACCGAATCAAAAGATTCTTTGGAAATAAGGCTGAAAGACGCAAAATGGGAGATTTCTCATATGAAAGATTTCGATTATGTAATTGTCAACCAGGAAATCGAAGAATCCACAAACCAATTGATATCGGTCCTTGTGGCAGAACAACTTAAAAGAGAAAGGTTCGATGAAAGTAGTAGGTGTTTTTTTAAAATAAATATGAATTTTTAAAATAAGAGGTGAAATCAAATGAATTTAGGAATAAATTACGATAAAATATTAAAAAGAATAAATTACAAATATGTTATTCCTATTATCGCAGCAAAAAGGGCTGAAACACTAAAAAACTTAGATGAATTGAAAGGGGTTACTGAAAAAAAAGACTATGTAAGTATTGCCTTAAAAGAATTAGAAGAGGGTAAGATACGAGTTAAAAATTCATCTTTATTAGATAGTTTAAGTAAATAGTCTAATCATAACTTTCATAATATTTTTAAAAACATTCACCTCAGGAGGGTAAAATGTTAGACTTAAAGTATATCAGAGAAAATCCACAAGAAATAAAAGAAGCTTTAACAAAAAGAAACAACGAAACCTCCATAATAGATGAAATCATCTCTCTCGATGAAGAGAGAAGAAAATTGTTGAAAGAAATCGAAACTTTAAGGTCCCAAAGAAATCAAAACTCAAAATTAGTTGCTAAATTGAAAGCCCAAAAGAAAGATGATGAAGCCGAAGAAATAATTACAAAGGGAAAGGAACTCTCAGAACAAATAAAAAATATAGAATCAGATTTAAAAAAAATTGAAGATGATTTAAATTATAAATTATTATGTGTACCTAATATTCCTGATAGCAGTGCACCCGTTGGAAAGGATGAGAACGAAAATCTCGAAGTAAGAAGATGGGGAAAACCAAGAGAATTTGATTTTGAGCCAAAAGCTCATTGGGATTTAGGTCCCGAATTAGACCTCTTAGATTTTGACAGAGCGGCTAAACTAAGCGGATCTCGATTCACCATCTTAAAAGGAGACATAGCTCGCTTAGAGCTAGCTTTAATCAACTTTATGATAGACTTACATACAAAAGAGCATGGTTACACCTTTATACTACCTCCACATCTAGTTACAAAAGAAACTATCACCTCATCGGGTCAACTACCGAAATTTGAAGATGATTTATATAAAACTTCTTTGGATCAAATGTATCTAATTTCTACTGCAGAAGTTTCTCTGGCAGGTTTACATAGAAACGAAACCTTAGAATTAAATTCACTCCCTTTAAAATATGTCGCTTATACCCCCTGTTATAGAAGAGAAGCCGGTAGTTATGGAAAAGACGTAAGAGGAATGATCAGGCAACACCAATTTGATAAAGTAGAATTATTTTGGTATACCACCCAAGAAGAGTCCTCCCAAGCGTTGGAAGAATTAACAACTCACGCAGAAAAGGTGCTACAACTATTGAATTTACCATATAGAGTGGTTGCTCTATGCACTGGGGACTTAGGCTTCGCAGCTTCTAAAACTTATGACTTGGAGGTGTGGTTACCCAGTTACAATGATTATAAAGAAATATCATCATGCTCAAACACAAAAGATTTTCAAGGAAGAAGGGGAAACATTAGGTACCGAGACAAAGAAAATAAATTAAATTTCGTTCACACACTAAATGGTTCTGGATTAGCAGTTGGAAGAACTTTAGTTGCGATAATGGAAAATTATCAAACAGCTAATGGCAAGATAAAAATCCCTGAAAGACTCGTACCTTACATGGGAAAAGAGCTCATAGGTTGATTATAAATGCCAAATACGTTTTACGGAAAAAAGGTAAATGAAGAAATTATTCTAAATGAAGAAGAAACCGCACACATAAAAA
>LDZR01000682.1_pt1 | contig 11122 bp, 8 predicted proteins | sample 615371 | NCBI WGS metagenome assembly LDZR01 (sample SAMN03408294, study PRJNA278302) | terrestrial metagenome | isolation source: oil reservoir sample K2 | place: USA: Alaska, North Slope, Kuparuk formation | collected 2013
TTTCATCTGGAGTGGCCTACTCAATAATGTTTTCAAACCTGTTTTCTGTAAATGGGCCAATTAATAGATTGGTCTATTTGGTATTTGGAAAAACTATTCCATGGTTCAGTGATCCACAGCTTGCAATATTCTCGATTTGCTTGATGATATGCTGGAAATTTATTGGTTACTATGGATTGATATTATACGCGGGACTTCAAGCAATTCCAAAAAATTTATTCGAAGCAGCACAGTTAGACGGTGCGAATCGCAGAACGATATTCTGGCGAATAACACTTCCTCTGATAAATCCATCGTTGATTACTGTGCTCGTTCTGGTTATAACACTCACCTTTGGAATTTTCACGGAACCTTATATGATAACAGGTGGCGGTCCAATGCAAAAAACAACCACTTTTCTAATATATATGTACGACACAGCGTTCAGAAGGATTAACCCCTCGTATGCAACCACTGTTGCAATAGTGACAGCTTTTATGAGTTATGGCATAGTAATGCTGATTCGCCGCATCTTTGAGAGGGAAGTGAGTTTTCAATGAGAAAAAAAAGATCTGCCTCAGTTGTTCTGCACGTTGTGATGCTTTTATTGGCTGTGGTTTGGATATATCCATACTTCTGGCTCGTTTTTTCATCTTTTAAACCCGCCAGAGAAATATTTACGACATTTATTCCTTCAAACTTCACCCTTGAGCACTATAGATTTATTTTCTTCATGTCTGAAAAGATAGGAAGACCCTTCGTAAAGGCATTGATGAACAGCATATTCATCTCGAGTACCGTAACATTTTCCGTAGTGATAACATCTGCCTTCATTGGTTTTGCCATATCAAAAGTTAGATTCAGGTTGAGCAGATATACATTTAATTTCATAATATACCAGATGCTCTTTCCCGGGTTTATGTTCCTGATACCTTTATTTGTGCTGATGAAAAATCTCGGGATGCTAAATACATACAGTGCTTTGATTGTTCCAAGCCTGGTAAGTGCATGGGGTGTTTTCATGTTCAGTCAATCTTTTAAATCTATACCTGACGATTACATAGATGCGGCAAAAATAGATGGTGCGAATCGCATCTGGATAGTTTTGAGAGTGATGCTACCACTCAGCAGATCAACTGCATCAATCGTTGGATTGTTTACATTCATAGGAATATGGGACAACTTTCTCTGGCCTTTGATGGTGATAAAAGACTATAACAAAATGCCACTTTCTGTATTACTTGCTGCCTTCAATCATGAGTACGCAAGTTATGTCGGACCAATATTTGCCGGTTCTGTTTTACAAATGATGCCTATGGTTTTAATATTTTTGTTGTTGAGAAAATATTTCCTTCAAGGAATCTCGATGTCATTCAAATAGAGGAGGTATATCAATGGAGTTGAAACTCTTAAGACACCCAGCAAATCCATTATTGAGTCCTGTTTCTTACCATGGATGGGAAAACAAATTTGTCTTCAACTGCGCTGTTGTTTTTGATGGCGAACTGTTCCACATGATTTACAGGGCTCAAGGAGAAGATATGGTATCAAGACTGGGTTATGCTGTAAGTATTGATGGCGTGAATTTCAACAGATTGGAAAAACCAGTATTTAAACCTGCTTCTCAATGGGAATTGTACGGTGTAGAAGATCCGAGAATTACCAAAATTGGCGAGGAGTATTATATGGTTTACACAGCCTATTCTCCCAGAGGGACGCGTGTGTCATTGGCATCGACAAAGAACTTTATAACCTGGAAAAGGTATAACGTGGTTTTGCCGGATATGAACAACAAAGATGCCGCATTGTTCCCAGAAAAGATAGATGGAAAATATGTAATGTTGCATAGAATAGAACCAGATATCTGGATAGCTTATTCAGACGATCTGGTCCACTGGAATAATTTCGTCAGCATAGCCAAGCCAAGGCCAGATTACTGGGACAATCTTAAAATTGGTGCCGGTGCGCCACCTTTGAAGACACCGTATGGATGGCTCTTACTGTACCATGGTGTTGAGAAAAGTGAAAGGCCTGTATATAGACTTGGTTTTATATTGCTTGATTTGAACGACCCCCGGGTTGTTCTTAAAAGAAGCGAACAACCAATTCTTGAACCAAAGGAAGATTGGGAGATCTTTGGAGGAGTTCCAAATGTCGTATTTAGTGATGCCATGGTTGAATTTGGAGGAAAATATTTTGTCTATTACGGAGCAGCGGACAACCATATTGCCTTAGCCACAATAGATGTTCAGGAAGTTTTGAATTGGTGTGAAAACTGACATCAAAAATGGAAATTCTACTCCCCGTGCCTTATGGCACGGGTTTTGTTTTTTTCTATCGCAGTGATAAAATAGTACTTAATGCGAACGAAAAGGAGGGGTTTCATGCAAAAACTCAAAATCGATGATTTCTTAAAGTACAGATTTATATCAGATTTGTCTTTTTCTCCAGATGGAAAGCATTTGGCGTTTGCCGTTCATGAAATGGACCAGGATGAAAACAAATACAATTCGAAGATCTGGCTTTACAAAACAGAATATCCGCAACTACTGCAAGTGACATTTTTTGGAGATGAGAGAATTTTTACATGGTTAGATAAGGAAACACTGTTGTTTGCTTCCTTAAGAAACGAAAAAGACAGGAAACGAAAAGATAATGGAGAACAACTGACTGTTTTTTACAAAATAAATATTAATGGTGGAGAAGCCCAAAGAGCTTTTGAAATTCCTCTAATGGTCAGAAAGATTGAGTATATCGGTCAAAAAAAGTTTGTGTTTACGGCTATGTACGATCCAGAAATACCTGATCTTTCAAAAATGAACGAAGCAGAAAAACAGGAATGGTTAAGAAAAGCAAAAGAAGAAAAAGATTACGAGGTTGTTGACGAAATTCCTTTCTGGTCGAACGGGAGCGGTTTCACAAACAAAAAGAGAACCAGACTGTATATCTATGATGAAAATTCCAGCACAATTTTGCCTATAACTGATGAGTATACTAATGTCGAGCATTTTTCAATAAATCCAGATAGAAAAAAACTTCTGTTTATATCAAACCGCTTTGAGAAAAAGATGGAAATAAAATCTGATTTGCATCTTTATACCTTTGAAGATGAAAAACTCACGAAGCTAACACACGAAGATCGTTTTGATTACGAAATAGCCTATTTCCTGAAAAATAAGATAATTTTTGCAGGTAAAGATATGAGAAAATATGGAATAAATGAAAATCCAGGGTTTTACATCCTGGATCCTCAAACCAGAACCACAAGAGTTATTACTCCAAATTTTGACCGAAGCCTCAGAAACAGTGTAAATTCTGACTGCCGTTATGGTGCAAATCGCATTGCGAAAATCGATGGTGATCATCTGTATTTTATAAGCACAGACTGGCACAGCTCCCATCTCTACAAAATTGATGAAAACGGAAATATCGATCAACTCACTCTGGAAGATGGTTCAGTAGATGGCTTCGATGTGTATGAAGATAAGATTATTTTTGTTGGCATGCGCAATATGAAATTGCAGGAACTTTACACAGTAAAGGAAAATAAAGAGCAACAGATAACATTTTTCAATGAATGGCTTGTAAAAGAACGCAATCTCTCTAAGCCAGAAAGATTTACTTTTCAATCGAGAGATGGTACAACCTTGGAAGGTTGGATAATCAAGCCTGTTGACTTTGATGGTGCAAAAAAATATCCCGCCATCGTCGATATACATGGAGGACCAAAAACAGTCTACGGAGAAGTTTTTTTCCACGAAATGCAATTTTGGGCGAGCGAAGGATATGTTGTCCTATTCACAAATCCGAGAGGAAGCGATGGAAGAGGAAACGAGTTTGCAGATATAAGGGGAAAATATGGTACTGTTGATTACGAAGATCTTATGGATTTTGTTGATGCAGCGTTGAAAAGATATCAGTTTATTGACGAAAATAGAATGGGAGTAACAGGTGGGTCTTATGGAGGATTCATGACGAACTGGATTATTGGACATACAGATAGATTCAGAGCGGCTGTTTCTCAAAGAAGCATTGCAAATTGGATATCAAAATTTGGCACAACAGATATAGGGTACTTTTTTGTGGAGGATCAGCACCTTGCGACGCCATGGAGCAATCAAGAGAAACTGTGGTGGCATTCTCCCATGAAATATGCAGACAGAGCAAAAACACCAACACTGTTTATTCATTCGGATGAAGATTACAGATGCTGGCTCGTTGAAGCTATCCAAATGTTCACATCCCTGAGGTACAACAATGTTGACACAAAATTAGTTATTTTCAAAGGTGAAAATCATGAGTTAAGCCGTGGTGGAAAACCCAAACACAGAGTGAGAAGATTAAAAGAGATAACTGAGTGGTTCAACAAATATCTGAAATAAAATTACTCATTCTGGCAGGGCAAGACTTTCAGTGATAACCAAGCCCTGCCATTTTATCTATGTTAAGATTTTGAATAATTTCCTGTGGATCTATATGCCTTTTTTCTGAGAGGATCTCAATTGCTCGGTAAAGGTCCCAGTTAGCTATTTTTATTGCCTCAGAAACCTCCTTATACCCGAAAATATTTATCAGTGGTGTAAGAAGCGCTGTTGATCTTTCGAGATTTTCACTGCACTTTCTTTCATCAGCTTTTATGAAAGGTATATACGCCGACAAAGCTATACAGGAATTCTTCAAAAAGTCCAGTGATTTGAGCGTATAATGGACAATCAATGGAGCAAATTGATTGAGTTCCAGATTACCAAGTGAGCAAGCGTGAGCTATTAAAACGTCATTTGCAAAAACAACATGGCAAAGTTGCATTACATATTCACAAACAACCGGATTGATCTTACCGGGCATGATAGAACTACCTGCCTGAATTTGTGGAAGAATAATTTCTCCAATAGCTGTTTTTGGACCACTTGCGAGAAGTCTAATATCATTGGATATTTTGTAAAGGTTTACAGCAAGAGATTTCAGAAGGCCATGAACTTCAGAGAAAACATCCCAGTTCTGTGTAGAATCTATGAGATTTTCCGCCTTTGATATTTTCACACCACAGAGCTGCCGTATTTTGTCTACGATTTTTAATATATACTCTTTTGGAGCACCTATCCCTGTGCCAATAGCGGTACCACCTATATTAACAGTTCTTATTCTTTCTTCAACTTTGTATAAACGCCACCTGTCTCTTGCAAGTGCATCCGCAAAAGAACCAAATTCCTGACCGAGCATTATGGGGGGACCATCCATCAACTGAGTTCTTCCAGGTTTCTTTATTGAGTAAAATTCTTTTTCTTTCTGCTGAATCTTATCCTGGAGGTTTATAACTTCATTGATCAATTCTCTTAACTTTACAATCACAGCTATTTTGCCTGCCGTCGGGAAAGTGTCATTTGTAGATTGGTGCAAATTTACATGAAGGATAGGATCAACTATGTATTCTCCTTTTCTTCGACCGAGTATTTCGGAAGCTCTGTTCGCAATCACCTCGTTTACATTCATATTCACAGATGTACCAGCTCCGCCACAAAGTGGGTCAATTACAATGTGATCTTTTAGAAACTGCCATTCATCACATGCCCGGGTTATAGCCACAGAAATTTTTTCATCCAAGTATCCAAGTTCTGCATTTAACAAAGCACAAGCTTTTTTTATTGTAAAATATGCCCAGATAAAGGTATCATCCAGCTTTTCGCTAGTAGCTGGAAAATTGATAAGAGCCCTTTTAGTATGAATTCCATAATAAACATCATCTTCTACTTCAATCTCACCCAGATAATCCTTCTCTTTTCTCATATTAAAGCACCTCTTCGAAAAATCCTGACTGCTCTTTCCAGCACACCATGGAGATATGAAATTACAACTCCATAATTTGTCATAGGTTTGGCAAGTCTCTTTGCCATACGAATCCTTCTCATCATGGCAGATCTGTTAAGTACACACCCTCCACAGTGGATTATGAGTTTAGTATCTTCAATTTCATTCAGGTCGGGAAAATCTCTACCTGAGATTACCTTAAAATTAAGTTTAACTCCAGTATGATTAACAAGCCATCTTGGAATTTTAATTCTGCCAATATCTTCCGTAAGTGGCCTGTGCGTACAACCTTCCATTATTAAAACGGTATCATTATCTTGAAGATGCTCTATTGTTTTTACGCTATCAATAAAATAAGCCAGATCGCCTCTGTGGCGCGATTCAAGAATCGAAAAAGTGGTGAGATCAACATCGTCATCTATATCAGAAACTACTTTCATAACAACCTGAGAATCAGTTATAACAAGTTTTGGCTTCATATGAATTTGCTCCAGCGTGTACCTCAATTCTCTTTCTTTTACAACAAGGGCTACAGCTTCTCTATCAATTATTTCCCGTATAGCATGAACTTGAGGCATTATGAGCCTTCCTTTCGGAGCGCCAAGATCTATCGGAACAACTACAACAACCAGATCTCCTCCTTCAATAAGATCAGAAAGAAACGGCACTTCATCATCATCGGGTAATATTTCATTGATTTTTCTTCCAATGAGTTCAAAACCTTTAATTAATTTGGAGGAAACTGAGATTGTCTTGACACCATATCTTTGTTGATAAACCCCGAGCAACTCGTCAACTTTCTCCTTCAATAAATCCTCTTTATTGATAACTACCAAAAATGGTATCTCCATTTCTTTGAACAGAGAAACGATATCATCTTCGTAACGCGTCGGTAAGCTATCAACAAGGAGGATTCCACAATCAGCTCGATAGAGAACTTTTCTTGCCCTTTCAATTCTCAATCTACCAAGTTCACCAGTGTCATCGAATCCCGGGGTATCTATAAAAGTAACAGGGCCAACGGGATTGAGTTCAATGGTTTTGTAAACCGGGTCAGTTGTGGTCCCGGCTATATCACTCACTATAGACACATTTTGACCAATAATCGCATTCAGGAAAGAAGACTTTCCCACATTTCTTCTACCAGCTATGGCCACATATCTTCTAAATCCGGCAGATAAATCCATACAATCACTCCTTAAAAGAAAAACCCCTCCAACAACGAGGGGGAGATTCCCCTCGGTGTTGGGCAATTCCTCCACCTCAGGTGAATCTTTTCACTTCTGATGATATCATATTTGCCCCGGCTGAATTACCTCGAACCCTAATTGAAATATCAGGTCAATATATGTGAGGTTTACTAATATTAAAGATATTGACAGTTAAAAATTTTAACTATATAATCTACTCAGTGTGAAAAAATGGGAGGAAGAGATATGAAAAGATACAGGTTTACCATTATCTTCTTGATTTTATCCATACTTTGCGCTGTCTATGCTTTTTTTAGAATCAAAATAAATGCTGATTACATGGTTTTCCTTCCGGGATACAGGCCAGGAGAGCCCATTGAAAAGATAGATAATCAGGATGTTAAAGCTTTGCTGGATGTATCAGAAAAATTTTCTGATGGAACACAGATCATACTCATTCTCTATTCTGAGAAAACATTTTTTGACAGAGAATCCCTTCAAGATGTTTTAAAACTTCAGGAAAAACTTTTAAAAATAGAGGACATCAAAACTGTCCTGAGCGTGACAAATTACGTCTTTAAAACTCCATATTTTGATGGTTCCAGCTTGAAAAGGGAGATAGTTGGTGATGAAGAAGCAAAATCTTTCATTTCCAGTGACGGCAAATACCTGCTTTTAAACTGCATTCTAAAGCCTCTTGATGATCAGAAACCTGCACTGAGAAAAATAGAGGCTTTGCTGAAGGAATATCCTCAGCTGTCTCCAATATTGTTTGGTCAAACTGTTATAAACGATCAACTTTTCAAAGAAATAATAAAACAGATGGTCCTGTATCCGGCGATGATGTTTCTTGCTATATTGATAGTTTTTTATCTTCAGACACGCTCAATAAAAGCGAGTTTCGTTTCTCTGCTTGTTCCACTACTTGCAACAATTGTTGTTTATTCATGCGTGGCGTTGATCGGTTCTGAATTGAATGTAATGACAGTCATGACAATCAGCTTTGTTCTGGTAATAGGTTCTGCTTATGGGCTCCATTTTTACAATGGTATACTTAGATTTGGAAAGAACGTTAGAAAAAAAATGTTTAAGCCCATATTTTTCTCAATGATTACCACCGCAATAGGGTTCCTGTCTTTCCTCTTTGTTAAAATATCGGCTTTCAGACAGCTGGGGTTGATGGTTTCATCTGGACTTGCACTGGTGTTTCTGATACTTTTTACATCTGGATACGAATTACTGTACAGTGAAAACAAGAGAAATCCTCAAGCGATTTCTGTGACTATAAAAGGAAGCTTAATTGGAAAAACTCTCATTGTTGCAATAATAATTGCAGTGATTATTACACCATTTAGCCTTGGAAAAATTGAGATAGGAATGGATCAGGTTTCGTACTTTTCGAAAAATAGCGAAATCGGCAAAGCCATGAAGATACTCGAAAGAGAATTTTCCTATCGCGAACCTGTTTTCATAATGATGGAGAAAAATTCAATTTTCACAGTCAAAGACGGACAAATTATTAAACAAATTATCGAGAAAATAAGTGACCTTGAAGGGGTCTCGGCAGTTCAATTTCCCCAGTCATATCCTGTGCCAACATTAGCAATGCTTTCCCGTTTACAACCGGCTGTTGGATATTTTGTTTCAAATGCACAAACAGTCAGGTTAGTTGTAAATATAACAAATGATGCATACACACATGCCGGGAAACTTAAACAGCAACTTGAAAAAATATTAAGTGATTACAGAGAATATAAATTCACCGTGGCAAGTGCGGCTTTTGTTGTTGATCAAATAAATTCTCAGATCTTGCAAAGCCAGTTACAGAGTCTAATTACGTCTTTGATCTTGATATTCTTGATGATTATAATAGCTTTTAGAAAATTCTGGCTCTCTATAGTTATTGCTATCCCTGTAGCTTTAACAGCTCTTTTCAATTTTGATTTCATCGTGCTTTTTAACCTAAAACTCGATATCGCAACGTCTATTGTAGCCAGTATTCTGGTAGGTCTTGTAGTAGATTACTCAATTCACTTGGCTCACGATATGAGAATGACAAGAGACATCTCGAAAACAATTTCCAACGTTGGTATGCCCATACTTACCAATGCTCTTGGCTTGATAGCAGGTTTTACAGTTATGAGCTTTTCAAAACTTGCCCTTTTCAGAAATATATCCCTTCTGCTATCACTTGGCATTGGTTTCGGAGTTTGTTTTACTTTATTCTCAGAACCACTTATTGTTCAAAGGCTGGTGAAAAATAATGAGGCTGGACAGATTTCTCGCAAATGCAAAAATAGGAACTCGAAGTGAGGTCAGAAAAATTATAAAAAAAGGAGAAATATCGGTTAATGGAGAAATTGTAAAAAATATATCTTTTCACATAAACGAAACAGATATCGTTGAATACATGGGAAAAACTGTCGTTCCTTATAGAAAAATATATTTAATTTTCAACAAACCAGCTGGTTTTGTTAGCGATAAGACTAACGCCCAGCCATCTGTTTTTGATCTGATAGATCATCCGTTTATTGACCAAATGCATGTTGCGGGCAGGCTGGATAGAGATGTGGAAGGGCTGTTGATTTTAACAAACGACGGCTTGTTCACTCACAGGCTGATAAGCCCAAAATTTCATGTGGAGAAGGAGTATATGATATGGTTTGAAGGAAATCTTACAGCAGAGAAAATTCAAATTGTAGAAAATGGTATCGTTCTGGCACAAAATAGATTCAAACCTGCAAAAATCAAATTATTGTCGTCTAATATAATGACCCTTACTATCACAGAAGGCAAATATCACCAGGTCAAGAAAATGATAAAAATTATGGGATTAACTTACAGAAAGATAAAAAGAATCAGAATCGGGAACATCAATCTGGGAAATATGAGTACGGGAAATTATAGAGAACTTGACGAAAATGAATTAAATGAGTTGATGAATTTGCTTGATATAACAGTGAGGTGATCTTGATGGATGTTCTAAAATTATTTTCTCTTGAAGGAAAAGTTGCCATTGTCACCGGCGCTTCTCGTGGTCTTGGTCAGGCTATGGCAATTGCTCTTGCTGAAGCGGGCGCTGATATTGTTGGGGTTAGTAGGTCAGAAGCTGAGCAATCTGAAACAAAAATGGCTATCGAAAAAATCGGAAGAAGATATTTTGCCATAGGAATGGATCTAAGCCAATTCGAAAAGATAGGCTCAATTGTTGAAAGTGCTGTCAAAAAATTCGGGAGAGTTGATATTCTTGTAAATAATGCCGGTGTAATAAAAAGGGCCCCTGTAACAGAGTACAGCGTTGAAGACTGGGATAAAGTTTTGAACATTAATTTAAAAGCGGCATTTTTACTCTCACAGTACTTTTCCAGATATGCCATCGAGAATGGTATAAAGGCCAGGATAATTAATGTCGCTTCGATGTTGTCTTTTCAGGGAGGGATTTTTACTACTGCCTACACAGTATCGAAACATGGCATAGTTGGGCTTACCCGTATTTTTGCAAATGAACTGGCAAGATACGGTATCACTGTTAATGCAATTGCACCAGGTTATATGGAAACGGATAATACAGCGGCGTTGAGAAACGATAGAAATAGATCGATGGAGATTTTATCCAGAATACCCATGGGTAGATGGGGAAAGCCCGATGATTTGAAAGGCGCAGTTGTTTTCTTAGCAAGCTCAGCCGCTGATTATGTAACCGGTACTGTGCTTGCTGTGGATGGAGGATGGTTATCGAGATGATCACTATTGCTGAACTCTTGAATGTGATTTAACTTTTATTTGAGCGTAAATAATCAGAATTACCAGCGTTAGAGCAAATGGCAATATGTTGGCTATTTCAGAAGGGATTCTCAGTGATTGAAGGCTAATTCCCGTTGTTTCTGCTGTGCCAAACAATAGAGCTCCTAATGCGCCTAAGAAAGCTGAATTGCCGCCGAGTGCCTGTGCAGCAAGTGCAATGAAACCTCTACCCGAAGTCATATCGCGTACAAACCACGATACGTAGCCCATCGAGAGAAAGGCACCGCCCAGACCAGCAAAAAAACCACTCAATGTGAGAGAAATGAACTTCATCTTCTTTACAGATATTCCCACAGACACGGCGGCGTCGGGATTTTCACCTACAGATCTCATTCTCATACCTG
>LDZR01001288.1_pt1 | contig 11108 bp, 10 predicted proteins | sample 615371 | NCBI WGS metagenome assembly LDZR01 (sample SAMN03408294, study PRJNA278302) | terrestrial metagenome | isolation source: oil reservoir sample K2 | place: USA: Alaska, North Slope, Kuparuk formation | collected 2013
GTATTTCGATAGTTTCACGAATTACGCGAATCTCACAGTGAAGATCCTTCCGGGTGCGTGGAACAGATTTCCCGACTGGAAACACTACGATCTCAGAAAAGCCGTTGCGGGACAGGATATCTACAGATATTTCGCCACGAGAGCTGCGGAAGCTCAACCACTCACTGTTCAAAAGAACAGAGAGTTCCTATTCTATCTTGCTAAAAGAGAAATCTGGGCAGTTGAAAACATGAACAGAGCGGGCGTTTGGGGAGTTCCAGATGGTGTTCTCGATTTTCTGCATGCGATGCCTTTCGAATACGTCTCTTCAAACAATCGTCAGGAGGCCTTGTTCGTATCCGAAGACGTCCTGAAGATTTACAATGAGAGCTACAGAAACGCAAAAGAATCCATATCGCTGTACGAAAGTAGAGCAGAAAAGACATTTGAAAGCGTTCTGGAGGAACTGAAGGAATACCTCGAAAGTAATCTGGGAAAAGAGTACGCGAATCAATTCGAAAAACTCTTCAAGGACCTTTTTGAAAGCTTCAAGAATCTGAACTGGCTGTCCATCAACGTTCAGGAAATGAACAAATTCATATCAGAGAAGAACTACACGTACAAGTTGAATCCATGGGCAGAACTTCTCGTAGAAAGGATGAAAAACTTCGAAAGCTATATGAAGCAAAAAAATGTTGAAGCTTCCAGAATCAGCGAAGTGCTTTCCAGGATCTACAACGATCTGTACGAACTCAGAGATGTTCTTGTTTTCGAAAGATACATAAGATTCCTCGAACACTACAGGCTCATTCTGAACGATGCAAGGAACTTCTTGAGAACTCTGGAAAAAGCCTACAGCGTAGCTTCTGATGAGGAGTGGAAGATGATACTGGAAGACTGGAGCGTGAACCTCTGGAACGATGAAAAGTTCGAAACAAAAGATCAAGTGATGGAACGATTGAAGAAATCAGAAGAATTTTTGAAAACGATAGAAGAAAGCTTGTAGAGACGGGGAGAGATTCTCCCCGTTTTTTGTTCTCTGTTTGAAATCCTTAATGATTCGAATTTGATACAGAACAGAAAAATTCAAGAAACACAATACGTGTATTATTGAGAATGGATATCAAATTAGAATCATTTTAAAAATTTACGAGGAGGTGTTGTGTATGGAAGGAAGAATTCCCCTCATAGGTGAAGAGTTTCCAAGGGTGGAAGTGAAGACCACTCATGGAAAGAAAGTTCTTCCGGATGATTACAGGGGAAAGTGGTTCGTTCTCTTCAGCCACCCGGCCGATTTCACTCCGGTGTGTACCACCGAGTTCGTTGCGTTCCAGAAGAGATACGATGAATTCAGAAAGCTCAACACGGAACTCATAGGTCTCAGCATCGACCAGGTGTTTTCACACATCAAGTGGATCGAGTGGATCAAGGAAAAACTGGGAGTCGAAATCGAATTTCCTGTCATAGCAGATGACTTAGGAGAAGTTTCCAGAAGGCTCGGATTGATTCATCCCAGCAAGGGAACAAACACAGTGAGGGCCGTTTTCATAGTCGATCCGAACGGAATCATAAGGGCCATCGTCTACTACCCGCAGGAAGTTGGAAGAAACATCGATGAAATTCTCAGAGCGGTGAGAGCCCTTCAGACGTCAGATGAAAAAGGAGTTGCCATTCCTGCCAACTGGCCAAGCAACGAGCTCATAAACGATTCTGTGATCGTTCCTCCGGCAAGCAGTGTGGAAGAAGCAAGAAAAAGACTGGAATCGAAAGATTTCGAGTGTTACGACTGGTGGTTCTGCTACAAAAAGGTATAACAGAAAGTAAAAACAAGAAAGCAGATGGCTCCTTCTGGAGCCACCTTTTCGTTTTTCCCTCCTTAAATTCTTCCATCAGTTAACGAAATGAAACTGTAACTTGACAAAGCGTGACCTATTGGTTGACAATAATTTATGAAGTTGTTTGCGGCATGCAACTAACCGATGGGAGGGACCCCTTTTGAATATTTCACCCACTCAACACAAGATTCTCAAACTTCTCATAGAAAACGAAAAGATATCGATGAGAGAAATCAGTGAAAAGCTTTCTGTGAACATGTCCACCGTGTCCAGGAATTTTCGTTCTCTGCTGGAATCGGGTTTTGCTCTGAAGGTCGAAGAAGCATCTCCTGGTTCCTCGGGAGGTAGAAAAACCGCTCTCTATACGGCAAACCCGAATAAGTTCTTCGTTCTGGGGATTGGAGTTGAGCAGAACAGGTTGATCGGTGTTGTGATCGATGCGAAGGGAAACGAGGTTGAAAAAAGTGAGATACACAGAAGCTTTCGTGGAGACGAGATCGTAAACGCTCTTGTTGATTGTGTTGAACCTTTTAAAGAAAAGTATCCAAACACAGTGGGAATTTCCATCGGTATGCCTGGAATCATAAAAGAAAACAAGGTGATCTTTTCTTCGGCCCTCGGTATTGAAGATCTCGATCTTGGAGGAATTCTCTCCAGGGAATTTGGAACAGAGATTTTCGTTCTTAACGACGCAAACGCGGCAGTTGTGGGATACGGTTTTCAAAAGAAAAATGTAGTTTATTTTCTGATCTCTGTTCCTTACTATCTGAACCAGCCGGTGGGTGTTGGAGCGGGACTCTGGCTGGAAGGAAGCCTGTACCAGGGTTCCAACGGTGCTGCAGGTGAATTTGAAATTGACATCCTGCCGCCCATTCTGTCTGAACCAGCCACACTCGATGAAGTAGATTTGAAAAACCTTTCTTCCGATTCACTCTTGAAACTTCTTTCGAAGCTTTCGGAGGTTGCTTCTTTCGTTAGCTATCTTCTAGATCCCGAAACCGTGATTTTTGGTGGGGACATAACGTTGTTTTCCCCGGAATTTCACAGCGGTCTGGCAAAGAACGTTCGGGATCACCTCGAAAAAAGACACATCTCTGACGTTGAGGTTCTCTTCGATGAAAGAGGGCTCTGGACGGTCGCCTTCGGTGCAGCAAAAGCCTTCTGGAAAAGGATTCTGGAAGACTACGAGTTCGCCGGCAAGATTCTGAAATGAAGGAGTGGTGGACGTGGATCTTGGAAAGCTGTTCTTCTGCGGTTTCAACGACTTCAACGAAGAAGTCAAGGAAATAATCAGAAAATACAGACCGGCCGGTATTTTGATCTATCCAGGAGTTCTTTCGAAAGAGTACCTTCTAATGGATTTCATGAGTTTTCTATCGAAGGAAGGAGATTTTCTCATCAGTTCCGATCACGAGGGTGGCCAGCTTGAGGTGTTGAAATACGTTCCCTCGTCTCCGGGAAATCTTGCCTTTGGGAAAAACTCACCAGATGTGACTTACAGATATTCCAGGGTTGCGGGAAAGATCATGGAGATTGTGGGGTTCAACATGGTTTTTGCTCCTGTTCTGGATCTTCTTTCTGAAGAAAGCTCTTCGGTGATCGACATGAGAAGCTACGGCTCAGATCCCAAAATCGTAGCCGAGCACGGGGCAAAAGCCTGTGAAGGTTATCTGGAAGGTGGAGTTATGCCCTGCATCAAGCACTTTCCAGGTCACGGAAGAGCGAGAGAAGACTCTCACCTCACCCTTCCTGTGGTCGATGCACCCTTTGAAAAACTCTGGGAAGAGGATCTTCTGCCGTTCAGAAAGGTGCTGGAAAGGGAGAAAAAGGTCACGGTCATGACGGCCCACGTCAGATACTCTTCGATAGACAGTCTCCCGGCTACTCTTTCGGAGAAGATCATAACGGACGTTCTCAGAAAAAAGATCGGTTTCGACGGTCTTGTGATCAGTGACGCTATGGAAATGAGCGCTGTGTCGAACAATTTCTCTGTTGAAGAGATTGTGAGTCTCTTTCTGAACGCGGGAGGAAACATGATCCTTCTCGGTGATTACAGAAATCTTCCGGTTTACTATGAAACGCTGGTGAAACTCCTCGAGGATGGAAGGGTCCAGAAGGACAAAGTGGAGCGCTCCATAAGGATGGTGGAAAAATATCTTGCTTTTGCGAAGAAAAACAGCGGTGTTGGTTTCCTCGCCGATTCTTCGGCAAAGGCTGTGGAATTCCTCGGTTTTGAAAAGATAGATCATACCAGTGAAGTGACTCTTCTCGTTCCTTCCAGTGAGAATCTGAGTCAGGCAGACACCACGGGGGGCGATTACGATCAGATTCCAGAGATCGTTTCCAGATTTTTCGAAGTCGAGAATGTTGTTCGATACACCGTAGAAGACGGTCCCGAGTTCGTTGAAGGTGATTTGATCTTCGATTTTGTAGCCGACATACCGAACGAAAAGGCTTTGAAAGCCCATCTGAGCCTTCCGGCAGAAAAGACCGTTTACTTCGTTCTGAGAAATCCGTTCGATGTCAGGTATTTCGAGGGAAGAAAGATAGTCGTCACAAGATCGACGAAACCCATTTCTATCTATAAATCCTTAGAACATTTTTTAGGGAGGTGTGATTCATGAGGAAGTTTTTGGTCATTCTCATGGTAGTTCTTCTCGCAGTTCTGGCACTGTCCAAAACCAAGATAGTCTTCTGGACCATGTCGTTGAAACCGACCTTCACAGATTTCATTCAGGGAATCATCGACAGGTATGAAGAGTTGAACCCGGATGTTGAAATCGTCTGGGAAGATGTTCCATGGGACGTTCTCCAGCAGAAGCTTCTTGCGGCCTTCTCTTCTGGAAATCCACCCGATGTTGTGAACCTGAACGCTCAGTGGACCATCGAATTCGCTCAGAAGAAAGTCCTGTTCCCCTTGAACGATTTGCTACCCGAAGAAGTTATCAACCAGTACTTCGACAACATGATCAAAGGACTCACTTGGAAAGACGGAATTTATGGAATTCCCTGGTACACAGCTGTGGACGTGATATTCTACAACAAAGAGATCTTCGAAAAAGCTGGACTGGATCCGAAGTATCCACCTCGAACCTGGGATGAAATACTCCTCTACTCAGTTTTGATCAAGGAAAAAACGGGAAAATACGGTGCTCTTCCTACGATCTTCCAAGATCCCTCTGCGATCTTCAACTGGGACGGATTGAATCTCTACACGGTGGATGAAAACAACAGAATAAAAGAAGTGCTCTTCGACAGACCGGAATACGCTCACACTCTCAACAAATGGGCCACTCTCTACAAACAGAAGTACATCCCGAGTGAAATCGTCCAGGGTGGAGAATGGACGAGAGCAACAGAACTCTATCAGGCTGGAGAACTCGCCATGTTGATCACTGGTGTTCAGTTCGCGGACAGAGTGAAATGGAACGCTCCGGAAATATACGAAAAATCCGATGTTGCTCCTATTCCAGCTCCAAAACCGGGTGTGAGAATGAGTGGATGGTACTCAACTCTGAACGTAGTCAGAGGATCCAAGAATCCTAAGGAAGCCGCTAAATTCGCAGCGTTCGTTGCAAACCTCGAGAACCAGATCGCATTCTGTAAGCTCGTGACCATATTCCCGACTCTCAAAGCAGCGGTGAACGATCCGTGGTTCTCAAAAGACGATGGAACGCTCGCTGCCAAAGCCAGGATCATGGGAGCCAAGTATCTTGAGAACATCACGTTCTACAACGATGACATACCATTCAGAAAAGAAGCGTTCGACAGACTGAAGGATGCCATTATTCAGGTGTTCCTTGGACAGAAAGATCCCGAAACGGCGCTCAAAGAGACCGCGAAGTACTGGAGATATCTCATTCAGACTCAGCAATCGAAATAAAAAAGATGGGGAGGGGTGTGTCCCCCTCCCTTTCGAAAGGAGAGAGAGAATGCCAGGAAGGTACTACAAGAGTCTGAGAAAAAAACAGCTTCTTCTTGCATTCTTCTTCATAACGATCCCAACTCTCCTCATGGTGCTTTTCATATATTATCCTCTCGTGTTCGGTATCAAAATATCCTTTTACCAGTACGACATAGTGGGAGAATCTCTTTATATTGGACTGAAAAACTACGTCGATCTGCTTCGCGATCCTTTATTCTGGAACGCCTTCAAAAACAGTCTTTTGTACCTGCTTGTTGTACCTCCGCTCCAGCTCATTTCTATACTGCTTGCGGTCCTGCTCGACAGGGCCATAAGGGGTAGGAATCTTTTCAGAACTCTCATCTTTCTTCCAGTGGTTACTCCCATCACCATCGCTGCGATCACATGGCAGTGGATGTACAGAGAAAAAGGATTCATCAACTTTCTTCTCCAATCACTTCATATTATAATATTATAGACGAGCCGATTGCTTTCCTCTCGGATCCCAAGATAGCTCTCTTCGCTATCATGTTTGTCACCATGTGGAAGGGCTTCGGTTACTACATGGTCATATATCTGGCGGGGCTCCAGAGCATCCCCAGGGAATTGATAGAAGCTGCCAGGGTTGACGGTGCGAAGCCTTCTCAGGTCTTCTTCAAAGTGACGATCCCCCTTCTGAAACCGTACATCCTGTTTTGCTCAACCATGTCATCTATAGCGGCTTTGAACGTCTTCGGAGAGATTTACGCCATGACAAAAGGTGGCCCGGTTCACGCAACGGAAACAATGGGAATTTTCATATACAATCGAGCTTTTGAATATCTCCAATTCGGATACTCGAACGCCGCCGCTGTTCTGTTCAGTTTCGTTGTGATTGCGTTTTCGCTTCTGAACTTCTACCTGTTCAGGGAAGGAGGTTTGAAGAGCTATTATGCCTAAAATCAGAAAGGTTTTGACTTATGTGGTTCTTGTTCTTTTTGCGATTCTCTCAGTGTGGCCGTTTTACTGGATCGCAAAGACCTCTTTCGAGGCAGGGGGCAACGTGTACAAGTATCCACCGAGTCTCATCCCGTACCCGGCAACCTTTTCAAACTACGTTGGGGCATGGAAAACTGTGAAACTTGGAAATTACTATCTGAACACGATTATAATAGCGGGTTTTGGCACACTTTTGAACGTACTCTTCTCACTGATGGTGGCCTATCCTCTCGCTAGGATAGATTTCAAAGGAAAACAGCTGGTGCTTTTTCTGATTCTTCTTCCGATGATGATACCAGTTCAGAACACCTTGATAGTCAACTACCTCACCCTCAGAAAACTCGGTCTTCTGAACACCTACACCGGGGTGATTCTCCCCCAGGCCGTTACGATCTTCGGTATCTTCATGATGAGACAGGCTTACTTGAGTATTCCAAAGAGCTTTGAAGACGCTGCGAGGATAGATGGTGCCGGAGAACTTTACATATGGTGGAGGATAATCACACCTCTGATAAAACCAGATATTGCCACTCTCGTTGTGTTTCAGGTGATCACCTGGTGGGACAATTTCCTGTGGCCTCTCATAGTTCTGTCCGATTCCAACAAGTATCCTCTCTCTGTGGCACTCGTTTATCTGAACAGCACTTTTCAGGTGAATTTCAGATACACCGCAGCCGGAATCGTTCTGGCAATACTTCCTGTTGTGGTACTGTTCATCTTCGCTCAGAGGTACATAATAAACGCTATTGCCGGTGGCGTGAAATACTGAAGGAGGGAAGATTATGAGCAAAACGCTGAAAGAGATCACAGACCAGAAAAACGAGTTGAAGGAGTTCTTTGGGAATTTTGTTCTGAATCTGGAAAAAACGGAAATATTCAGTGAAATACAGAAGAATCTGACCGATGAAGTGCTCTTTGTGGGATGTGGGAGTTCGTACAACCTCGCTCTCACCATCTCCAATTATTTTGAGAGAGTGTTAAAGATAAGAACGAAGGCGATTCCAGCAGGTGAAGTGGCTTTCCAGAAGGTTCCAGATCTCAAAGAGAAAGGACTGGCCTTTCTCTTCTCGCGGACCGGGAACACAACGGAGGTACTTCTCGCAAACGATGTTCTGAAGAGACAAAACCACAGAACGATAGGAATCACCATAGAAGAAGAATCGAGACTCGCAAAAGAGAGTGATCTTCCACTCGTGTTTCCCGTACGAGAAGAAGCGATCGTGATGACGAAGTCTTTCAGTATGATCCTGCTCTCTTTGATGTTTCTTGCGGACAAGATAGCCGGAAATTCAACGGAGAGGTTCTCAGAACTCGTTGGGTATTCGCCCGAGTTCTTCGATATCTCCTGGAAAGTGATTGAAAAGATCGATCTGAAAGAACACGATCACTTCGTGTTTCTTGGCATGTCAGAGTTTTTTGGAGTTAGCCTTGAATCGGCTTTAAAATGTATCGAGATGTCGCTCACTTTCTCGGAGGCGTATTCAACGTTCGAATACAGACACGGTCCAAAGGCTCTGGTGAAAAAAGGCACCCTCGTTTTCATGCAAAAAGTGTCGGGAATGGATGAACAGGAGAAGCGCTTGAGAAAAGAACTCGAGTCACTCGGTGCCACCGTTCTGGAAGTGGGGGAAGGTGGAGATATCCCGGTGAGCAACGACTGGAGATCTGCCTTTTTGAGAACTGTTCCCGCTCAGATTCTCGGGTACCAGAAGGCGGTTTCCCGGGGTATCTCACCAGACAAGCCACCTCATTTGGAAAAGACCGTTGTTCTGTGAGGTGCATTCTATGATTGTTGAGAAAGTTCTGATCGTTGATCCCATCGATGGAGAGTTCACCGGGGACGTGGAGATAGAAGAGGGAAAGATCGTGAAAGTTGAGAAGAGAGAATGCATTCCACGGGGTGTTCTCATGCCCGGGTTTGTTGATCCGCACATCCACGGTGTGGTGGGTGCAGACACCATGAACTGCGACTTCTCTGAAATGGAAGAATTTCTCTACTCTCAGGGAGTCACCACGTTCCTTGCCACAACTGTTTCCACTTCGCTCGAAAAAATGAAAGAAATTCTGGCGAAGGCAGGAGAATACATCCTTGAAAACCCGTCAACGTCGCTGCTGGGTGTTCATCTGGAGGGACCGTACATCTCGAAAGAGAAGAAAGGGGCACACTCAGAGAAACATATAAGACCACCTTCGGAGAGAGAACTGAGGGAGATCGATTTTCCGACAAAGATGCTCACCTTCGCACCTGAGATAGAAAGCTCCGAACTTCTTTTGAAACTTGTGGAAAGAGACATCGTTCTCTCTGCGGGACACTCCATTGCAACTTTTGAGGAGTTCATGAAATTCTACAAAGAGGGTGTCAAGAGAATCACACATTTTCCGAACGGGTTGAAACCTCTTCATCATAGAGAGATAGGAATCACGGGAGCGGGGCTTTTGCTGGACGATGTGAAGCTGGAGCTCATCTGCGACGGGGTGCATCTCTCCAGAGAGATGGTGAAGCTCGTCTACAAAGTGAAAAAAGCGGACGGAACTGTTCTGGTCACAGATTCTATATCTGCGGCGGGTCTCAAAGACGGAGCGACCACCCTGGGAGATCTTGTGGTTAAGGTGAAAAACGGTGTTCCAAGGCTGGAAGATGGTACGCTCGCGGGAAGCACGCTCCTTTTCTCGCAGGCCGTGAAGAACTTCAGAAAGTTCACGGGGTGTTCCCTTACAGAACTTGCAAAAGTGTCCTCGTACAACAGCTGTGTTGAACTGGGACTGGATGACAGAGGAAGAATAGCCGAAGGAACGAGGGCGGATCTTGTTCTCCTCGATGAAGATTTGAACGTTGTGATGACGATCAAAGAGGGTGAGGTAGTTTTTCGATCCAGATGAATGAATTATCCCAACTCTTTCACTCTCTCCCGTGTGAGGACGGCTCTCTTTTCCCACTTGCCGGAGAGGAAGAAGAGGAGCTTCAGTGTACTTCGAAAGATGATGTCTGCGATCATTCCGATCCAGGCACCGAGAAGCCCAAGCTGGAAGTACTTCACCATCACGAAGGCGACGGGAAGCCTCACGGTCCAGATGGAGATGAAGGTGATGATCATCGGTGGAAGGGTGTTTCCCGTCCCCCTGAGGGCACCGTTCATGGTTGAATCTATTGCGAGGAAAAATTGGAAGAGTCCAATTATCTTGACGGGGAGTTTTGAGATCTCTATTATCTGTGGATCACTGGTGAAGATGCGTATCAGTGGCTCTGGAAAAAGAAAGATTATAATACCAACCGTCACCTGAAACAGAAGACTCAGGATCCATCCCTGTCGAATGACTCCAAGAACGTGTTCCTTGTTTCCCATTCCGTTGTACCTTCCAACTAGTGTGGTGATAGCGACCGAGATTCCGAACGCGGGCATGAAAGATAGAGACTCGACGTTTATACCTATTCTGTGTCCAGCGTACGCTTCAGCTCCTGCGATGAGCAGGATGTTCGCAAACATCAAAACACCTGTGGAAAAAACGAAGTTCTCTATGGCAGTTGGAAATCCAACACGGAGAATTTCTTTTTGACTGGACCACTTGGGAGGAACAAACCCTTTTCTGAGCTGGAACTCCTCTCTTTTGAATATCACGTACGTGAGGATCGCTGCTCCCACAAATCTTGAGAGGATCGTCGCAACTGCTGCTCCTCTGACCCCCATCTCCGGGAATCCGAACTTTCCAAAGATCATGGCGTAATCGAGGAAGATGTTCAGAAAGTTCGTGAGACCAGTGACGATCATCGGCGTTTTTGTGTCACCAGCACCCCTGAGTATCGCAGAGAACACGGCCATGATGGAAAAGCCCATGGAACCGGAAAGGATGACTTTCAGATACTCCTTCGCGGATGATTCTATTTCTCCTTCCAGATTCGGAAAGATGTTTATCAGTACATCGGAGAGCGGTGTGAGGGCGGTGAGAATAACACCCGTGAATATGGCGAGAAAGACACTGTTCCAGGCAAGGGACCTCACAGCTTTCCTGTTGCCCGCTCCGATGGCGTTCGCTATCGTGACGGTGGCTCCCATACTGGCGGCGATCAGAACAACCTGAACCACCCAGAATACCTGGTTGGAGAGTCCCACACCGCTCATCGCTTTCCAGGAGTAGTGTCCCAAAAAGGCAGTGTCTGCCATTCCAAAGAGCATCTGGAGCACGTTTTCTCCCATGGCAGGAAGTGCCAATTTTATGAGTTCTTTTCTGATTTCTGGTACCTCTTCTTTCGGCAGGTAATTCTTGAAGAGTGAATATCTCATCCTCATCACCGGTTCTTATTCTACAACAAATAGTTCGTATGGTGAACCATTTGGTAAAATAATTGAACTGTTCTATAATTGAACTGTCAAAAAATGGGAGGTGAAGACATGGATGCTCTGGAGATATTCAAA